>ERZ1740059.1153-NODE-1153-length-13414-cov-5.344786_pt1 | contig 13414 bp, 8 predicted proteins | sample MGYA00581744_ERZ1740059 | MGnify/ENA primary metagenome ERZ1740059 (study PRJEB43018, sample SAMN04849738) | marine metagenome | isolation source: floating plastic debris | place: Pacific Ocean | collected 2008-08-28 | study: EMG produced TPA metagenomics... | reverse complement strand
AAATGCGGTGTTTGTGCGCCATGGCTTGCAGGGTGGTGGCTGGCAGCGGGGTGAGGTGACAGGGGCCAGTTTGCGGGGCACCTGGGGAGAACACAATAGCTATCATCGGTTGGTGCCAGGATCTGTGAGGGAGTTGGGTTGGTTTCGGATTGGTACGGGGCAAGGACCTGTACAGCGGGTGCTGCTGACGGAGTCGCCCATTGATGCGATGTCGTTGGCGGTGCTGGATAAGGAGCGGCGGCAGCAGGGTGGAGTGACGGTGTATCTGTCTACGGATGGGACGGGCGGGGTGCCAGTAGAGGCGCTAAAGGCGGTTTTGCAGCGGAATGGGCAGGTGGTGGCGGCATTTGATGCGGATAAGGCTGGGGAGATGATGGCCTGGCGGGTGGCGGCGCAGGTGCCGGGAGTGAAGCGCTTACGGCCTGCCTATGGGAAGGATTGGAATGAGCGGTTGGTGAATCATGGGCAGCCGAAGCAGGTACAGCAGATTGAACTTGATAGGGGGCAGCTACAACCTCTGTGGCAATGGCATCAGACGGCCTGGAAGCTGGGGCGATCTGAGAAGTATCTGACGCGGATTGCTGAGGTCGCTACGGATGTAGTAAAGGGTAAGGCTTTGTCTGAGAAGGCTCAGGTGGCTATGCGGCAGGATTTAGCCATGGGGCAGAAGCAGGCTAAACGGCAGACAGGTAATCAGACGGCTCAAATGCTTTGAGTGGTGATTGGGGTGCGATCGCACTCCAACTTCAGCTAATCCTTCAAGCCTGCAGATAACTAAATGCAAGATATTCAAATCCTACAAATCGACTGAGGCTTATACATTAGGCAATTTCAGTAGACTAGTGCTCCTTCCAAGGCGAGCAGGTTTCCTAAAGTCACCTTTAAGGGTACTGCTAAATTTCACGATTTGTGGCATATAGATCGAATAAGCTTGATCTTGCCTCAAAAGCTAAATTCCCTATGGATGTCGTAACCCTTACAGCTTTTCTTGCCCCCTGCTTACCATTTCTTTTAGAGAAAGTCGGTGCGCCCGCACTGGATGAGGCATCATCAAAGCTAGGAGAAGATGCTTGGACAAAAGCAAAGGAAATCTGGTCAAAGCTATGGCCTAAAGTTGAAGTTGACGCTGCAGCCAAGGTAGCTACGGAAAAACTAGCAGAAAAACCTGATAGTGAAGCCTGGAAAGAAGCCTTTCAAGATGAACTAAATGCGATTTTCCAAAAGGACTCTGCTTTAGTCACGGCCATCGCAGAAATTTTGTCGAGTACACAATTGGCAAATGGTGGCAACCAAATTAATCAAACACTGGACGAGAATCGAGGACAGGTGATTGGTCAAATGTATGGCGGTGAAGCCAAAAATATCGGCAACATTGATACTGTGCAAGGAGATGTAACCCTCTAGAAAATAAGCTCTCAACTATACGTGCCCTGTAATGACTAGCCAAAATCCCTTCTCATCTGATGAGACCGACATTTCAGAAAATCAAATCCAACAAGAGATTGGCCGTAATCAAGGTCAAGCGATTGGACAAATGTATGGAGGGCAGGCAGTTGATGCTGGGGTGTTTATTTCAGGAGGGAGTGTTGTTTTTCAAAATAGCCAGGATGGTAGTTTACCCCAAGCTTTACTAAATGTTCGGAGAGAGATTCCATCGCTGCTGCCTTACTTGCCAAATCGAACTGCTCAAGAGTTTGAGTTAGGCCAAGCTATTCAAAATCTATTCATCAAGACAATTCGACAACCATTAGTCTGTGTAGTGCATGGAGATGAATTTCAGAGTCATGATAAATTTTTAGAGCGTTTACGTAAGGTTTCTTTACCTCGGCTATTAAAACTGGACCTGAGACAAACAGCCATTAAGGAATATCATCTCGGATGGCCTTCCAGCTTGAGAAGTTTGAATAAACTATCTGAGCGACTATGTAAAAATCTGGCAGATACTGTTGAAAACTATAGCCTTGCTACAGTTCAACAAATTAATCAAACCTTCAGTAAATATCCTGGTCCAGTCGTAGTGCATATGCACTTACTTACGGATGATTGGCAAAATCTAGGTTTTGATCTTTTACCTGAGGTTCTAAAGTTTTGGCAACATTGGCCAGAACTAAAAAATGATCTAATTTTAGTGATTTGCTTTTTAATCTAGTATCAGAAGACCAATCGACCGATAAGAAACCAAAAATGGTACTGGTTATTTAATCCAATTATCCAGCTTAGAAGATTTCTCAGACGTCGTCGTTGTCATAGACTCAACCATAAGATTTATCAACAGATAAAATTACTGGCTGAATCAGAGTTCAAAACCCTCAATCGTCTGACAGGAATAGTCTTACCAAAATTGGACAATGTTACTCAAAGTCATGTAGAAGATTGGGTTCGCTGTGAAGCAACTAAGACCTTCGTAGGCGAAGCTGTTCTAGAACAACTAGTAGATGCAGTAAGAGACATGTTTGACCATTGGGAAATTCAAACCGCTTCCAGAACGATGGCTATGGACGATGTGGCAGAACGCTTAACTAAGTTGCTGAAAGCACCATTTATTGATAGGGGAGAGCATTTATGAGATTTCCGTTTTATCAAGGAGATGAACATAGTCAGAGACATGAAACGCCATCAAAGCTCCCTGTTTCCCAACGTTCGAGATTACTTAAAGCTGAAAATTACATTGCAGATCAGGGTTTGAAAGATGCTTGCAATGTTGCTTTATTGTTAGGGCAACCTTTGCTACTAACAGGAGAGCCTGGCACAGGAAAAACTCAGTTTGCCTATAACCTGGCGTGGGAATTGGGGTTCGCACCTCCCTTAAAGTTCGAGACTAAATCTGATAGCATTGCCCGAGATCTTTTCTACACTTATGATGCACTGAAACGATTTCAAGATATTCAGAGTGGCCTTGCCTCAAGCCAAACTTTAAATTACATAACTTATCAGGCATTAGGTTTAGCCATTTTGCGAACCAGACAACCTAAAGACATTAGTCACATCGTGTCTACAGATTTTGCTTTTTTACATCCACAACGTTCTGTTGTTCTTATTGATGAAGTTGACAAGGCTTCAAGAGATTTTCCAAATGATGTCTTGAACGAGCTAGAACAGCTCTACTTCAAAATTCCAGAACTAGGAAATGTGAAAGTTAATGTTGAATCTGAACATCAGCCAATAGTTATTATTACCAGTAACTCGGAGAAAGACTTACCAGATGCTTTTCTCAGACGTTGCATTTATTACAATGTCCCATTTCCTGAACCGGAAAGGCTTATGAACATAATTGCCAGCCATTTAGGAACCAATACTGATATTAATAGTACTTTCGTACAAACTGCTTTAGACTTATTTTACAGACTTAGAGCCCCAGAAAATGTGTTAAGGAAAAAACCTGCTACAGCTGAATTACTAGGTTGGTTAGTTACTCTGCAACGTTTTAGTAACGATAGAGAGAATCCTCTAGAAAGTCCACAAATCATTTTCAAGACGTTGAGTAGTTTGATTAAAACTGCAGAGGATCAGTTAAAAGCTAGAAATATCGTAAAACAATGGATAAAGGAACAGAGAATAAAGCAGAATGGTTAAATCCTGAACTGTTTGTACAGTTTTTGGATGAGTTGCGAGAATCAGGTTACAACATTGGGGTTAACCAATATATCACTGTACAGGATCTACTATTAACACTTGCTACTCAAGAGAAAATCTATAAGTTAAAGGATGTAAAATCTTTAATTGGTCCTATTGTATGTAGCTCGGCTAACGAACAAGTTGACTTTCAACAACGTTTCGATCTGTGGGCTGAACTTATTAAGCAAAAGCGATATAGCCCATCACCCACAGCTAATAAACACACTGAAGAGCTCTCAGAAGAATTAAAAAGTCTGCGTAAGAGAGTTAACCGTTTGAAGCGTTTTTTAGTGCTGAGTGCTATTACAATTCTGACTGGAGTCTTGTTTTATGTCCCCGAGACTTTTGACGAAACTTTTTTGTTAGAGCAAAAGAAACTTCAAGAAAAACTTCAAGTTGAAGGCCCCTTTACTCCAGAAGAACCAGTCCCTTCTCCTGAAATTAATTCTGAAGAAGCTGAGCCTCTTCAGCTGCCCGAAATGTCTCCATTGCTTTTTTCTGAAAGAAATTGGCAAATTTATTTACTATTTCCTCTTCTATTCCTAATCACTTGGCATCTTTGGTGGCAAAGGAATGCTCGTTTGTTTCTCCGCCGCTTAGGGCATACCCAAAATCCAAAATTACAAAAAATTTCGATTCAGGATTTTGATGTAAATTTATTTCCACCTGTTTTAATCTCCAATATTTCTCAAAAGCTTCGTTCTAGAACTCGTAGACCAACCAATAGCTTAGATATTGACCGGATGATCCAAACCTCTTTAGAAAGAGGAGGATGGCTAACTCCAGTTTATGGCTACAAAAAAGTAATTCCAGAATATTTATTTCTTATTGATCGAGTCAGTTATCAAGACCATCAAGCAAGACTAATTGCAGATCTAATTCAGCGACTAAAACAAAATAATGTTTATATTACCCATTACTTTTTTGATGGAGATGCCCAGATTTGTTATTCCGATGATCAAGTTAATAGTCCTGAATTACTTCAAGTTTTAGCTACTCGTTATGCAAATGATCGCTTAGTCGTTATTGCCGAAGCAGAGAATTTCTTTCGTCATGAAACTGGAGAGTTTGAACCTTGGGTCGAACAAATTCAGCATTGGAAAAAACAGACGATTTTAACTCCGAGAAGACTTGAAAGCTGGGGGCAATGGGAGTTTAAGTTATCAAAGGGTTTTGTCGTTCTACCTCTAGCTAGTAAGGGGCTAGAGGCTTTAGCACACTACTTTAGGGAGAATTCAGCCACATATCAGTTCATTCCCAGATCTCAGGCTCTATTTCCAAGGATGCTATCATATCGCCCTCAACGGTGGTTAGATCGTGCCTCACCCTCATCAGAAGAAATTCAGACAATGTTGTCTGAATTGGCTTCTTACCTCGGTGAAATAGGGTTTTATTGGTTTGCAGCTTGTGCTGTTTTTCCAGAACTGCATTGGAATATTACAATTTATCTGGGTATTACCCTAAAGACCGCTAAGAAAGAATCTCTTATTAATGTCTGTTCAATAACAGATATGATTTGCTTACCTTGGTACCGTTATGGATACATGCCAGATTGGTTGCGTAGTAGTCTGATCTCAAAACTGACAACCGACCAAGGTTCTATGGTGCGTAAGGCGATTCAAGCATTACTAATTACATCAGTACAAGGACCTACAAGTATTGCTCAATTAGAGATCGCTAGCCAACACTATGATTCTTTATCAAACCTTACCAACTTATTACTTTATCAATCCTCTAAACAGGCTTCTGAAGGCAGTTCCTTTCGGGATTACATCTTCTTAAGTTTTATGGTCAAGCAGCCTAAGCTCGCTGTGAAGGCAACTGATAATTTAAATCAGTTAGTTCAGAGACATGAAAATCTTTTCTGGTTAATCGGGGTCAGAATCTTGAAAACATCGATTCTGTCATGTGGAACTTTGGCAACTGCTATGTTGTCTTTTAGGGAGCATAATATTTTATACTTCTCAGTTAATCTTCTCCCTAGCAAGGCTTGGAAAGCCTTGCTATTAGTTAGCTGTATTTCGACATTCACTATCTTAGGTCTACGTCAGGTTGGTTTATTTCAAAATTTGGAATTACTGGGATATGATCAGCTGAAACGACTTCAACCAACTGAATTACCAGATGAACGAGTCTTAGTTATTACTATCGACGAAACAGATATTGACTACCAAAGACAAATATACCCTCAAGATGATGATCAGTTAAGTTTGGCATTTTTATCTGATTCAGCTTTATCAACCTTGTTACAAAAGCTAGAGGCTATGAAGCCTAGGGCTATAGGCCTCAATGTTTATCGTGATTATTCAAGCCCTCCTCAGCTAGCAAAAAGGCTTTCAGAAACAAACAACTTGTTTTTTATTTGTAAAGTTCCTTCTGCTGGCGCTCCTGGCATTGCTCCTCCTCCAGAAGTTCCACTTGAAAGAGTAGGATTCAGTGATTTTGTTCTAGATTCCGATGCTGTTGCTCGACGTCATTTATTAGGAATGAGCCCACCCTCAACATCACCTTGTCAAGCCAGGAATGCTTTTAGCCTGTTGTTAGCGCTCAAGTATCTGAATAATGAAGGAACAGAAGTCAAAACCAATTCAGACGGTCATTTAGAAATTGGGCAGTCTCCCCTTACACGTTTGGGGTCAAATTACGGCAGCTACAGTGGAATTGATGCAAGGGGCAATCAAATTTTTCTAAACTATCGTAACTCAGGTGTAAATAAGCAATTTTCACAAGTTTCCCTAAGAAATGTGTTGAGCGATAGTATTGAGCCTGCTAATATTCGTGGTCGTATAGTTTTAGTTGGTATGGCTCGTGATGGCTCTCCTGGTGGCCTTTCTGATGGCTTTCTAACACCCTATAATACTGATAGATTTGATCAACAAGAAATACCAGGAGTTTTCATTCAAGCTCATATGGTCAGTCAGCTCATAAGCGCTGTTCTGGATAATCGTCCTTTGATTCGTTCCTGGCCTGCCTGGGCAGAATCTTTATGGCTCTTAAGTTGGGCTTTTATAGGGGGTGGGGTGGTTTATGTAGTGAATTTAAGACGCAATTCTTATCTTTACTGGTTTAGGTTTTTGTCAGGAGGACTAATCGGAGGGCTAATTGTTGAGTCAAGCTTATTTTCTGTTTGCTATGTATTACTTCTTCAAGGGTACTGGGTACCTTGGATACCATCTTCAATAGCAATTATCGTTACCATGGGATGCATGGTAGCTTACTTTCAACGTCAGCGAACAGAGTATTAGAAATAATGTGAGTTTTCAGAAACTGAGTTAATCAGAACTGTAAGACAAAGAAAGAGCAATGGCTAAAAAATGATGACACTGGTTCAGCAGTGACGCGACCTCATCTATCGATGCCATAAACTATCTGCTTAATTCAATCTTTTAAAGTATTTGGGGCTTTGCCTAAATTGTAAGAAATTAGCTTTCATTAAAAAATAGAGTTGAGGAAAGCAGGGTGTTTGGACTCGATAATCTGATAGATATGCTCTTCGATACTGCAATGGAGAGCGTTAGCCGAAATGAACGGATTATCAAGCTACTCAAGCACCTAAAGCTTGATCCCGAGCACCCACCAGAGGATTTTCCTGGTGTCTACAGGTATGCCCTGGTGGAATACGGAGTGGGCAAACCTCGCCCTGTGCTGGAAATTTTCAGACAGGATAAGATTCAGGAGCTTTTCCGTGAAGCCCTGGAGCGTAATAGTCCCTCGATCCTGCTGAAGAACGGAGAAGCCTTTCTAGATGACCACCCTCTACAGACCGACCTCCAGTCTAATAATGTCGATGTGCGTCGGGAGTTCTATGAGTTCGCAGCTGTATTCATCGAAGTCGCCAAACGTACCCGTACCCCAGCCGAAATTCTAGCTGAGCAAAAACTGGACTCCCTACATCAGCAAATTGGTACCTTACAAGAGCGCCTGAGCCGTTTACCCACGCTTGAGGGAATGCGTACCGAAATGGCACGCTTAGCAGCCCAGGATAATCCTGCTTTGCCAGCAGGTGAAGCCTTTAATGCGGAGCAATGTAAGGCATTTGCCCTGGCTCAGCAGATGCGTGGCTGGTTTGAAACTCTGGGCTTTCGCTTTGAATCTCATGAAGTTTGGCAGGATGACTACTTTGAGTGGATTATCAATATCCCTATACGGCGGGGACGGTACGATCGCATCCTGGTACGCGGCATTGATGGGGAAGCTGGGCTGCGAGATGTAGAGGAACTAAAGCAAGCGGTTGAAACCCACCGCACTGATGAAGGTTGGCTAATCACCGCCCGACGCATTAGTCGAGCTGCCCGAGATGAAGCCAATAAGGAAGAAAACGATGGACTGGGCTGCTACACCCTGGATGAACTCCTTGACCAGGATGCTGACTTTAGTGGTTACCTGAATTGGCTAGAATCCGAGATTCAGAAACGAGGCATTGCTCAGAAGTATGTGCCGCTGGCCTGTCTCAAGGAAGAAGTGGACCCTGATACTAAACAACGCATCGGTGTCAGCCGTTACGATGATCGCGATGGCTGGATAGATGGCTATATAGACCTTTGGCTAGATGACCCAGCTAAGGAACATATCTCTGTCTTAGGTGAGTTTGGTACAGGCAAAACCTGGTTTGCCCTTCACTATGCCTGGAAAGCTCTTCAGCATTATCGTGAAGCTCAGAAACGGGGGCTAGATCGACCTCGTCTGCCATTAGTGATTCCCCTGCGGGATTATGCAAAAGCCGTCAGCGTCGAATCCCTATTTTCAGAGTTCTTTTTCCGCAAGCATGAGATCCCTATTCCTGGTTATTCTGCCTTTGAGCAGCTCAACCGTATGGGTAAACTGTTGTTGATTTTCGACGGCTTTGATGAAATGGCTGCTCGTGTTGATCGTCAGGAGATGATTAACAACTTTTGGGAATTAGCGAAGGTAGTGGTGCCTGGGGCCAAAGTCATCCTCACCTGTCGTACTGAACATTTTCCAGATGCGAGGGATGGGAGGGCACTTCTAAGTGCAGAGCTACAGGCTTCCACCCGAGACTTAACTGGAGAGACGCCCCAATTTGAAGTTCTTGAGCTGGAGAAGTTTAACGACCAACAGATTCGTCAGGTATTAAAGTATCAAACTCAACCGACTACGGTCGAACAAATCATGAGCAATCCACAATTGCTCGACTTGGCCCGCCGCCCTGTACTGACAGAATTAATCTTAGAAGCTTTACCAGACATCGAAGCGGGTAAACCAGTAGATATGTCTCGGGTTTATCTCTATGCAGTACATCATAAGATGGAGAGAGACATTAAGGCTGAACGAACATTCACCTCAATGGCAGACAAGCTCTATTTTATGTGTGAGCTATCGTGGGAAATGCTGCGTACTGATCGTATGAGCATTAATTATAGAGAATTCCCCAACCGCATCCGCCAACTTTTTGGACCTGCTGTTGAGGAAGAAAAAGACCTTGATCACTGGCACTACGATATGATGGGTCAGACTATGTTGATTCGTAATGCAGAAGGTGATTATACGCCTGCTCACCGCTCACTAATAGAATTTTTTGTCGCCTATAAATTTTCAGCAGAGCTAGGGCTACTATCACCTGATTTTGTTGAATTAGTGCAAGACCAATCTCAATTAGATATTAGAGAAGCTTCAGAAAATCACACCTGGACATCATATTTCAATAGAAACTCAGATCTCATAGAAAAATACCCTCCAGCTATCTCTCTAAGATCCTTTAAATGTGAGTCCTTGGAGAATTTACGGAGTGGATTCGGGAAAAGTGTTTTGACTAAAGCGCTAATTGACTTGATGAAGCCTATGTTCATCAGCAATGAGGATGCCCTATTTATTTTGAAAGAAACTTGTAATAAGTCAAAAAAAGATGTCGGTTTTATTGGTGGTAATATAGTTAATTTGTTACTAGCTATAGATGAGACAGCCTTAGAAAGTAAGAATCTTAGTGAGACTATTATCACTGGAGCTGATTTTACAAATGCTAGCCTACGAGACACGAACCTTTCGTATTCATGTCTGAGAGATGCTACGTTCGCAAACTTTTTTGGAAGTATTCTTTCTGTAGCTATTAGTCCAAATAATCATTTTTTTGCTACAGCTAGCAGTGAGAATGGATTAATACGTCTCTGGGATTTTACGATAAGAAAAGAATTAGCATCAATGCAGGGGCATGTTGGGGGGGCATGGTCAGTTGCATTCAGTCCTGATAATAAATTGATCGCTAGCGGCAGTATTGACCAAACAGTAAGAGTATGGAATCTAAATACAAAGGAGTGTATTGCAGTTCTTAAAGGCCATGAAGGATGGATTAGAGCAGTCTGCTTTAGTCCTGATGGTCAAATTTTAGCTAGTGGTAGCCATGATCGTACGATCAGGTTGTGGAGTACTAAAACTGGTACTTTATTAAGAGAGTTAATAGGCCACAAGGGAGAAGTGCGTTCTCTCACTTTTTGTGCAAGTGGACAACTTTTAATAAGTGGAGGAAAGGAACCATCAGTAAGAATTTGGAATATTGATGATGGCAAATGTACAAAAGTTTTGGAAGGCCATAATGGTTCTATAGAAGCATTAACACTGATTCCTGAACAAGATCTAGTAGCTAGCGCAGGTAGTGATCAAACAATTAGGTTATGGGAAGTAAGTACTGGAAAATGTTTAAGAGTGTTTTCTGGTCATTCTGGATGGATAGAAAGTATGGCATTCGATGCAAAAACTCGAACTATTGCTAGTGGTAGTCAAGATTTAACAATTAGGTTGTGGGATATTGATACAGGCAAGTGTAGAAGAGTACTACGTGGTCATACGAGTTCAGTAAGAGCATTAGGTTTTTCAAATGAGCAAGCTATTTTAGTCAGTGGAAGTAGAGACCAAACGCTCAGATTTTGGAATACTTTAAACGGTGATACTATTCAAGTCTTACGAGGATTTAATAACTCAGCTCGCACAATTGCTCTTAGTAATGATGATCAATACTTAGTCAGTGGTGGAGATGACCAACTTCTTAGACTATGGGATTTAGCTGCTGGAAGATGTATCAAGATATTGCAAAGAAAATCTGACTGGATACGTTCAGTTACGTTTAATCCTCAGAATAAAATTGTAGCTAGTGCAGGCAATGACAATTTAATTAGACTTTGGGATGTTGAAAGTGGCGAACATCTGAAAACTTTCGTGGGCCATCAAGGTTGGGTTCGCTCAATTGCATTTACCTCTGATGGGTTTCATTTAGTTAGTGGAAGTACTGACAAAACAATTAAAATTTGGGATGTGGCTTCCGGTAATCTCATTAATACTATAGAAGGGCATCAAGATGCCGTACTTTCAATTTCATTGAGTCAAGATAATCGGCTGATTGCAAGTGGCGGTTATGACCAAGATGTCAGGATATGGAACACTAATACTGGAGAGTGTGAGAAGATATTGAAGGGACATGTAGGTTGGGTCCGTTCTGTGGTTTTTAGCCCAAGTTGCGACTTTATAGTAAGTTGCGGAGATGATAGACAAGTAAGACTTTGGGAGGTTAAATCTGGACGATATCTACTTTCTCTCAAAAAATCAAACGATCTCACCGAAAATCCGATATTAAATTCTGTTGCAATTAGTCCTGATGAAAAAATGATTGCGACTGGAAATGTTGACGGAACTGTCGATTTTTGGAGTATGCCTGGAGGAGAACATATTCGCACTGTTGATGGACGGGCTAATCAATCTTTATCAGTTACGTTTAGTAGTGACAGTAATTTTCTTGCTGTTGGGAATGGTACAGGGACAATTCAGTTTTGGGATGTTTATTCGGGTACACAATTAAAAGTTCTTAAAGACAGTCCTTATATGGGAATGAACATCATAGGTGTAGAAGGTCTCAACACGTCAGAAAGAGAAATGTTAATAACTCATGGTGCAGTTGGAGACTAATGCTGGTAAGAAAATGATAGACTCACTATAAATGGATGCATCATGGTTGAAAGTCTGCAGATTTCCTTGTTACGATAGTTCCTGGTCATACTGTCGAGATCGAATAACGGTTCGTTTTTGATCTTGGCTAAGCGCTTTACGTACCGTCGTCTGATTCACATAGAACATCGCTGGCGGCTTACCCTGATCTCGAACAAGTCGCCTCACCATAGAGCTACCTGCCGAAAGCATCAGCGCAATATCCTTCTGGGTTTGACTATCCTTAAACGCTCGTCATGCAACCTGGAGTAAGTGGTCCGTTCCTGGCATTATTTTGGCGATCTCTCTATACGTGCACTTCTAAAAGCGCGGTATAAGGCAACAGAATCTACCTCTACCAAAGCACGAGTAACTAAATCACACATTTTGCAGCAGGAATAGTAACAGCTGAGAGAATTTGTACAGGAGGCTATCGCTAAATTTCTGGAAGTGTTTCGGAAGGGGAATCGATCGCTCCTAACGCAATTAGAGAAGCCCGCTGTGCATCATTTAAGCCTTTCGCTCCGGTAATGTTGGTGCCTTCATAAGGACGAGGTGCACGCAAAAGTGATTTACATCTTCCAGTCTCAATATCCCAGAGCCGAATCGTACCATCGTTACTACCAGTTGCTAGAACTAGACCATCAGGACTAAAGGTCGCTGAACGAATCCAATCTCCAAAAGTAGAAAATTCGTTTATACAAGCCTGTTTTTGGATATCCCAGAGCTTAATAGTATCGCCACCTTTGCTAACAAGCTGTCGGCCATCAGGCCTAAAATTTACAAGCCAGACAGGAGCAGAGTGATTAAAAGTATGTACACAAGTTTTCCTTTGAATATCCCATAGTCGAATTGAAGTATCGAGGCTGCTACTAGCAAGCAATCTGCTGTCAGAACTGAAGGTGATTGACGAGATAGAACCAGAATGGCCTGTGAATGTATAGAGGCAAATCTGCTTTTTGATATCCCATAATTTGACAGTTTCATCCTTGCTTCCGGTAGCAATCCATTGACCATCTGGACTAAAAGCTACAAACTTAATCCAATCTTTATGGCCAGCAAAAGTGTAGATATGCTTCCGCTGCTGAATATCCCAGAGCTTGAGAGTTGATCTTCTGTCACCAGTAGCAATCCATTGTCCATTAGGACTAAAGGATAATGATGTTATCAAATTGTTAGGCTCCGTAAAGGCATGGATACATTTTCGCTGTTGGATATCCCATAGTCGAATAGTTTCATCTCCGCTACTACTGACAATGTATTGACTATTAGGACTGAAGTCCGTGGACCAGATCCAATTGCTGTGACCAACGAATGTATCTACACATTCAATTCTTTGAGTATCCCAGAGTCGAACAACAGCATCCTCGCCGCCAGAAACAAGCCATTGCCCGTCAGGGCTAAATGTCATCGTTCTAATTCGATTGGTATGACCAGTTAATGTATGAACACATTGATACTGCTGAAGATTCCAAAGTCGAATTGTCGCGTCCTCACTACCAGAAGCAAGCATTGTTCCATCAGAGCTAAAGGCTAGCGATAATACCCAATTGTTGTGCTTTGTGAAAGTTTGGAAACATCGACCCTTTTTATAGTTCCATAGTCGAATAGTATAATCGCCGCCACCGCTGGCTAAAATCTGACCATCGGGGCTAAAGGCAACTGTTCTGACTAGATTTGTATGCTCTCTTAATGTATGAATACATTCACGATTTTGAACATTCCAAAGTCGAATAGTATAGTCTGCACCACCAGAAGCAAGCCACTGACCATCAGGACTAAATGCTACTGATGTAACAGTATTTGTATGTCCTTTCGGCTTTGGTGCGTGAATATTCTGTCAGACAGATCGGTCCTTTAGGAGGTCGAA
>ERZ1740059.1152-NODE-1152-length-13423-cov-3.874327_pt1 | contig 13423 bp, 9 predicted proteins | sample MGYA00581744_ERZ1740059 | MGnify/ENA primary metagenome ERZ1740059 (study PRJEB43018, sample SAMN04849738) | marine metagenome | isolation source: floating plastic debris | place: Pacific Ocean | collected 2008-08-28 | study: EMG produced TPA metagenomics... | reverse complement strand
ATCATTAAGACCGTGCATATCAATTGATTTCAAACCAGAATAGTAAGGTATTGCTCCTGCTGGTGTAATTGCAATTGACACACCAGAATTTAGAGGTAAATCGCTTTTGAGAGTTTTGCCAATGTTCTCCCAATGATCGAGATGCCCTTGTAGCCTTGAGATCGGCTCTATTCCTCCTGCTTTAACAAACACTCCAAAAGATTTCCAATGCTGAAAAGAACCAAAAATTATTAATGAAATCAAAGCTATCTGGATACTTTTAGTTTTGACTACATCTGTAATTACCCAGGAAACCAAAATAAAAAATAGAGGTAAAATAGGAACTATAAATCTAAATTCCATGAAATCCCCCCCTACTTTGATAATATAACTAAGCCAAAGAATTATTGGAAATACAAGTAATGTTTGAAGATCATAATTATTTATTTTGCTAAATAACTTTTTAAAGGAAAAAAGCAGTAGAAAAGGAAAAGGAACAAGCCAATAAGAAACAAAAAGCTTACTAACATATTCAATTCCTATTGAAATAGAAGTTCCTACAGAAACTTTGGCATAAAAAGTATTAGGTAAAATATCACCATAGTAAAATTGCTTCCAGGCTAACCACCCTCCTACTAAGATTAAAAACGGTATACTTAAAGCAGAAAGCTTAATTAACTTGGTACGAATTGAGCTAGCTTCTTTTAGAATAGATAGAGATGAAATCGCAAAAATGGTGGACAGCAACACTGCCGAATCTAGTCTAGTAAGCATGGCTAATGCTGAAGCCAGTGAAAGCAAAAGAATCTTGCTTAGTTTCCAGCCATTATTTTTAATCGAAGATATAGCTTGATAAAGGGCAGTCAAAAATAAGCAAGTTTGCAATTGAGTTTCTAAACCACCTGTCGCATAAGAACTAAATGTATAATTAGTTCCTAAAAGTACAATTGACAACAAGGCAATAAACTTGGAGTTAAATATTGTCCAAGAAATTCGGTAGCACAGTATCAAAGAAAAACAGAAAATTGCAATACCAATTGCAAAAGAGGCAGCAACTGGATTGAATCCTGCATATATTGGCAGGCTAATTATTACCGTCCATAAAAAATTAGTATAGCCCTCAATATTTTCCCCTGGATTCCATACTAGACCAAAACCATTAGCAAAATTTTCTGCATACCTAAAAGATATAAATGCGTCATCTTGAACAAATCGATTCATCCAAGCAATACACAATAAGATTGTAATCGCAAAAGGTAAAACGAATTTGGTATTGTTCCAAAATCCAACAGTATTTTCTTGCCAGAACTTGATACTATTTTCTCTTTCGATTAGATTCTTCATATTGCAGGCTTCTCAATTAAACTATAGATTTAGTCATGAAAACTTTCTAAATTGTCGCGTTTGTAGATTTAATATCTAACCAGAAATAAATAACAAGCTGTTCTAGCCAATTATTCCTTGATGCTTTAATAAAAGAATTACAAAACAAGTAATAACCCAAGTAACAACTGTTCCTAAGATCGGTAAATCGTGTAATAAAACTTCTTCTGGTCGCTCTGTTTTACCACCGCTATCAACGTTACCGCCATTTCTCCGAACAATTTCTTCAGGGTCGCTAAGTAATTGATAACGAAAAATTCCATAAATAACTAAGGGCAAAGTCAATAGCATCCAAGGCGTTGATGCGCCATTGACAAAAGGGCCAGAACTCCACAAAGCAAAGCTCATAACCGCACCAGTAGTAACCGTGCTTTCCTTTCTTGTTAACAAAGATAAAGAGTAACGAGACAGAACAGAGCGGGGTTTAATATCTTTTATTTTGGATAGTCTTAATTCTGCTTTGCGTTTCTCAATTCCTAAATATAGAGCCAGCATAGCAGTACACATCAGAAACCAGGGAGATACAGGTATATTAGTCGCTGCTGCACCAGCACAAGCTCTAAGGATAAAACCAAGGGCAATTACCACAATGTCTAAAATGACGATCCGCTTGAGCCTCCAGTTATAGGCTACCTGCATCAAAGCATAACCAGAAAGAATCAGTCCCAAAGTAGGAAATTTTGACCAGGAAATAGTTAAAGAGGAGCTAAATAAAATTCCTGCCATAAAGAGTGCGTGAGGAATAGGGACTAGTCCAGATGCGATGGGACGTTTACACTTAACTGGATGGTTGCGGTCTGATTTGTAATCTGCAATATCGTTAAGCAGATAAAAAGAACTAGAAATAGAGCAAAATAGAACGAATGCTAAGAAACTATGGATTAGAGAATTTAAGTTAATACTAAAAGCAAACAAAGGCGCAGCAAAAACAATCAGGTTTTTCGACCATTGGTGTGGTCTAAGAGCAGTCCAATAGGGAAATTTAGTATGGCTAACTTCTGTCTCAGCAAGAGGAACTTTAGGCATTAAATTGGACATAATACTTACCCGATAAAATACTTTGGACAAACATCGGAACTAAAATTAAACAATATTGACAAAAGTTTTATTGAACTTGGCAAAAATGTTATTTGTCTACCTTGAGAGCATCACACAATCCTCTTGAATTAATTATTAGATGCATTATTTAAGAGGATTAATAACGATCAAAATAGACAGATATTTAAGAATCTCTAATGGCGGCGAAACTGTTGTAAAAGTCCTTTCTTGCCATCTTCGGCGTTGGTGTCAGACTTGCTGTTTCTTTTGTGGGATTGGTTGTAATAAGAGTCGTAGTAGGAATAGGCATAATAATCAAATTCAGGATCGACCATATTTGCCACAACCCCTGCAACATTACACTGACTATTGTGCAGAACATCCAAAGCATTACTAATAGATTTACGGCTTGCTCTTTGAACAGCACAGACAAACAACATAGAATCAACCTCATTTGCCAAACTTTTGGCATCAGAAATTACCCCAATAGGAGGCGTGTCGAGGATTACATAATCGTAACTATCCTCCCATTCTTGAATCAATTGCTTCATTTTTGCCGAATTTAACAAGGCAATGGGATTAGGAGAAGTAGCACCAGCAGTGATTAAATCTAAATTTTCTACCGAACTGGACTGTAGATAATCTATCCAGGGATCTTGGCTACTAACAGCGTCACTTAAGCCAACTTCATTTTTAACTTGGGCTAACTTATGTAGCTTGGGTTTACGCAGATCTGCATCTACAATTAGAACCCGCAGTCCTAATTCTGCTAGCACGATTCCTAAGTTGTAGGAGATGGTTGATTTACCTTCTGCTGAAGTAGAAGAAGTGATTGCCAAAGTTTTAGTCTGACCCTCGTCTGCGACAAGATAGCGCAGGTTCATTGCTAAAGAACGTAAGCCTTCTGTGAAGGATGAATAGTATGAATAAGACTGTCTGGTAGTGTGAATGTTGGATTCAATTCTTGGTTCAGCAACTTTGGGAATTACACCCAATAGGGGTAATCTGGTAATCTGCTTGATTTCTTCGACCTGTTTAACACTTTGATCCAATTGTTGAAGAATAAATGCTGTAGCAACACCCAAAAATCCTCCCGCCATCAAAGCTTGAATCAAGCCTTGTTTGATATTAGGCGAAATTGGTTTGCCAGGTAAGAAAGGAGCATTCAGAATCCGCCACGGTGCGGTTTCTTCTGCTTCGGAGATTTCTAACTCTTGTCTTCTTTCTAGCAGGTAATTATAAGACTTGGATTTTAACTCTACCTGACGCTTTAACTCAGTGAAGGTTTGTTGTAGCCCAGGAATATTAATAAAGTCATTATCTGCCTCAGCTTTTTCTCGGCGCAAACTTGCTAATTGACTTTGCAAAGTAGCAGCTTCGTTTTGTAATTCCAGTCTGCGACTAGCAAAAAATCCTAAAGTAGAACCAACAGAACCTTTTGATGATAATCCTGTCTTAGAGTTTGGATTACTAGCTTGATTGCTGGCTGAAGTACTGGTCGATTCAGCACCAGAAGCAGCACCAGAACTATCTGCTACTCTACCAACATCTGTATAGCTAGGAGTTAAAATGATACGCTCTAATATTTCAGGAGAAATAGATTTGCCTAAAATTTGTTCTGCGCTTTCTTGATGCAGTTTTTTTAATTCCTGACGTTTGTCCTGAAGATTTTCCATGACATGAAAGTTGTCGCGAAAATCGACAGTACCCAGGTTATATTGGGTTTCGATATCTTTTAGCTTGCTCGCTAAATCTTGATAAACTCCATCTTCAGCTAAGACAGAAGATGCCAACATGGTTTCTGAGTCTTGACCCAATTCTTTGAATTGACGCTCTAGCTCTTCTCTTTGTTTTTGGTTGAGGTCGATCGCAATTTGAGTTTGTTGGATCTTAGAAGCAATACCTTCTTTTATCTGTCCTGCGGTCATAGCAGAAACTTCAGGATCGACTAGCTGATGTACCTGACGAAAATGACGAATTTCCTTAGCTGCGTCATCTAATTTTGCTTGAGCATCAGGTAGTTGATTGTCAATAAATTCAATGGCGTTTGTTGCCTGTAATCGCTGTTTATCTAAACTATAGCTGATATAGGTCTCCCCCAAAGCTTCCAAGACTGCTTTAGCTTTTTCAGGGGCGGTATCAACATAAGAAACAACCAGTACATCTGTGGGAACTCGATTGTTAATCGCCTGAGAGATCGATAATCTGCCTACTACTTCTCCAACGGAAATTGAGGGATAACGATCTTTTAGGGTTTGAACTGCTTTTGCCACCATTGAGTTACTACGGAGAACATAAATCTCGGTAGAAAGGTCGGTCATTGAGTAATATTGGCTCGCAGGAGTCTTGTTTGGAGCAACACTAGCCGATTTTTGGTTCTGAGGATTTTCTAATAAAATCAGTGTTTCTGAACGATACTCAGGAGTTTTTAAGGCAGTGGCAAGAAATAGCCCTGTAAAAACAGTTATACCTACTGCTAATGCTGGCTTCCAACGACGATAAACAATTTGTTTGAATTCTGCTAAAGAAAAGCCAGTTTCTTGGGTATTTAAGGCACTTAAATCAACTACGTCGGATCTGATTATTTCATTACTCATATTTAATTCGATCTGTAAATATCATCTTTTATAAACGAAATTCACAGAACCTTAGTCAAAGATAAAGGTTAAAATACTGATAGAAAAAATTCGATTATTCTAAGTGCTTATCTTAAGTTTTTTTCTGTTCTTAGGCTTCAGTAGTTTTACCGTTTTATATTTGACTGAATTTTTGAGTTTTTATTCTTCATTTACCTGAATTCTAGCCCAGCCAGTGCTTTTCCAGATTAGAAAGAAAAGAATAGAGGATATTAAACCTCCGAGATTCCACCTAAGACACTTTTTTAAAATTAGAGTTCTCTTTTGATTTTTAAATGAATTTACTTGATTGTCGATAGTTTCTTGGTTTTTTTCAAGCTTCTGAAGAATGTCAGCTTTTAGTTTCTGAGAATTTACTGAACTAGGTATTTCAATTCTTTGTTTTGCTTGTTGCTGTAGTATGTTTTGAATTTCTTCTTTGGAGTTAGCTAAATTTAATTTTTCTCTATATTGATGAATTACATCTTTTTGGCTGACAAACTTGGCATTTACCTGAGCATTTTGTTGGTGGTAAATCCGAAATCCATTGTTGATACTCAAAGGAATCATCAACAATAGGAATATTGCGGCAAACAAAGATAGCCAAGATGAAAGTTTTAATAAAAAAGTTTCTATGGGAGCGCGATCGCTTTTTTCTCCATAGAAAATAAGTACTACTCCGAGTAAAGTAACGGGAATTCTTTCGATGATTGTCCCCATTGTTTCAAATTCCCATGCTGGATTCATTAGCTGGGGAGGAATGAGTAAAAAGAAAATATCCACTGTCGCCATCAACAACAAGCCATAGCCAACTAGACGCAGGATACCAGAAGAAAATATTAGCCGCTCTTTTTCTTGTTAGATAGTCATGGGATTACTTGAAAGTTTTGCTTGAATTTAAACTTATCCAGTATAGTCTCGTGATTGATTATTGGTTACTAGAGTGTACGCTCGATTAAAGAGAAGGGAAGTTTTGTGATAGCCAGGGATAAATTTCTCGCCAAGCTGTTTCTAGGCTGCTGTAAGCGGTTTGAGAGTCCAAAACCAATGGTGTAGATAAGTTTACCCAAAGGCAGCGACGATCGCGTATACTTGCTTTTCCCTGTATCCATTCCCATCCAATGTGTGGTTTTAGATCGTTTTGATAGCGATGATGAGAAAATTGCTTTTGGGTCACGTTACTAGGGCTTCGGGGACTAACACAGCTAGTCAAATAAGCACGATCGCGATCTTGAAATAAGGCGTGATAACCTATGGTTTCTATTTGGGCAGTTTTTTTGTTTGCGATCGCTTCTGGCGAGATGTTTGTGTATTGTTGTAAATAGGATGTGACATCACCTCTAGTATTTACCAAATAGCTCATCTCTAAACTAATTTTTTCTCGCTCTTTAATGTATTTGTATTGTTGATTGGCTTTGATTTTTTCTAATTCTAGTTCAGCAGTTTGCGATCGAGCTAAACTAGACGGGGACAAAGCGATCGAACCTGGAATAGCAGTTAATTTTCCTGCATCGAGTTTTATTTGTTGAGGAAACTTAAAATTAGCCAGGTCATTATTCCCCGCATCAGGATTAATTAAGACATAAATAGTTATTAAATTGGTACTAATAGCGATTAATGCCAAATAGTAATTACGCCATTGATTTTGCGCGATCGCTTTTTTTAAATCAGATATACCCATCTGGTTTTTTTATTACTGATTACTTATTACTTATTACTTATTACTTATTACTTATTGTTTGTTATTGATTGTCAGACAGCGCGGTATCTTTTAAGACGGTTGAGAATGCTGATTTTTTTGCAATATCCAATAGCAAAATCCTGAAAAAATAGTAATTGCTAAAGTAGAAAATATTTGCGATCCTTCTGTCCCATGCCAATAATTAAATTGAGCTTGATTGGGAATTAGCAAAGTAAGAATACAAACTCTGGTTACTCCTAAGAAGAAACCTAAAATAAGAGAGAAGCTAGGAATTAATATCTGCTGATTTTTCTTAAGGGGAACAAAACTAATTAATAATAATGCTAGCTTTAAAATCAAAAGAATCATAGGAACACCAGCACAAGGATAATCAACTATTGCCTTGAATTTTCCCAATTCTGGTAAATATAAAATAACTTCATTACCATGACTAGATACATCAAATCCTACATAATAAAGTAGATAGGTGGAAACTTTAGCGTTGATAATAGTAATGTGTATAATGCTATCAATAAAGCGTCCGATTACTCCAGCAGGAAAAAACAAGAAGAAGGCAAAAAATAGTTCTTGAATATATTGACCCAATCCTTTGATTCCAGAAGCAATTAATGCCAAAGCAATTGCACTAGCAAGAGGAAGCAAAGGTAACAAAATAGATTCAAAACTAAAAAGAGTAATAGTTTTAGATATAACTAAACCCAGTAAAAATAATCCTATAAAACTCGAAAAATAATCACTTTTGCAGGTGATACTATCTCTTTTATTCCATAGCAACCATAGAATTGCCCCCCAAAACAAACAATCTGTAGTCAGACGATCTATATTTGCTGTTGTCTTCCAGACTAAACCCAGATAAAGAATAGCAATACTAATTAATGTAGAAAAAAGCCACAGGCGATCGCTTTTAATCAGCTTTTTAATCTGAGCTGATACTATATTGGGCTTCTCAAATTCATAAAACACGGTTTTTTCTCTAATATTGAGTCTTTACTCAAACATAACCAAGACATATATCAATAAATTTGAAATACTCTATGTATATTTGAAAAAATCAGCGGGTTACAACAAACTAAAGTTCTTCAACACGACAAAGAACCAAGATTATAAAGACTTTAACTTATAACTATGAGAACCGCTATAGCAACCTGAGGTTATGAATAATAGCAATAATATCTAAGCTTATTACAAAGTATTTAACTAAACAAAGAAATCATAAAGACTCAATTACATAATATGTAATTCCTTCATTACCCTCAACATCAAAATGAGAAAAATCGCTGCTGTTTGTAATAGTATTAAATTCATTTTGGTCGGTAGTAAACAAGTGAGAATAGGATGTTGTATTATATAGCCGATAAAGAGGAACTGTTTCTATATCTTGCGGTTCGGATTCAAAAGCATAGTAGCTTATTCCCTCAAAACTATAATTATCTAAAGTTTGATTAATATGTTTTTTTTCATTTTCATCTATTGTATAAAGATGAGCTCCTGTATCTTTATTAAAAAAGCGATAAATAGGCAAAGCACCTTCGATATTTTCTCCAGTTAAAGCATCTTTATCTGAAGACAAACCGCGATAGGCAACATTTTCGTAACGATATTTTAGTTCGCCATCAATACTGCGTTCAAAGACATCGTGTCTTTCATTTTCATCGGCAGTATAAAAATGAAATCCTGCTTCATATTGGAAAAAACGGTGTACTGGAATTGCATCATAAGCAAAAATATCGTATCCAATATCGACTAAAATCGCTAAGTCTAAATTAGTAGGTAAGTTTCTCTCACCAAAGGTAAAAGATTTGTCTAATAATGCATCACTATCATTATCTAAACTAAAATGATCCTCAATATGAACGTTATCGCTATCTAATGGTATTGGTTGACTATTGTTTAAAGCGACACTTTTACTACCTGTAAATGTTTGATTTTCTATCTGATTGATAAAAGCAGGCGCAATACCAATGCCTAATACATGACCAATTTCGTGCAGACTTAAACTAAGAAAATCTTGTTGATTAAAAGGTATATCATCATCTGTTTGAGGAGTAGCATCAAAATAAAAATTATCTACTGCCGCAGTATTAAACTCAATCGTACCCAACCAAGGTTCAAAATCATCTCCTTCAATCCTTGCCGCTCTTTCACTCCCTAAAACAAAATTCGCGAAATAAGACCCTTCGCCCAAGGTAAAACTATCAGAATTTTCTAAATCAACTGACGAAACGAAAATAATTAAATCATCAATAGGTTCATCTAAAGTTACTTCTTTTTCTTTACCATCAATGGTAAATTTCAATGTTTCTCCAGCAGGAATAGAAGTAAACTCATCTTGAATATAGGAACTCCATATATCTGCGGCTTGCTCCAATATTACTTTTCTCTCGCTAGTAAAAAAACCAGCTTCATCAAAACGATAGTCAAATTCAATATCAAAAGTCATAAAATCAACCGTAATATTTGAGTAGATGTATTGAAATCTATAAAATATATTTTTTGCAGTTAATATATTGAGTGTTTTCTTGGGCGTATTAAAAAATAAATAAAAATCAAACTTACTACACTTATTGAAGAATTATTCTAAAAAAGATTGTAGCCCAATCAAATATATCTTTTTTGCATAAAATTGTCTTCTGTACAAACAATTAAATAATGTAGATAATATTTTTTTGCCGACCAAAAATTGTGTAAATACACTTATTTTTTTTGATACATACACTTAAATCAGACTTGTTTTTATTTTAAAATGTAAGCTATAAAACAAAATATTGATTCTATTATTTCATCACCTAGCAGATCTATTTTCTTAGATAAAATTACCTATTGCAGCAAAAATTCATAGCAAAAATAACTATTTTACTAAGTACAATCAACTATTTTTGTTGTCTACTTGAGGTTTTTAAAAAAGTAGATTATAACAGCAGTGAGATGATAGTAATCTAGAAGTTTAAATAAGCTTTAGATTATAAAAATCATTAGAAATAAACCACAAATACTAAAAATATTTTTGTCCAAAACAAAACCAATGTTCTGGATATTTATAGTGGGTCTTGTTTTAAATTTTAAGCAAATTATATCTATGACTATAATTCTATGCGTACATTAACTTTTGCTTGCTCTACTCTCTTATTTTTGCCTCTTTTAAGCTTAGAAGCCTTGGCAAATCCAGTCGATCAATCTCAACCAGAATCATCAGTGCATTCTGAAGTTGAAATCAACCATCAAGTTGAAAATGTTTCAGAAGATCCATCTACATTCGCTGCTGATAATACTGGATGGAGCAATTCTAATAATGAAATAGAAGATGTAAAATTACAGCTACAAAATATTCGTCAGCGTAACTTTACTCCTAGTCGTGGTGTACCCTCTCTTACAATTGCCAATCCTTATGGGTTTGGCTCTGATAGAGGATTTTATAGCGGTCTTAGCTATCAATTCAGCAACCGTAATGAAGGAGAAGATAGTGACGATGCCACAGCAGGATTTGGCATGGGCTTTGGTAATGCTCAAAAACTAGTTGGAGCAGAATTAAGCTACACCATGGCAAGTTTTGGTCAAACCAATCGTAGTTTTGGTTCTGGTGCTTTCAACTTCAAACTACACCGTCACATTGGCAATGGCTGGGGTATAGCCGCAGGTTGGAATAATTTTTTATCTGTTGGTGATGGAACTGATTCTGATGACTCCTTGTATCTCTCCACCACAAAAATTCTCAAATTGAGAGATAAAGTTTCTTCGCCCTTTAGTCGCATGGCAGTAACGGCTGGAATCGGCAACGGACAATTTCGCACAGAAGACGATATTAATAACGATAATAATAGCTTTAATCCCTTTGGTAGCGTAGCGTTTCGTGTAGCCCGACCAGTTAGTTTTGTTACGGAATGGACTGGACAAGATTTGGCAATGGGATTATCAGCATCCCCCTTTCGTACTCTTCCTCTAACACTAAACTTTGGTGCTAGAGATATTGCAGGTGCTGGAGACGGTGTACGTTTTATCTTTGGAATTGGTACAGGGTTTTAATTGCAAATCAATTTATCTAAACGGTTAATTATGTACAACAAAATATTATGGTCGGGTTTCCTGGCTACAGTAGCAATCTTAACAGCAACAACATCTGCTATAGCAAATGACAAGGGTGGAACGACTAATCATGACAATGGAGCTTACAGTACAGGAAATATGATAATTTCCCCTGTACCTACTTCCAATCTATCTGTTACTCAGTTCAACCCAGAGACAGGACAAATGTCAGGGGGCATAATTAACAATCCAGTCGAAATAGTTACTGGTGCTGCTGCTGGTGCTGGATTGGGTTCAAGTTCTGGCTCTGGTAGTGGTAGTGGTGCTAGTGCTGGATATGGCACTGTTGCTTCTGAGAACGGTGAAGGAGAAAGCAATAATACAGCTTTAGGCAAAGGAGAATGTACAACTATTGCTTGTTTGTCTGCAAAAGATGGCTCCCAAGAAATTACTCTCAACGATGCCGCCGAATTACTAGAAAATAGCTTAGATACTTCTGCAGAAAACTTAGCAGCCGCAGAAGAAAAAAGTCGTATTGCGGCTAACACTAGAAGAAATGCTCTAGATAAAGAGGTTAGACATATTGCTAGAAATAGCAGTAGTTGTCCCAACCCAGATTACTCACCTACTCAAGCAAATCAAGTTGACGGGAGTTCTATAACCGAAGTTCGTGAAGTTCTTGAAAGACAAATTGCAGAATCACAAAAGTTTATCGAACAGGTCAACTTAATCGATCCAGAAAGAAATCTCTGGTAAACAGGAGTAATACAAATGAAACTATTGCAATCAAACACACAATTATTACCTAGATTGGGAAAAATGTTTAAACCTAATTTGGCTTGCTGGGGAATGTCTTTTGGGGTTTTAGGATTACTCTATGCCATGAGCCTAAGCGCAGCAGCAGAGGATGTTGTCGGCAACAAGGGAATAAGATTTGACGAAGATACTATCGTCGAGTTTGAATTTATTGAATCTCACGGTGCATATCAATCCACTTTTGGCGTGATTGACTTAGATACTTGTCAACCAGGAGTTGCAGGAGGAATTGATTTTAATTCTTGCACCAAGACTCCTTTACTCTCAGAAGTTCAGGCTTCAGATAGTTTTGATTTTAATGATGTTTATCGTGAATCGAGCTATGAAACTGACTTACAGGCAGGTAGAGCCAATGATTTTTTGGGTACTCCTGGGGTGACAGTTCCCAATCATCTGGCAGAATATCAGTTTGAAGCTGACAAAATATATGTTTTTTATTTAGAGTCTCAGTTTGATAACAAACCTGCTGGAGTGGTTTACACGACCAGCTTGATTAACGATCAAGGCAATAGACAAGCTTTATTTCATGCAGAAAATTTAACTACTCAAACTGTGGCGCAAAGACGTAATAATAGTAATTTTGACGCAAATAAGTTTGATTCTTTGGTCAATGGTGGATTATTGATCAATTTGGATGATACTGGTTCAGCTCTGGTGAAAACAGGTCACGAAGATGCTGACTTTGATGATTTTATTGTTGGTATGGGTGGATATATTTGCACTCCTATTCAAGGGACTGAACCAAGTCTTCAAGAAAAGAAAATTGGTCGCAGACAACACTAAAAATTAGCAATTGGTCAAAAGCTACTTGCTCAAAACAAGCAAGTAGCTTTTTTAACAGCCGATTGATCTACCAGAACATATCGGAGATCGCGACTTCCTCAGTTCGGTTTTACTTCTTGGAAAAGGAAGGAGAAAACAGATACTATCAGTACAACTTAAGAAGTATTATCTTTAAATTAATTTAATTTGTTTGGGTACGACTTGAGACGAGAGATGTAAGAGGAGGTCGATTCCGAAGTGCAAAACTGGCTATTACAGAACTTGAGTGATATTCTCAATCGAGAGGTACAAACAGAGTTTAATTCCAATAAGGCACAAAGCAATAGTGACAGTCAAAAAGCTCGGAAAAGTACGCTAGAGCAGAAATATCATAGCGAAAAAAATCGTCTTGCAAAGCTTCAAGCCGAGAGTGAATGGCGCAGTGCGATCGCATCTATTGAACAGCTTCTTTTGTCAGAAATCGACTCCAATCGTGATATAGGTATTAGCGAAAAACAAGGATTGATTTTTTCTGCACCCTTGCCTGTTCTAAGCAATACTAAGTTAGTATCTTGTTTTCAATCAGCAGTATTCACTACAGATGCTTTTAATGTTAATGCTTTAATGCCCTGCCGTCAGTCAATCGCTACAGAAAAGACAGCAGCCCATGAAGATGCAGCATCAGCCGTCAAACTTCCTTTGATACCAACAGATTCAATTAATCAAGAACCATTTTGTCTTGTTTTGACTGCTAACTTTGGTTTGGTTATGGTTTTGGGTAAAGATACCCAAGGAACAGCTAAATTTCATTTTTCTTTCGATCCTGCTACTATCAATCAAGTTTGGGCTACATTGCGATCACGTTTGGTTTTAGCCAAATATCATCATTTAGAACATTTAGATAGCTTAGTTAAGCATTTTAATCCTCCAGAGCCAAGTTATCGTTTAGTAACTAGTTTTAGTCGCCAATTAATTCAAAATATACCTGGAGCCAAAAGTTGGATACCAGCGAAAACCTATTCTGTAGAAACGGTTTCTTCTACTTCAGAATCAGAGCGGTATACTGCTGCTTTTGCTCATGATGACTCTACTAGTCATGTAGAGATGG
>ERZ1740059.1151-NODE-1151-length-13423-cov-9.562762_pt1 | contig 13423 bp, 8 predicted proteins | sample MGYA00581744_ERZ1740059 | MGnify/ENA primary metagenome ERZ1740059 (study PRJEB43018, sample SAMN04849738) | marine metagenome | isolation source: floating plastic debris | place: Pacific Ocean | collected 2008-08-28 | study: EMG produced TPA metagenomics... | reverse complement strand
CTTACTTCTTACTTCTTACTTCTTACTTCTTACTTCTTACTTCTTACTTCTTACTACTTACTTCTTACTTCTTACTTCTTACTTCTTACTTCTTACTTCTTACTTCTTACTCCTAACTCCTAACTCCTAACTCAATAACAGACGTAGCACTGCTACGTCTCTACAACTCCTAACTTTTTCACAGCATCCATTCTACAAAAAATCCTAACTGTCTGTCTTTATTTCCATTGGCTTTTTGCTCTCCAAGCTCAGTAGAGAAACGCAGAGTATTCGTGATTGCATAGCTTGCCGCAAGCTTAGTTAAAATAACTTCTTCAGCAGTACCAGGAGAAACCCAACTGCGAGTAAAAGCAATATCCGCACCACCACCACGAGATAAGGCTAAGAGGAACTTCACACCTAAATTTACTCCCTTTGTCTCGTTATTAGACATTTGTAAATTTCGATATCCTACCAAAGCAGCAAAATTCACGTAACCACCCAAAGGTAATAAATAATAATTTAAATCTGCACCGTAATTTTCAAATTTATGATTAAACGCTTTCTGATACTCACCGCTAGCAGTTAATCGATCAAAAATAAAAATATCCTCAAAACCTACTTTCACACCACTATTTCCGTCAAGTTGAGAATAACCCAATCGTAAACGAGTGCGGAAACTAGGTTGATTTTTGATCTCTTTTAATACATTCGGTACTTTCTTTTGCCATCGTTGTAAAACTGGGCTGTTTTCGATAACTTCTGGATTTATATCTAATTCTTCGGCAATTCCCGATTGCTCGTTTCCGATTTCTTTTTTTGTTTCGCACCAAGCAGGAGTTGTTGCAAATATCAAAGTAATACTCAATCCAAAAGCGATATTCAACGCAGTTTTCAAATTTAGTGCCCCATTTAATTTAGCAATATCCTATAAGGATATTGCTACATTTACAAAGCCAGGCCAAAGTCAGGCTCAAAATTTATTAGCCAGTAAGAAAGCAGGCTTAGATATCAAATCAACCAACAATAGTCAAAGCTACTGGTTTTATAGGTATAGATAAGCTCTTGAAAATACACCTTTGAGAAATAAACAAGCTAGTGGATGGCATACGTAATAATACTGTTTTTTTATATACAAGTTAATGACTTAAATAATTAGGGAATCATAAATCCAGCTATGTAAATAAAAATATTTTGACAACATGAAAAGGATTGCGTTTCTATCTGGATTTGTCAGTGGTTTACTAACTTTGGGGATGACTTTACCAGCTTTTTCTGAGGTACTATCCGATGGAACTACAAACACAACTGTCAATACAAGCGGCAATAATTTTACTATTCTTAACGGTATTCAAAGAGGTAGTAATTTATTTCACAGCTTTGAGAAGTTTTCTATTCCTAGAGGAGGCTCGGCAACTTTCAATAACTCTAGCGCTATAGAAAATATTATTAACCGGGTAACTGGTGGAAATGTTTCAAATATTGATGGATTAATTAAAGCTAACGGTAGTGCAAATGTATTTTTAATTAATCCTGCGGGAATTGTATTTGGGGAAAATGCTCTTCTTGATATTGGTGGTTCGTTTTTGGGGAGTACCGCACAAAGTATTGTATTTGAGGATGGGTTTAACTATAGCGCTATAGTTTCAGAACAAACACCACTGTTGACTGTAAGCGTACCTTTGGGGTTGCAGATGGGGAATAATCCCGGTGATATTCAGGTTAGCAATAGCGCTCATAATCTATCAGCACCATTTCGTCAGCCTTTAAATCGAGGAAGTAACCCTACTGGTTTGAGCCTGAATCCAGGCAATACTCTAGCACTAATTGGTGGAAATCTCTCATTTACTGGCGGTATCCTTAACGCAGCAGATGGACGAGTTGAGTTAGGTGCTATCACCTCAAATGATCTGATTTCCCTTAATCAAAGCGAATTGGGGTGGAGGTTTGATTATGGGAATGTTTTACAGTTTGGGAATATTCAGCTTGGAAAACAAACCCTTATTGAAGCCAGCAATATTGGTGCAATCCAATTATACGGAGAAAATATCTTGTTCCAAGATGGTTCGCTGCTTTTGATGGAAAACCAAAGCGCAAGCCCAGCTATAGGTATTAATGTACAGGCCACTGGTACAGTTGAATTTGTCGGAACAACACCAGATAAATCTTTGCAAAGTGGGATGATTAGCGATGCTCTTAACGGCGGTAGGGGTGGGGATATTTCAATTTCAGCTACAAAGATTATCGCCTTAGATGATGGGGGTTTATTGAGAGGATTTACCTTTGCAGATGCCGATAGCAGTAATATTAGTTTGTCTGCTAAAGATATTATCTTGAAGGGAACTGAAGTGGACAATGCGATCGTGGAAATCCGCACCCTAGGAGCCGGTAATGGGGGAGTTCTCGAAGTTAATGCCCAACGTTTGATTATGCAAGATTCAGCCCTCGTTAGTAACGTGAATAACGGCTTTGGTTCTGCTGGAAGTATTACTGTCAATGCTACAGAGTCAGTAAAGTTAGGTCCGAACCTAAATCACTCCACCTTAATTGGTTCTTCTACCGTTAGCGCTAATGGTAATGCAGGTAGTATTAATATTAATACAAAAGCTCTGACCGTTACAGGTGGCGCACTGATTAGCTCATCTACCTTTGGTTCGGGTAATGCAGGTAGTATTACCATCAAGGCTTCTGAAAGATTATCAATCGAAGGTTTTGGCATAAACGCTACGACTAATCAGATCGAACCTACGACTATTAGAACCGGTGGAATATTGCTTCCCGAATTTGTTAGACAACCTCGTGGACTACCCCAGACTGTAACCGGTAATGCGGGTACTCTTATAATAAATACCCCTTCTCTTCAAATTGAGGATAGAGCATTAGTTACCGTCCGTCATGATAGCGCTGGCAATGCTGGTAAGATTAAGATTGATGCAGATTCCATGATTTTGAATGGGGAAGGTCAAATTACTGCCACAACTGCATCTGGTAAGGGTGGAAATATCAACTTAAATTTAAAATCTGACTTGATATTGCGGAATAATAGCTTCATGAATACCGAAGCATTAGGCACGGGTAACGGTGGCAATATCACGATCAATTCTCCCATCATTGCCGGTTTTGAAGACAGCGACATCATTGCTAATGCATTTCAAGGTAACGGCGGTAATATTGGTATTACAACTCAAGGTATTTTCGGATTAAAATTCCGCAACGAACTAACCAATGAAAGTGACATTACCGCGAGTTCCCAATTTGGGGTTAACGGTATAGTAGAAATCAATAATTTTGGAATTGATCCCAGTTCCGGAATAGTCTCATTACCCGTAACTTTAGTAGACCCATCACAGCAAATTGCTAGTGGATGTTCTAGTAATAATGACAGCAGTTTTGTGGTTACAGGAAGGGGTGGAATACCACATAACCCCAATCAGTATTTGAATTTAAACCTTAATTGGTCGGACATTCGGGATTTATCAGCATATCGCAACCAAAACAATCGTACTGCGGAAATAACACAAATATCAAATAAACCAGGCATTGTAGAAGCGACTGGTTTTATACGCAATGCAAAGGGAGAAATTGAACTTGTGGCTCTTGAAAATACTCCTTTGATAAATAAAAAAATTGCTGATTGTAGTAAAACAAATGCGTAATATTACTGCTTTTAAAGATACATTTTAATCGAAGAAGAAATTAGGGAATCATAAATCCAGCTATGTAAATAAAAATATTTTGACAACATGAAAAGGATTGCGTTTCTATCTGGATTTGTCAGTGGTTTACTAACTTTGGGGATGACTTTACCAGCTTTTTCTGAGGTACTATCCGATGGAACTACAAACACAACTGTCAATACAAGCGGCAATAATTTTACTATTCTTAACGGTATTCAAAGAGGTAGTAATTTATTTCACAGCTTTGAGAAGTTTTCTATTCCTAGAGGAGGCTCGGCAACTTTCAATAACTCTAGCGCTATAGAAAATATTATTAACCGGGTAACTGGTGGAAATGTTTCAAATATTGATGGATTAATTAAAGCTAACGGTAGTGCAAATGTATTTTTAATTAATCCTGCGGGAATTGTATTTGGGGAAAATGCTCTTCTTGATATTGGTGGTTCGTTTTTGGGGAGTACCGCACAAAGTATTGTATTTGAGGATGGGTTTAACTATAGCGCTATAGTTTCAGAACAAACACCACTGTTGACTGTAAGCGTACCTTTGGGGTTGCAGATGGGACAACAATCGGGAGCAATTAAGGTAGAAGGAACGGGACATAATCTAATTGGAGCAAGTCCATTTTCACCTCTAAGACGCAGCCAAAATAACATTAATTTACAGGTACAACCGGGAAAAACCCTAGCACTAGTGGGAGGAGAAATTTCCTTGAATGGTGCTATCCTCACAGCAGAATCAGGAAATATAGAATTAGGTAGCATTGGAGAAGGAAGCGTTTATTTAAACCAAACTAACCAAGGATTTACATTAGATTATGGAAGAGTTGCAAACTTTCAAGATATTCAATTGTCGCAACAGTCTTTAATTGATACTAGCGGTGAAAATCCTGGTTCAATCCAAGTACGGGGTAAAAACGTCAATCTTAACGATGGTTCAAAAATTTGGATTCAAAACCGAGGATTACAAGAATCGGGAAACATCAATATCAATGCTTCCGAATCACTGATACTTAACGGTACTAACTTAGATGAAAGTATTGCCAGTGGTTTGTTAACCGAGACATTAACTGAAGGTAGGAGTGGAGATATTACTGTTTCTGGTACAACACTTGCGATCGCAAATGGTGCAACAATTGCTAGTAGCACATACAGCGATGGAAAAGCTGGAGATTTTAAGATTGATTTTTCAGAATCGGTGGAGTTATTTGGACTTTCACCGATTACCAATAGAAGTAGTGCAATTAATCCTACAACTTATGGTGCTGGAAATTCCGGTATTATAAATTTATCAACCAAACAATTGACTATTTTACATGGTGCTGTCATTAGTTCTGTCACCCTCGGAAGCGGAAATGCTGCTGATGTCACAATAAATGCTTCAGAATCAATTAAAGCAATTGGTATTTCTCCACTTTTTCAACCCAGTGCTATCAGCTCTGCCACTATTGGTACGGGTAATGCTGGTAATTTAACTGTTAATACAGGACGTTTAATCGTTCGGGATGGAGGTAGAATTGATTCTTCTACAAGTATTAGTGGTGCTGCTGGTAGTGTAACCGTGAATGCTTCCGAATCTGTAGAAGTTAGCGGTATTGCACAAGTTTCGCGCAATCCTAGTTTAATTATCTCTTCAGCCAATATTTTAGATGAAGCCATAAGACAACGCTTCGGATTACCAGACAAACCATTTGGAGCATCGGGAAACGTGGAAATTAATACACCTCAATTAAATCTCAACGATGGTGGTTTAATTAGCGTGCGAAATGATGGTTTTGGAGACGGAGGAACATTGCAGGTAAATGCAAATTCGATAAATCTTGATAATCAAGGAGGAATTACTGCTGCTACAGAATCAGGAAAAGGTGGTAACATCAACTTGAATTTGCAAGATTCATTGGTAATGCGTCGTGGTAGCTTAATCAATACAGAATCATTGGGAACCGGAAACGGTGGTAATCTTACGATCAATTCTCCAATAATTTTAGGTTTAGAAAACAGCGATATCATCGCCAATGCAGTTGAAGGAAATGGCGGTAATATCAACATTACAACGAGCGGTATATTCGGTTTAGAATTTCGCGACGAACTAACCGAAGAAAGCGATATTACCGCAAGTTCCCAATTTGGTGTTAACGGTACGGTAGAAATCAACAATATTGGAATCGATCCGGGTTCTGGAATAGTCTCATTACCCGCAGAATTAACGGATTCATCCCAACAAATTGCGGCAGGATGTTCCAATAACAACGGCAGCAGTTTTGTCGCTACAGGAAGGGGTGGAATACCGCAAAACCCCAACGAAGAAGTTGATGTAAATCGCACTTGGTCAGATATTCGCGATTTATCGGCATTTCGTCAGCAAACTAATAATATTTCTGAAGTTACACCAATATCAAATAAACCAGCAATTATAGAAGCCACTGGTTTTATGCGTAATGAAAATGGAGAAATTGAACTTGTTGCTCTTGAAAATACTCCTTTGAAAAATAAACAAGTTAGTCAATGCAGTGGAAAACATACTTAAACCCTCTCCTCTCTAAAGGAGAAAGGTTTGGAGAGGGGTTTGTAACCGATGAAAAAAATAAGATGAGCATAAATTGCCCACCTTATTACTTTTAATTTATAAATCTTTACAAAACCCAGACTTAGCGACCGCTACCTTCCGCAGCAGCAGCATCAATCGGTTTGATAAAGTACAACTTCACAGCTTGCCAACCATTAGAAACATAATAGGGTAGCTTCTGGAATATTTGTAGGAATTTTGGCGTATTAGAATTGACGATCGCTCTAAGCTTCTCGTTATTCGTGACGCAAATTTCCAAGCGATCGTAAAATTCCGGAGTCTTAACATCCAACATGACTGGGAATACACGCCCAGCAGTTTCGTTGGTTTTTTCAATTACATCTTTATCGTATTCCCGCGCATCTAAACCGATCGCAGCATAGAAATCTTGACGCTGAATATCGTTTAAATACATGGTGGCAAACACCGATAACAAGAAGAAACGACACCATAACCGCGCCTTCCAATCATTTAAAGTATCGGGTTGTGCCCTCATGATCGCATCAAAGAAATCACCGTGGCGGTTTTCATCCTGACACCAATTTTCAAAGAATCGGAAAATCGGATAAACCCGATCTTCGGGATGCTTTTCTAAATGGCGGTAAATATTGATATAGCGCCAATAACCAATTTTTTCGGAAAGATATGTGGCGTAAAAGATGAATTTAGGCTTAAAGAAAGTGTATTTGCGACTCTTGGTTAAAAATCCCAAATCCAGCGACATATTAAAATCCGACATCGCTTTATTGAGGAAACCAGCATGACGGGCTTCATCTCGCGACATCAAGTTAAAGCATTCAGCCAAAACAGGGCTTTTACCTTTGAGACGACGACCTAACTCTTTATACAGTAAAAAGCCGGAAAATTCTGCCGTACAGGAGCGTTCTAAAAATTCAATGAACAACCGGCGAGTTTCCCCATCAATATGTTCCCAGGATTGCTCAAACTCTTCATCCCGAACAAAATGATGACGGTTGTAGTCAGCGCGAAACTCTTCAAGGATGGCTTGCAACTCGTCTTCATTAACCGAGATGTCCATCTTCGCCATCTCATCAAAGTCAGTGGTATAAAACCGGGGTGTCAGCAGAGTTTCCTTCGCTGGGACTTTAATACCCGGACGTATTTCTTCAAAGCCTGGTTTTTGTAGGGAATCTACCATGTCCTGATTGTTATAAATGTCGGGTGTGTAGACGCAAAGCGCGTTGGTGTTGATGTATAAACGTGGCATATTGCCACATCTAAAAATCGGGAAACAAAATTATTGCGTTTAAGTATAAATATCAGTTTACCAAGGAGTATGGTAGGAATAACGAGGTCAAACGTTAAGAGTTGCAACAAATGAGATGGAGGGGAGATGGGGTAGATAATTCCGAACCTTTGAGTTTTAAGCTTATCCAAAATTAACCGGATTTATGTTGTTAATGCCTGTAAATCCTAAAAGTCGATAATTCAAAATTTAGTTTTACTTATGAGTGTGATAATCCACGAGCAAAATACGCTTAATTAAAAATTGGTAACAATCGATATCGCCTATCTTCGTAATTAATAATAAATCTGATGGCGGAAGTTGTTTTTGCAATTCATAGATATTTAGAAGAGAATAACATTTAATTATAGCTCTTTTCTAAATTAACATCAACACATAGCAATCTCTAAAAATATTACATTAAAATTGAATTGTTAATATAGACAATTATTAATTAACAAACATTTGAGTTGCCTTAAGCGTTCGGTGGAGTTGAAATTAGATGAAAGTAGAAGTCAAAGATAAGAATCAGGATAAAGAAAAAGAGCGCCTCAAAATATCTTATATGCTCAATGTTTTGGGCTTTTTAGGATTTACGGGGGGATTGCACCGTTTGTATAACGGTAAAGTAGCCACGGGTTTGCTATGGATGTTTACTCTGGGCTTATTCGGCTTGGGGCAGTTTGTGGATTTATTTCTCATTCCCAATATGGTAGAGGAAAGAGAAATTAAACTGAGACTAAAAGCTGGTTTATCTCCTTTTGGTGTCGCAGAAACTCCTCAAGCTGTAGCATCAGAAATTTATCAATCGCCTCAAGAAACCTTAATGATAGAATTACTAAAAGCTGCCGAACGTCGCGGTGGTGAACTGAGCGTGACTCAAGGAGTTATAGAAACGGGAGCAAATTTTTCTCAGGTAGAAGGAACTTTAAAAGAAATGCATAAATCTGGTTATGTTGGAATAGGTAACAACCCCGAAAATGGAGCTATTACCTATATTTTTCACGAACTTACTTAATTTCTTCCCAACCACTTTTGTCCGTTTAAACGCTGTACTACTCCAAATACCATTAAGTCTAGAGTAATTTTGCGTTCATCAATTAAAAATGATTCTAGGGTACTGGGTGTTTTGCCTTCGTTGCAGGAAAACGCCTTTTTACCTTTAATATCTTCATCAGGGAAATATAAATTAAACTGACGTAAGCCATTTTGGAAGCTACCTAAAACTTGCCAACATTCCGAAAGAGCCTGGTATGCAGGAATAGGAAATTTCTGCTTCGCAAAATCCAACTGCAAATCTTCCACACCTTCACCTGCGATCGCTTTTTGTAGAGCAGGTAAGTAGTGCTGCTGCATAAATTCCTCAAACGGTTTATCTTCAACCGCTGGGGGTTTTTCTTTCTTGGCTTTAGCAGCAGGTTTATCAGCTTTAGCAGCAGGGGCTTTCGCTGTTTCAGCCTTGGGTTTATCTCCAGCTTCGTTTTTATTGGTTTCGTCTGCCATTACTTGGGTTAATCCTTGTGGTTTCGGTCATCTTCAATTTTACATATGATAAGGAATTGGGAATGGAAAATTGAGCATTGGGCATTAGGGGCGCAGGGCACTGGGAATTACAAACATCAACCTAGAGACTTCCACATTGCTACATCTAAGCAGCCAGATGGGTGGATTATGGCAACTTATCACTTTCATAAAAGAAGTAATATTTCTTAGCCTTAAAGTTATTTTTAGTCAGTTATCCCAATTGTGACACTGATAATTCCGGAGAGTGGATAGTTTTTGGATGGTAAAAACTGGTGAATACAGCGCCGAAAGATTTGAAAAACGATTTTGCTTTAAATTTGAATGCTACTTTTAAACTTGTAAATACCGGTTGAAAAATATGTTACCCATGATTTGGAGCATATTGTTACTATAGATTCGCCAGGTGCAGTACAATCTGTAGGAGAATTCGTAGTCCCCCACCTTCTTGGTGGCTGCTTTTGTTGCTTTAACTTAACCGATTTGCAGGCAAGACTCAGGAATTAATATTCCAGAAGAATGTTTTTCTCTCTAGTGTTATTTATATGCCCTGCTAACCGTCAAGCAATGGATTACCATTTCTAGCTTATAGAGACTTACTTTATAAACCAGTTAACTAGCACAGCACGGCGTAAAGGGCGCACCCGTTTCAAAAGTTTCAAACCCTTATTCTATAATACTTTTGACTTTTGACGAACCTGCAGCGCTACTAGTTTCCTATGGGGCCTCTTTTTAAATCTCCCCTTAAATTAAGGCTCCATCTCAAGATACAGAAGATACAACTTATTTAAGTAAAATCCGAATCCTTCGCAGAAGCCATGTATTTTCTAGCTTTTGAAGCTGCAAAGGATATTCGAGGAGCAGTAATTCCTGTTTACGGTAGTATTTAAGAGAATAGTTGATAAAAATGGGCATCTTAGCCCGTAATTATACTCCAATCCTATACTTCATAGGGGGGAATCAAGTCTGAACGACATTTTATGCAATTACTTAACTTATGCAGTCAAAATTTGAAGCATTACTCAGTTAACTTTAATTTTAGGGTGAACCTCCCAATAAATCACATAGATATAGAACGATCGGTGGTGTCTACGTCTAACTTACAAAGTTAAGAGTAGGAAGGCGGGATTCAAAAAAATTTATGTTTTAATTTTTTTTCGCTAGTTTCTCCTTTTACTTCCTTCAAAGCGCCACGATGAAATATCATTTATTAGAGAAAATTTTTAATAAACACAATGCACCACGCAAATTTGAAAGCTTGGAGTTAGATTGTAATTTTTGTATTTTACATGTATCTAAGCAGGTGCAAAGTTTTGCTTATTATCCCGAAGAGGTAATTTTGCAAAAAGATATTCGTCTTGTTTTTCCGGAGTTTGTTGGACTTGAAGATGTTATGACATCTATTTTACAAGGAAAACAAGAGCTATTTGAGTTAGAAGGTATTCACCGTTTTAATCAAGAAAAAGGTGATTTTTATCTAGATATATATGTTGTCGGGGAACCGATTGAAAATAGATTAATTGTTTTAATTGAAGATGTTACTAGTAGGATGCTGCTAGAGCAAAAATTAAATCAAAGAATGAATGAAACTAATTTACTATCAAGTACTTTAGTTGCTTATAAAAATTATATGGATAAGGTGATCACTTCAATGGCAGATGCCTTGATTGTGACTACTAAATCAGGACAAATAAAAAAAGTAAATAAAGCAACAGTCGAACTATTAGGTTATAAGGAAGAAGAATTAATCCATAAACAGATTTCTCTCATTATAGATGATAATAAATTGTTGCAAAAAGCAATTCAGCAACGTTCGTTATATAAAAAATATTTTCAAAATGTAGAAGTTGTTTGTCGGACAAAATCAAGGGAAAGAAAATTAATCGCTTTTTCTTGTTCGGTAATTAGTAAAAAAATAAATGGTATCGAAGATATTGTCTATATTGGTCGAGATATTACTGCTAAAAAACGCCGACAGCAGCGTAAAAGTGCACAGTATACAATTACTAGTATCTTATCAGAATCAATTACTGTAAAACAAGCTATTCCGCAAATTTTGCAGGCAATTTGTGAAAGTTTGGGATGGGATTTAGGGGAATTATGGACTCCGAGTCAATACCTCAGTGTAAATCAGCAATTTACGAACAATCCTGTTTTACGATGTGTAGAAATGTGGTCATCTAGAAGAGTTGATGTGCGTGAGTTTGAAGCGATTACTTGGTTAACAACTTTTCCTTCCGGGGTTGGTTTAGCGGGTAGAGTCTGGGAAAATCTTACTCCTTTATGGTGTGAAGATATAGCAAATGATGATATTTGTCCGCGATTTAATCAGATAGATAAAATACAACTACATGCAGCCTTCGGTTTTCCTATTTTAAATGATAATAAAATCTTGGGAGTCATGATTTTCTTTAGTCGGGAAGTTTTATTTAGAGATGAAGATTTGCTGCAAATGATGGTTTCAATCGGTAGTCAAATCGCGCAATTTCTGCAACGAAAACAAGCAGAATCAGCACTTTTAGAAAGTGAAGAGAAATATCGCGATCTATTTGAAAATGCTAACGATTTGATTCAATCGGTTAATCCTTACGGACGTTTTCTATATGTTAACCGCGCTTGGCAAGAAACTTTAGGATATAGTGATGTAGATATTACGAAAATGAGCGTGTTCGATAATGTACAACACGATCATAGAATGCGCTGTAGAGATATTTTTTCTCGCGTCATGTCGAGTGGTAATTTTGAACAGCTTCAAGCTGCATTTATGACTAAAAACGGTCAAACCATTTTTTTAGAAGGAAACGTTAACTGTAAATTTGTTGAAGGAAAACCCGCCGCGACACGTGCTATCTTTCGCGATGTTACCGCCAGAATTTTCGCTGAGAAAGCCTTACGCCATCAACAAGAACAAACCGAACGCTTATTACTCAATATTTTACCAGTTAGCATCGCCAATCGTTTAAAGGAAGGAGCGGGTACCATAGCTGAAAATTTTGATGATGTTACGGTTTTATTTGCAGATATTGTCGGCTTCACTCAAATCGCTGCTTCGGTGAGTGCTACTACTTTAGTTAGCTTATTAAATCAAATTTTCTCGGTGTTTGACCGTCTTTCGCTAAAATACGGTTTAGAAAAAATAAAAACCATTGGTGATGCTTATATGGTTGTTGGTGGTTTACCTACCCGAAGCGAGAAGCATCCTCAAGCTGTTGCTTTGATGGCGTTAGATATGCAAGGTGCTATAGCTACTTTTAATCAAAGAAATAATTTAAACTTAAATATTCGCATTGGAATTCATACTGGCTCTGTAGTTGCGGGAGTAATTGGGCTGCAAAAGTTTACTTACGATTTATGGGGAAATACGGTAAATATTGCTAGCAGAATGGAATCTCATGGTTTATCTGGAAAAATTCAGGTTACAGTTGACACCTATAAAAGATTGTGCAACGAATTTATTTTAGAAAAACGTGGTGAAATTTCTGTTAAAGGAAAAGGTAAGATGACTACTTATTTGTTGATTGGCAAAAAATAATTAGATAACCAAAACCGATGTCTATATCTTATGCAATGCCAAAAAATGTAAATTCATAGTTAAATTCGGCAGCACTCGGAGCATAAATGTATCAAAATTAGATTATTACTTGGGAATACCGATTAGCCATTAACTATTAGCAAATTTTATAAATATGACTACACAAACAGCACCGATACCAGAAATCTATCAAGGTCAATTTGGCGAATTTACAATTACCAAAGATGACCGTAGTGGTGTAATTATTTACCGTGCGGGTTTAGCGATCGCAGCACTTTGCTTTGCCGTTGGTGCGGCTTTGGCATTGTTTAACGATAATCCCAATTTACAATTACTCACACCCTTGTACGCCGCTTTCAGTCTTGCCCTTGGCGTTAGCTTATTCACCATTCATATTTATATGGTAGAGTTGCACAGAATCTTACAAGTTTTTTGGGCTATTGGTAGTATTTCTGCAATTATTTTTTCCTTTTCTAACAGCGAAACCCTAGCACAAACAATTTATAATTATCCTTTAAGTATATTAGGAATTGGTTTCACCTTTGCTGCTTTAACGGGTATTTATTTCAAAGAAGCTTTTTGTTTTAACCGTTTAGAAACCAAAATACTTACTCCTATAGTTCCGCTCCTGCTTTTAGGGCACATGACTAAAATTCTGACAATAGAGGTAGAAAAAGTTTTATTAGCAGTTTGGGCTGTATTTTTTCTAGTTTTCGCAATTCGTAAAGCTATACAAGCAATTCCCCCAGACATTGGAGACAAATCTGTTTTTGAATACTTAAAAAGTCAAAGATCAAAGGTTGAAGCCTAAAGCTTAAAGGTAAGAAGTAATAAGTCAAAAAAAAGTTCCTAACTCCCAACTCCTAACTCCCAACTCCCAACTCCCAACTCCCAACTCCCAAC
>ERZ1740059.1150-NODE-1150-length-13426-cov-7.107172_pt1 | contig 13426 bp, 13 predicted proteins | sample MGYA00581744_ERZ1740059 | MGnify/ENA primary metagenome ERZ1740059 (study PRJEB43018, sample SAMN04849738) | marine metagenome | isolation source: floating plastic debris | place: Pacific Ocean | collected 2008-08-28 | study: EMG produced TPA metagenomics... | reverse complement strand
CAGAGAAGGGGAGTGAGGAAACGCATTTTACTCCTAGAGGAAATTCAGAATGGATAGGTTAGAGAGGCGCGTGGTGAGCAAGTAAGAGGCCTCCAGATTGGCTTCCAGCTCGCGCAACTGTGTTGCCGCTTCGAATTGATCTTTGCCCGCGAGGTCAGTGAAGGCCTGATTGAGCAGTGTTTGCTCGCGCTCCAGCAAGGTGAGCTCATTATCCAGGTTGGCGCTGCGCATCCCGACATTGGCTTGGATATTGACGAGTTCCGTGCGGCCACGCTCCAAACGCTCTAAGGCCGTGGTGAGGGCGGGTGAATCAGCACCCGTGAACGGAACGGATTGTGCCGTGTGCGACAAAGCCATGACCGACAGCCCACGCAAGACGTCTGCGAAAGCAGATTGATTTCCCAATACGCTATCTGGGTCGCTCGCTGTTTGGGCGCCGCGATAGAAGCTTGTCTGAAACCCGCCGGCCGGATCATCGAAATAGGTGTCTAGCTGCGCCGCGAAGTCTGCTTCGTCCGTTGCCGCAGCCGCGATCGCGCGGACATCGTCCAACAACTCGTCCGCCGTGCCGAATGGACGGGTGGCGGTGGCATCGCCGGAGAACAGGAAGCGCTCGCCATTGCGCGCGCTCAGTCTTGACAGGACGTCATCCATCGCCGTGCGCGCCTCTGTGGCGAAAAGGTTTTGCGATTCGACTTCACCGGTTCCGATCGCAGCGAGCATGCCGATTTGCAAATCGGCCGAGAGTTCCCGAACGGAAGTCAGCGCACTGTCGGTCAATGATAGGCGGATCCTGCGCAGGCCGAGGCGCGACTGTTCGTCGGCATTATCCTGTATCGCCCGCTCACCCAGAAGGGCTTGGTCAATTCGACCGTTGAGGTGCTGTACCAGGTCCGATTGAAACCCTGTTGTTGCTTCTTCGCCGCGGGCTTCGATCCGCGCTCGCAGCCCTTCAATATTGTTGACCACGGCGGTGTTGAGCATTCCATTTAGACTGATCGATGGCATGGGCTTAGAGCTCTATCAATTCTTGGATCAATTGGTTGACGACTTCGATCACCCGAGCGTTGGCGGCATAGGCCTGTTCGATGATGATCAGCTGTTGCATTTCTGTTTCGATATCGACGCCATTCTTGGCGACTTCAGCGCGCTGAGCGGCTTCGTACTGGACGGCGGTGGACGATAAGACCGACTCGTTCTGAATGCGTTTCTGACCCGCGAGTGAACCGAGTTGGGCGACCAGGTCTCTTGCGGTAAAGCCGCCTTGCAGACCAACCGTATTAATCGACCGGACGGTGTTGAATGCATCTGAGAGGTTGCTGAGAATCGTACGGTCACCCGGAGGGCCTTGTGTTGTGGCGCCGAGGCCGTCGCGCAGACGCCAAACGGCACCGCCCTGGTCAGGATCGACCAGCGCGTTCAATTGCAGACGGCCGGCAACACCTTCCCCGGCAGTCGCATTCGTGTCCAGGAAAAGACCGGGCGAGCCCACTGGATTGGTCGGATCGATTGTTGAGTCAGAGAAACGGTCAATCAGATCCTGCGCCATTGTATCAAGTTGGGTTTCGAGTTCCGGCAGGTCGCTGTCGCGCAGCGTGAACAAGGCGGCAAGCGACCCACTCGACACGGCGCCAAATGTCAGTGCGCCCGGCGTAATGTCGGTGCCGTCAACGGTAAGACCCGACAAATTTCCATTCGCCAGGGTGATGCCCGGCGCGACTGTGGAGGTCGGCGTAAATTCGACTTGCTTCGCAGTGCCGCCTAACAAGTAGACGCCTTCGATCGTCAGCACGTCGATCGTGCCGCTATCGCGCGGAAACGTTTGAATGGGGAGATATTGCGAGATCTCATCCAGCACCCGGCCGCGTTCATCGAACAAAGCGGCGGCCTGCGATGTGCTACGATTTATGCTAGAGATAGACGCATTGAGTTTTTCGACTTGTAGCAATGCCGCGTTCAAGGCGTCCACAGTTGCCGCGATGTCCTGATCCGCGCGTTGGCGCTCTTGAGTGATGACCGCTGAAAGGGCGTTAAACTCGCCAACCAGATTATTGGCTGACAACACCACTTCGTTGGCGAGCGTGGTTGACTCCGGGCTTAGCACCGCATTGGCCAAAGCTTCTTCCAGCCCGGTCATGTGTTGGAACAGCGTAGAGTTCTCAACATCGTCGCCAATGCGTTGCGACAGCGACGCCCAGGTCGAGCTTAAGACGTCTGCTTGCGAATAGTCACTGCCAAGTCGTTGCCTCTCAATGGTCAGCCGTTCATCGACCGCTCGGACAACGCCGCCGACTTGAACACCGGCGGTCTCGCCGCCGAGAATGATTTCATTCAGGGTGATGGACCGTCGGACATAGCCGGGCGTCGATGCATTCGCGACATTGGTCGCGACAATATCCGCCTGGGCGCCGACCGCTGTTAAGCCGGACCTTGCTGATAGAAGGGCGCTGGTAATGCTCACGTCAGTAGCCTCTCAGCCTGACTTGGCCTTAGCGCTTCAGATTTGTGGTTTCTTGCAGCATCTCATCCACAGTCTGGACGATTTTGGCGCTGGAAGAATAGGCCCGCTGTGTCTCGATCAGATCAACAAGCTCAGCTGCAATGTCTGTCGTGGATTCCATCAGGGCAAAGCCTGAGACCGCGCCCACAGGCCCTGTGCCAGCATCCCAAAGGTACAGACTGCCGCTTTCACCGGAAATTGCATAGGCCTGTGCATCCAGGGCTTCCAGGCCATCAAGATTCGGCACGTCGCCAACAGGAATTTGGTAGAGTGTGCGGCGGAACCCGGTATTGTAAATCGCCTGCAGATTCCCGCTTGAGTCAATTTCAACAGATTGCAGGTCGCCAATCGGTGCGCCGTCTTTGGTCACTGACGTTGGCGAGAAAGGTGCAGCAAGTTGCGTCATCCCTTCCAGCTCGCCGGGGCGACCAATGAAGACATCGACCGGACCGTGCGCCAGAGCGATGTTGAAGCGTCCGGTCGTTGCATCATACGTTGCACCATTTGAGGCTACGACGGAGTTAATGCGACCACCAGCTGTGGTCGTGTCGTTAAAGACGATGTCGAGCTGACCGAGCGAAACGGTTGGGTCGCCCGCATCATCAAACATTTGAACGCTCCAAGTGTTGCTGGCACCTGTGGCCGGAACTTGGGGCGTGAATTCCATCCGCATGGTTTGTGGCCGACCGAGATTGTCGAAATACTCAATCGACATGGCAAACGCGCCAGTCGTTGCACCAGCCTCCGTCGCACCGGCGGGCAGGTTGATGCCAATGTCGATGTTTGCAGTCGGAGACGCGGTAAACTGCGAGGTCGCGATGTTCACTGGTTCAAGGTTGGCGCCACTGTTGCGGCTGACATTACCGATATCGCCATTACCATCTGCCGGCCAGCCGAGGAGAAAGAGGCCACTTTGAGTCCGTAGGTTGCCATTTTGGTCAGCGGTGAAAGACCCTGTCGGCAAGAGCTGCAAAGGGCGATCCGTTGCGCCCTGGGAGACGCCTTGTTCTGTCGTGACCGGAACAAGTCCGCGACCTGCGACTGCGATATCGGTAGCGTTACCAGTTGAGATTAACGATCCGACGGCACTTACATCTTTGAATGTATCTACGCTGACGCCACCGGCTGAATAAGCAGAGTTGCGTTGTTCCACCACCATGTTGGAAAATTCAACATCAACGCGTTTGTATCCATTGGTTTCCGAGTTGGCGATATTGTCTGAAATTGTAGATAGGCGGGCTGAGTTGGCATTAAGGCCCATTACGGCCGCGTTCAAAGATGATGTAATACTCATGTCGGTCGCTCCTGCAGTCGATGCAACCGAAAGTAGAAATCATTGGTTAATAGACGAATAATCGGCGGCGCGCGGACTAATCCTGTTTTAGCAGCGTGATAGAGATCCGGCGATTCTGTGCCGCATAGGGGTCGTCCAGAACCAGCAGGTCCGTATCGGCGCGACCGGAGACTTCCTGAATACGCTCGACCGGAAAACCGCTCTCAATCAGAAGGCGCCGCGCCATGTTTGCGCGATCAACAGACAGATCCCAATTATCAAATCGAGACGTATCACTATAGGCAAGCGAGTCAGTATGTCCGACGATTTTGATCGAGTTGCCGAAGGCGCCGAAGGATTCCGAGACGGTCTCGACCAGCGTTACGAGCAAGTCTGTCGGGGCGCTTTGCCCCAGTTGGAAGAGCGGCACTTCTTCGGAATCAACCAATTCCATGACAATGCCTTCAGGAGACATTTTGACTTGGATATGTTCATTTATGGCAGCCGCTTCTTCCTGAATTGCGAGCTCTAATTGCTCAACGATTTCAGTGCCCTCTGCGGCATCTGGTCCGATGCCATCATCATCGCCGCCGACCTCATTGTCTGTGCTCTTTGCCGTCGATGGGCGCCCTGCTGAGGCATCGCGCGTCGCGCCTGTTCCCATTTTGGCATAGGTACTTTCGGTGAAAATAGAGGATCCGTTCAAACCATCAGACCCGCCGCCGGAAATACGGCTGATCGGAATGGTCGGATTGAAATAGTCGGCGATCCCTTTGCGTTGCTCCTCCGTGGTCGCATTCAACAGCCACATCAATAGGAAGAAGGCCATCATCGCCGTCACGAAGTCGGCATAGGCGACTTTCCAGGCGCCCCCATGATGGCCATCACCACCACTCTTTTTCTTCTTCTTGATGATGATTGGCGCGAGGCCTGTCGCGTCTTCGGCTGACATGTTTTTTAACCCACTTTGTTCTGTGGGATTGAGCTATCAAAGTAAGGTAAATTTCCGAAATACAACGTAGGGTCGATTTTTTCGAAGCCGATAACGTTTTATCAACTTAAAAAATTCTACCCTAGGTGGAGAGATTGTACACTCGTCTAGGGGTCCAGCGTGAGCGGCGTTCTGCAAAAAAAACTTGAATCGAGTGGCGGTTTACCCCCGAGCGTCCTGCGGAATCAGGTGTTTTGGATGTCATTGGAAGCGGTGATCGCAAACTGGCTAAATGACATTATCGGCGGCGAAAATCAGCTACGACTGCAATCCCGCGAAGTGTGCCGCGGCGCCGCCCTGAGTGAAGACCTGTTCGGTGCCTATTTGTATGGGTTTGAAAGCGAGACAAACGACTTCATCGTCGCTGCGTCGATCGACAATTTGATTGCTGCGCGTGTCGCCGGCGGAAAGCTGGATCAGGATCCGGCGACACTCTCCGAGGCGCCGCAACTTTTCCTGCAACTCTTGCTGGAAGCACCCGCGGCCGATCTGGCGACGAGTGTGGCGCTGGCATTCGGCATGGTCGCCGAAGATGATCGGGGACCTGAGGGCATCGGCTTTGAGTCGCTTGAAGTAGAAGGCAGCTGCCTGCTTATCTACTATCTTTGCGATATTGAGGGCCAGGCGATCCGGATTGGGGTCGCGCTCAAACTCGACAAGGTGATCGCTTATGCAGCCTCTGTTGGCGACGGCGTTGCGACAGCGGATGCTGCGAGCGAACCAACGGCGGCGAGCCTGTCGGAGCCGCGTGTCCAAAACTCCAGTGTCCGCCTTGATGTGATTCTGGACCGGGTGCCGATGAGCATCGCGGATTGCGCGCGTCTCGAGCCGGGATCGGTGATTTCTTTGCCGGGTACGCATCGTTCAAAATTGACGGTTTCAGCCAAGACGATCGACGGCGCTGTGGATATCGCTGTTGGCGAGCTTGGTGTCTGGAAACATCAGCGGGCCGTGCGATTGAAAACAGATATCGATCCCACCTTCCTACAAGAAGTGTCGGCATCATGAGTGTGCAGGGTGAGACCGGGATAAAAGGAGTGATGCGGTGAACGCAATTATAGGTTTGGTTGTGACGATGGTGATGGTCTTCGGCGGATACATTCTCGCCGGCGGTAAGATGAGCATCATCTTGAAGTCACTCCCGTTCGAAATGATGATGATTGGCGGTGCCGCCACGGGCGCCTTTGTGGCGGCCAATGATATGGCCACGATCAAGCATACGGCGGGCGATCTTGGTGCGGCATTCGCGGGCCCGAAATGGAAGAAGGGCGATTATTCTGACTTGCTCTGCATGATGCATGAATTGCTGAGCATTCTGAAAGACAACCCGGTGGATATCGAGGCCCATATCGAGGCGCCAAACGACTCCGCGATTTTTCAAAAGTATCCGAAAATACTGAAAGACCATGAAGCCATCGAGATGATCTGCGACACGATCCGATCGATGATCATGAATTTCGACAATGTGCATCAGGTCGAAGAGCTGCTCGAGAAACACTTGGAGAGCCTGCTCGAGGAACGTCTGCATGGGTCACATGCCCTTCAAAGCATGGCCGACGCGCTGCCAGCGCTTGGCATCGTTGCGGCGGTTCTGGGTGTTATCAAAACCATGGCCTCGATTGATAAACCGCCAGAAGTTCTCGGCGGTATGATTGGGGGCGCTCTGGTTGGGACCTTCCTCGGGGTGTTCCTTGCGTATGGGGTCGTTGGTCCCTTCGCGGCGAAAGTGAGCCATACAAGAAAAGAAGAGCACTTCTTCTATTCCATGATTGGCGAAGTGCTGGTGTCGAGTCTGCACAAGAACCCAATCAATATCTGTCTGGAAGTGGCGCGCCGACACGCGCCCGCCCGGGTCAGACCCTCTTTTGATGAAGTCGAAGAAGCAGTGAAAGGGTTACGCCAAGCCGCATGATCAAGCGCCTCACAACTGCAAGCATCTGTCTCGCTCTGGTATCCGCGGCCCACGCTGACACCGGAGCGAAAGACGTTTCAAATGACCAGACTTCGGCGGCCGAAGAAAGTGCTGCGGGTTTGGACTCATTTGTCGATGCTGCCATTCGCAGCGGCCTTCTGGTCCCGAATGAAGACGGCGATGTTGATGTGGCCCCTGAGACGCTTGCCAGGATGGCCCGCGTCTGCGGCGGCGCGTATCCCCTTGACCTGTCCGTCGTTCGTTCATTGCGCCGCTTCACAGAATTACCGTCGGCATCTGACGCGGATGACAGCGCGCTAGAAGAAAAACTGATCCGGGATATAAAGTCGAAACTTGCACTGGGCCTGTATACTGAAGCGGGCGCGCTGCTGGCGACAGCACCCGAATCCGAATGGCTGGCATATCGCAAGCTCATTGATTTGATGGAAAATCGACAACGACCAGATGTCGACTACTTTGAAACGCTATCGGACTGCTATCCGGAAGCCGCTTTATGGCACGCCGTAGCGCAACTCATCGTGTTCGATCCAGAAGGCGTTGAAGGCATTGCTGCGCAAATCGCGGCAATTCGGGTTTTGCCCTTCAACATGCGCGAGGATGTGGCGATGCTGGCGACGCCGACCCTGCTTTTCGAGCGGCGCAAGGACCTGGCGCTACAAATACTGGCGACCTTCACGCCCGAGGAAATTGCCAATTCTACTCGACTGAGCGCCTTGAAAACCGCGATCCTGGATATGCCGACCGGCACGGAGTCAGACGATCGCCTGGTCATGCTGATGAGCCGGCCGAAGCTGAAGCTGGCCGCGCTTCTGATCCTGGTCGAAAGAGATCGAAGACTGCGACCCACGGTCCGCTCTTTCGCACTGGAAGAAGCCTGGAAAGTGCTCGAAGAGGCCGAGACGCAACACGATCTCGACCCGATTCTGGAATTTGTCATCAGGCACCTGGCGAGCGAAGATCTGTATGCCGGGCTCGATCGCGTTCGCGCCCTGGAGGTCGCAGACCGAGAGGATGTGCGCACGTCTATCGACAATTACACCATGATCGCTCTGGATGATTATCTCAGCGATGAAGATCCGGCCAATGCCATAAATGCCCTTGAAACGCTGAACACGTTCCATACCGATTTGCCGATTGACGATCGCGGCAATGCCTTGCGCAAGCAAGGCGCCCAGCGCGCGATCGAGCTTGGCTTGTTCAGCATGGCCAAACACTTCCTCGAGCCCGTCGACCGTGAACCTCAAGTCGGTTTGCTATTAGCAACGGCGGCCTTCTGGGGACATGCCAATCAGGAATTGTTTGACGTTCGCGACGAGTTTCCTGAAGAGCCAGAAATAAATCGCATGGCAGGCATCCGCGCCTTGCAGGCCAATCTCCCTGTGATTGCCAGGACGGCGTACAATGCGCTGACGGCGCATCCCAGTCTGCAATTGGAACTGCTCGAACAGGGCGCGGTCGAAAGCAATTGGGCCTTGTGGCAAAGTGACTTGAGCGAACTCGTCGCCGGGTTGAGCGATGCGGAAGTGGTGCGCCTGGATCGCGTGCGAACCATTCAGATTGCCAGCCGGAAAGCCCCGACGGCCGAAGCCCGGCGTATCCGGCCATACCAAATCTCGGATCTATTGAACTCGACTCGACAGTCTCTGTCGAAAGCACAGGCAGGAGCCGCGAATGAGTAATAGCATTTATGCGACGGTGTCGCGTCAGGATGGCTTGCTGAAAGAGCTGCAAGTTGTTGCCAATAATATCGCCAACACCAATACGACCGGATACAAAACCGATCGTGCCATATTCGCGGAATACGTTATGGCGACCGGACCAGATACGCCTTCGCTGTCCATGGGGGGACTGGCGGGGCACAATTTTGATCTGACCCAGGGCACAGTGAAATTCACTGGCGGGCAGTTTGACCTGGCCATTCAGGGTGAGGGATTTTTTGGGATCGAAACCGATGCCGGGCAGCGGTTGACGCGCGCTGGCGCGTTTCAGGTCAACGCGGATGGCGAATTGGTCGCGCCGGATGGGGCGCGCGTGCTCAGCAATGGCGGCGCCCCGATCCAGATTCCGCCTGAAGCTGAAGGTGTCACGATTGCGGGCGACGGCACCATTTCGGCAGATGGCCAGATTATCGAACAAGTCGGAATTTTCATCGCAAATGGAGCGCTGCAGCGCGATACTGATACGCGTTTTACCGCCGCTGGTGGCTCTCAGCCTGCGGAATTCTCGACTGTTTTGCAAGGCGCTTTGGAGGCGTCGAATGTTTCTCCGGTCTTGGAGATGGCGCGGATGATTGAGGTCCAGCGTGCCTATGAAGCCGGACAAGCTGCGTTGGAACGGGAAGACCAACGCATCACGCAACTTATTTCAACGGTTAGGAACCAATAAGGCACAGGAGGTTTGCCATGAAATCACTCCAGATTGCAGCAACGGGGATGGCCGCGCAGCAAATGCGCGTCGACGTCATCTCGAACAATATTGCAAACATGAGCACGTCGGCTTACCGCCCGCGCGTCGCAGAGTTTTCCGACCTGGTTTACCAGCAATATTTAACGCCTGGGACGATCACGTCGCAGCTCGGCACAACGGTGCCGGCCGGTATCCAACTGGGTACTGGCGTGAAAGCTTCGACGGTTTCGATGGAGATTACGCAAGGGTCCATGCGTCAGTCCGGCGGCGAGCTGGATCTCGGCATTGATGGGCCGGGCTTTTTGGAAATCACCTTACCCGATGGCGAAACGGCCTTCACCCGAGATGGCAAACTGAATCGCAGTCAGAATGGCGAGATCGTCACGATGGAAGGTTACCCGCTTGCAGACGGCATAACGCTGCCGGCTGATGCGCGCCGCATCTCAATCAGTCGCGATGGCGATGTCGTCGCCTATTTCGATAATCTGGCCGACGGGCAGTCGATTGGCGTGATCTCGCTGGCCACCTTCGTCAATGAAAAAGGTCTTGAGGCGATCGGAGACAATATGTTCCGTGAGACCGAAGCCTCCGGTCAGGCCAATCGTGGTGTCCCGGGCAGCCAGGGCTATGGCACAGTTCGCCAAGGATTTCTTGAAGATTCCAGCGTCGATGTCGTGAAGGAAATTTCCGATCTGATCGAAGCTCAGCGCGGCTATGAACTGAACTCCAAAGTGATCACCGCATCCGACGAAATGTTGGCAGCGACGACGCGGTTGAGATAAGATCATGATTGATATTCTTTGTTTCAGCCTTGGCCTCAGCCTGGCCACTCCAGTGTCGCTCACCGCGAATGATGTGATGCGCTCCGGCGACATCATCACCATCGACAATACCTCGCCACCAGATGATGTCTGGCAGCAGGAACATGCAGACCTGTTAGGCCGCGAAGTGCGCCGGACGGTTTATGCCGGTCAATCCATCCGCCCGCAGGACACACGCTCTGCGCGCCTGGTGAAGCGCAATCAATTGGTCACGCTCAAATACATGAAAGGTCCCCTGGAAATCTCGCTCACGGGTCGCGCCCTCGGGGAGGCGGGAGAGAATGAATCCGTGACCGTACTCAATCTGGAGTCGCGCCAGGTTGTTGAAGGAACCGTTCAGGCAGGAGGCTGGATATGGGTGCAATAGGAAATGTGCTGGCAACCGGAGTGTTGGCTGCGGCGCTTACGGCGTGCGCGTCAGGCGGGACAGATGCGGGGCCAACAACCATCGAAGTTCAGCAATCCCCGTTCTGGGGACAGACGGAAGCATCCTATGGGCCTCCGAAAGTCGAGGCTTCCGCATCATTATGGACAACCGCGCCGAATGCCTTGTTGGGGATGCGCCGCGCCAAAGATGTCGGCGATTTGCTGACCGTCGTTGTCGATATGAACGATCAGGCGAGCTTGCAGACGTCGCTCTCCCGAAACCGTTCGACGAATGAACAGCTCAATCTTGGCGCTTTGTTGGGCCTGCCCCAATGGGCCAATGGTGTGCTGCCAGGTGGTGCAACGGTTTCGCCGGCGATCGATTATGATCGCACCTCAGCCCTAACGGGTGACGGGGCAGTCAATCGCGCCGAACAGGTTACGTTCCAATTGTCAGCGCGAGTGGTCGGTGTCGAGCCGAACGGCAATCTCGTGATTGCCGGCTATCAACAAACGCAAGTCAGTGATGAGATTCGCTATCTGACCGTGTCGGGCGTTATTCGCGCGCAGGATATCACGCGCACCAACACCGTCACTTATGAGAAAATCGCAGATGCCAGCCTGTCTTATCTGAGCCGCGGGGAAACCCAGGCCGGAATAAAGCGCGGTATGGTTCCTAAGGTTCTAGAACAAGTGCTGCCCTTTTAAGGAAAGTCCCATGAAACTCGTCATTACCAGTGTTGTCGCCGTTATCTTTGTTGCCCTGGGCAGCTTTGCCGGCGTCGTGTTGAAACCCGCCGCACCAGCGGCCGCGAGCGTCGCGGTCGACTCGGACGATTATGAGGGTGACAAGAAAGACGGATATGGCGGCGACAAGGCAGCGGCGACAAGCGAAAAATACGACAAACCCGCCAGCTCTGGCGATAGTGCCTATTACAAGTTCAGCCGTGAATTCGTGGTTCCGATTATGCGTGGTGGACAGGTGAAGAGCTTGGTCATCCTGCACATCAGTCTGGAAACGGACAATAGCACCGCGGAAAGTCTGTTCTCGGAAGAACCAAAGCTCCGGGATAATATCATGACGACGCTAATTGAGTTGAGCAATGATGGTCGAACGCTTGAAGAGCTGACCAATGTCAACAATTACGAGACCATTCGCGCGATGATCCTGATGAACCTGAATGATGCCATTTCAGAACGCATCAGGAATGTGCTGATCGTTGATGTGGCCAAACAAGATCTCTAACAGGCGGCGCGATATCCTCTCATTCTGAGCTGGTCTTGCGAACGCCGTCCAGATCCGTCGTGAGGTAATTGTTCGTTCCCAGTTTCAACTGCCCGCCTTCATTCGCGAGCGTTGTGACCTTGCTTATGATCTCGGCTTGCGTTGAAGCTAGGGGCTGGCCGTTTGCAAACAGGTCGATTTGGAATTCATACACGCCCTGACCGGCCGGCTGGGTCGAGTCCGAGGTTTCACCATTCCAGGTATACCGCTCCGCGCTGGCATCCAACGCTTCCTGCCAGATAACCTGGTTTGAGCTGTCCGTTACGGTCAGGATCGCTTCATCGTAATTGAAGGCCGGATTGATCTCAAACTCGACCGGCTCGCCTTCATAGGCAACGTATTGGGACGACACGGCAACTTCCTGACCGAGCCACTCATTGGCTTGAGCAGAATGGAGGTCGCTGATCATGGACGCGATATTTTCGAGCGTGCCATTGGTTTTGACTTGTTGTTCCAGAGAGGAGAACGTCGCGAGTTGCTCAACGAATTGTGTCGATTCCAGCGGCTGTAGCGGGTCCTGATTCTGGATCTGCGCGGTTAGCAGTTGAAGGAATGCGTCAAAGTCTTCGGAGAATGTATCCGTGTCGATCGCAGACGAAGATGTTGTCGTTGTTGTCCCGGTCGATGTGACTGGATTGATCTCACTCATGGCTTACTCCTAAAGCAACAGGTCGAGCCGATCCCGGGCCTGCGTGCGAGACTCGGTTGGATGGGCCGACGGTGAGGCGCGGCGTTCCTCTGCCGCATAGAATTGCGCCTCATGGCGCAAAGGTTCATTCGAATTCCAGTCGTCCCCTTCCGCCTGCTCGCGGAACGTCATGTTTTGTTCAGACAGGCCGTGCTCGCGCAGGGCTTGTGTCAATTCAAAGTGCATTTCGCGCAGGCGTTTCAGGGCTTCGGGGTTTTCTGACGTGACGATGATTTGCTGCAGGCCCTGGGCGTCAAATTTGAAGTCGATCATGACACGGCCCAGTTCAGGCGGATCAAGTTGAACCACCAGCTGCTCTTGCGGATCAATGCCATTATTGATGGCATTCAGTATAACGCTGGTGAGGTCCCCTGGCGACGCGAGGGGAATAGTCGGAACCGTTGGCGTCAGGCCGGTTATGGGCGCGCTGCCCGTACCGCTTGACGGTGTTGGTGCAACGGTTGGAATTGTGTCGGCAATCACGGTCGAAGCATCTCGCGTGATCCCGCCGGATGCCAATCGATCAATGGCGGTAATATCAGTCGATACGGTCTGCCGAAATGAAGTCTCTGAGGCGTTCGCTGCAAGCGTGTCGTCTGCTGTCGCCGCAGGCGGGGCCCGCAACACATCTGCATCGCTTGATCGGGGAGCCGGGCGACCCGGTTCCAATGTATCGACGGCCAGATCAGGTTGATCGGCGTCAGGCGCGACCGCGACATCATCAATCGCGGTCGATGTCGTGCGAATAAGGTCGGTGTCTGAAGGGCGGCGTGAGTCGCGTCCGCCGTCGCGCAGATCGCCTTGGGGTCGGATTCGGGCGTCTTGAGCGGTGATCTCTTCCGTTCTGACAGATTGCAATGGCAGGCTCTGAGCATCGCGCCTGGCTGTTCCAAGCTCAGCATCCGGGGCTTGTTGCAGGGCCGTGTTCGGCGCATCGGCAGCCTCAGCCACGACCAGCTTCACGGTCTCGACGCTTGCATCGTCTGCCAGCGCTGCGTCTTCAGACGCCAATGCTGCGTCGAGTGGCAACGCTTGAATATCTGGTTGGGGTTTGACGTCTTCCGACGTCTGAGTCGCGGCGAGGGCGGACTCTGTCGCTGGTGCGTCCTCGCGTGATGAGGCTGGATCTTTCGCCACGTGGGATGCGAAATCGTCCTTACCGG
>ERZ1740059.1149-NODE-1149-length-13428-cov-9.428924_pt1 | contig 13428 bp, 6 predicted proteins | sample MGYA00581744_ERZ1740059 | MGnify/ENA primary metagenome ERZ1740059 (study PRJEB43018, sample SAMN04849738) | marine metagenome | isolation source: floating plastic debris | place: Pacific Ocean | collected 2008-08-28 | study: EMG produced TPA metagenomics... | reverse complement strand
ACTGCAGTAATTTAGATTCATAAGTAGGTATATATAGGTATGCAGTAACTAGATAATTGGGAGTAATCAAACATAACAACACAACTTATCATCACAATTTACTTCCCTAGTGGAAGATACACCACCTAAAATAATGGTGTTACTCAATAGACATTTCAAAATCACGTCGCTAGCTCATTATTGTAATCTAGCTAGTGCATATGTATTGCTAATAACGATGTAAATGAAAACCTTTGTTAGAGTTAAGTTTTGAATATTTTTATTGATTTTTCTTCTTTTTCACTTACAATAACCAAAATGACTTCTACAGCTCTCTCCTAAAGTCAACTCTTGTTGAAAGACTTTGTGTAATAATATTAGCGCTAACAGTTTATGAGCCAAATGCTTCAAAAACAAACTAAAAAATATGATGTCTCCAAGAAAACAACATAAATGTTGAAAATAAAAAATAATAAATTAAGTACGGGAATAATATAGTTCAAGAAGCATTGTGCTCCAAATTTCACAGGATCTAATGGATAGAAGCAACTTGGTGACTTCTCAGACCTTTGATGGCACCAATTCATCATTGACCAAGTCCGCTGGCAAAATAACACAGGAGGGATTGAGATTGTAATATAAAACTCTTGTCGTTACGACAGCAAATCTCCGCAACATTCCAACGTTGCAGAAAAATATCCAAGTCAACAATTTGCAGACAAACTGTGTTATAAACAACCCAAGCTTCTATCTACAGTTTCTCTGAGAGAAAAACATAATAGAACAAAAAAAATCCTGCTTGGTATGAATACATCAGCCATAAGGCAAGTGCAGGATTCTATTATAGTACAGTTCCTAAAATTAAACATGAAAAGCACAAATTTTATAAGAGCTCTTAGAGCACATCTCGTATACACTACTTTCAAAAAACAAGTGTACGGAGAAAACTATTCTTGACAATAAAGATTACTTTTTTAGAACTTAGCAGATTGTGTTGGACAAAGTTATGATTGCAGCAAAGAGAGGAAGAGAAAATATAACACAAACAAAACCACATGGACAAAAGTAAAACAAGTCAGCTACCAGAAATTTTAAACACTGCCGTTAAAAAGATTTAATCGTCTAAAATACAGAAAGTTCATCAGAATAGTACATGTTTTATGTATTTATAGCGCAAAGAAAACACTGACTCAACTGACTAGAGAGCATTATTGAAACTTAGCTTCAATTTAACTGATCAGTCAAAAAGCATGGCTGACTATTTTATAGATCAAGGGAAACTATTTACAAAGCAGACATTGCCAAGAGCAAATAAATGACAATAGATGCTTAAGTTGAGTTGGATTAGAGTGGTACCTCACACCACTAATTGTTCAAGTCCGCAGGAGTTAGGCTGGTAGGAGCTGCGCCCCGTACCAAACCAACACCCGCTAGTAGATAAATGGCTGGAAGAAATAGCCTGAGGGGAGAGCACAACTCCAGAGCCATGAGAAGACAACTTGCTGGATATACAGCTTAGTGAAGATGATTTAAGTCATGAACTGTGTGACAGCTCTGAGCGCATAAAGAAGCTCTGCCTGCATCCTCGCTTCCAGCAAGATAATGTTCACATGAATCTGAAATTAAATGTTCATAAAAGCTTATACTTACAATGTTCTGAAGTCAACAATGAGGCCAGTAAGATAACAAAGCCAGGCTTCATGAAAAGCATTCACCTATTAATTTCTGCCATGCCAACACTCTCACTTATTTAGCATATATTTAAGGGGGTAAAAACGACACCAGACATGTTGCTGATAACTTTTGAGATAAAACGATCAGACATGTGAAATGAGCCGCAGAGATAAAATCGTTGTCGCCGAGGTGCTGCGGCTGCGATAATCACTCACCTTTTCTGAGTATGTGAAGCCCTTCATCACACCATCAAAATCCTTCTTAGATACTCTCTCCGGATAGCAAGTCATGAGCTTGATGAAGCTTTTCAAGCCTCTCTCAAGTAAAGAGTTAATTCGACCGTAGTCGTAATCATCATGACGAATCCCCATAATGCAGTGTATGTAATTCCAGATACCAGTTCTGAAATCTTGAGTGTTGACATCGGTGTATTTTTCGCCGATTCTGTATAAAAAGAGAAAGAGAACAAAACCTTAGAAACGCAGTTGATTAACCATCAGCCTAAATTTGGATTCAGCAGCCTGACAAGTTCAACATTACATTGGCACTGGGCACCAATTTCGCCTAAAGATAAGGGCAGGCTAAAACCCTACAACTTCACACGAGTTATATAACAGACTTGTACTAATGTCAAGCGCAGCAAATATAATTGCCAGGCCATGAATTTGACCTTATCATTATTTCTTATCATCTGACTGGCTGGACCTTGCCTTTCAAATACATGAACTGAACCTAAGTCCCGAGATTATGAATTCGCATGCAATCGATGCAACGGTCCATCAACTCTGAAGTTCAAAATATGAGACTGTAAGTTCACTGGTGCGTATAAACGCAATGTGGAGGTGGTCTCATCTATCAAAACTCCGATTAAAATTTCATTACAATAATTTTTTTTGATTGGAACAAAGAAATGTTGTCACCGAATTTTCAATACCCCGTAAAGTGCTATAGAATCTTTGTTTATAAAAAAAACAAAAATCTTTCATCATTATCAAAAACAACAACTCATATTTACTTACGTGTAATATGTAAACTCCTTAGCGACTGTGAATTTCTCATCGAGTAGTTCACCGATATCAGAGTAGAATCTGTTGGCGATACTAAAGCCGTGGCTATCCCAGGAATAGTCACTGGCTCTAAAAGTCTGAGTGGTATCTTTGAATTTGATAAAGTCAGCATAAGCGAATTCTGACATGTCCACCAGATGTGACATGTTTGAGGTGGTAGTTCTCGTTATTGCCCCGCTGCTGTTACTGCTGCCTGACTTTGTCTGACCTTGCACTGGATCTAAAAGCAGATGAGACAATTACGGTTACTCGCTATTTTTAGATTGACAGACTACTGAAATTTCTAAAATTGATACAGCGTAACATTGAGTGACTATAAATGTATTCACTGGAGTTTCGAGGGCTGCAACCCTATCATCCAGGGTCGGATTAAGGAGTAGACTTTCAAAAAGCCTCCTTCGCTGACAGACTTAATCACATATGCTTGTCGAGTGGCGTCTATGACAGGTTAACGGCCGGCCTATCACAATGAGAAATCTAATCCTACAGCTGATGTACACTTATATACATCCAGCAACGAGTGACGACACACTAGATGAAGAAGAAGGTTAACGGCCTGACCTTTGCAAACAAGATAAAGTTCAAATCTGAGTTTCATGGCAATTTTCTTTTATACAGAAAAAAAAACACAATAAAGCTTATGGTGTTTATTGTTCATCAGCACAAATAACTTTTGGAGCGTTTGAGGGTTCAGTGTCTGATTGGGTTTAGTGACTAGGTCAGTGCCCGTTTGATTTGTGACTTGCTGTTATCCGTGGTTATTGAGAGTACCTTTAATGAGCTATGAAAATATCCTTGAGCCGCATCCCACGACAGAATTGTTGTTTGCTTGGCAAGTGAGTAATAAACAATTTTAACCCTGGAAACTCTGGTTTATTTCATGTCCAAGTCTGCCGTCTAATTCAAATATATTGGTTTCATTACTCACACATAACCAGGCTTTGTTTTTTCAATATTTTAATGAAATAGCAATAAAAACCATCTACAGGGCAGGATTATGTCAAAACCGATGGAAAATTCAAACCGCAGCTGTTCATGTAAGTTGCTCCAGCTTGCTCCAAGGATACATTGCTGGCACTACTCATTCATAGCCAACAAGCAGGTCTGTCATTGTCAATGTTTTCAGTGCAGGGCTTGCTTATCACTCACCCACTAACAAAACTGTTTTTTGAAAATCTCATATTCATATCAGAGAATTCTCATCGCTTGCACAAAATATCAAATATTTCAATCCATGTCCCCCAACCCATGGAATAAGAATAAGCTGAGTAAATTTTAGGATCATTACTATCGATTACCAATACTTACATTCAGCAGTTTGTGATTCTATTGTCTCAAATCTTCTCTTTCCTTCTTCTTCTGAGTATTCTTCTGCTTCATCTTTTAGTTTTTTTAGTCTGTCTAGCAGATTGTCCACAGCGGCTTGTTCACTCTGTAAGTGCACAAAAAATAGAGACATGAGTAGACAACTCAATATATCACACTTATTACATCGATAAGAAAAAATTGCAGTTATGAGACAATGAGATAAATGATTTATGATGGATCATCTAATGTCATCGTATGATTTAAGCTTTATTCCTCTTGCTTATCTGCTCATGCTAAAAGTGTGACAACTCTGCGTGGCATGGAATGACTTTAGCTGAAATAGGATATCCAGGATTGAATTTGAACTATTAGCTGCTCATTGGTATTAGATTAGCTGAGCTACCTTTTTTTACAGACATTCTAACCATGTCAGATTGGCCGAAACCCCTGAAAAAATTTACGATTATAACCACAATCGTCGTGGATTTCTCAAAACATTAAGGTAAAGACTTTCATAGATTATTGTCTATCAGTGATTAATACATACGGTGATACTGTCGTTGTCACTGTCGCTGTTACTTTCGCCGTCTGAGTGAAGGAATATACCAGCGCTGTCGTCCAGCTCGAAGTTTACACCACATCCGAACACAGCACTACACATCGAGTGAAAGTGTGCCATCAGTACGATAGCGTGAGTCAACTCCGACATTGACCAACTATTACTGCCACAGCGGCACAAATTCTGTAAAAAACAAAATCTTAACAGTTATTTTTAATATTAAATTAAGGGGCTCAACAAAAAATTTACGTTCCACAAATACCATAAATACAGTAACTGTACTACACAGTATATTATAGCAAACACAACTTTTCACTTATATGCACATGAGATTGTCCCTGTGCGCGTCAGCCCAAACGATATATTAAAAACTCATTGTTTAAAATAATCATCGCAACTGACAATGACACAGCATATAAATACTTTTACTTGATGATAATTAATAAGACATCATTATAAAAATACACAAGAATGGTATAGGTAGCTATGGGGATTCACAGATTGACCATAAACCTTGAAAGGCCTTGATTGAGGATTTAATTGGAAAGAAATCATTGAACTTGACAAGTGGAAGGAATTGAAAAGTGGTCCAGCTGTCAGAACGCCATACAGCTGTCAGGCTGACAACTTGAGAGGAGGTGGGATCACCTGTGACCAGATGTCATTGCCATATCAACGGACAAGAAGTATGAATTTATAATAATACTCCTGATTTTCCATATAAGATGAGATTTGAGTTGGGGTTACAAGCACTATATTGTATCTTTCTCTCTAAGCCACTAGATCTTCGAGAGCTGTACATCATTTATTCTGAACTTCCCTGATCATGCGGGCAGCTAGTTTTCAGCATTGCCAAGCAGTCGATGGTGGCCACATGATGGCACATGGCGGGTATACATCCTGTTAAATTCCCAGGGTTCGCAGCTCAAAAATTAATATCAACAAAAATGTCCAGGCGTTGTATCTTCACACCATATGCTACCAACCCTAGGCTAGTGCAAACTAAATGCAATATTGTGGAATGGTGTACCTCAATATTTTTGCTGGTGACCATCCATGGTCTGTGGGCTAACAGCCTGTTGATCTCTTGGAGGTTACGCAGTTTTTGTGGTACGTTATCGAGTGATTCTAGCCATGATCTGTCCCCTCCCGCCTGGAGGTACTCTGCCGTATGTAGGTGCACGAGATACGTACACGAATGTCTGGCTGCAGCCTAAAACAGAGAAATAAAAGCCTAATAAAGTAAGGCACTTCAAACCCACAGTGTTATATCAACAAACACATCTGTGTTGTTGTAACGGGAAGGCGGTTACAGTACTCAGTGTTTGAAGTTGGTGCATCACACCAACAACACAGTCGGTGGGGTATCTATCGTTGTTTGCTCTGAGCTACTGCCTGCAGTCAGCCAGTTTATACTGGTTCTATGGTGAAAACAGCTAGGGGTTGGTTGTGGAGCTATGCGCAGGATTTGCTGATATGTTGTTTTATTATAAATTTGTCAACTCTCTTATAGTCAAAAATTGAAAATAGCTTTTATGTTAAAACTCGTGTCTGATCTTTTTAGCTATTATAATGTGTACCTGCATTATATTGTAATGCGCCCAAAAAAGTTGAAAACGAATTTTGAGTCAGCATAAATGGTATTGTCTATTCACTAATGTTTCATAGTAGAGTTATATTTGCTAAGCTGGCATTCAAAGTTGAGGGAGGCTCCACTATCCAGTCAATCCATAAATAACCTCGGTGAGCGAACACTTAGCGATCAAATCGCATGGGAAACCTGACTCCCTCAAGCTTAAAATGAAACACCGGTTGCTCCGACCTAGTGCTATAATTACTTTGCCAAGTCAGGGGTTTAGCGCTGTAATTTCCATGTGTCATTGGCCAACATGATTATCCTATCCACCCAAAACGATGATTATAATGCTCTCTCTACAGCCAGTGATCAGGCCATATCAAATCTAGGCACCCTCATAAAAGCTAAGTGTATATTGTTCGCACAACCGCAGTATAATCCATGAGTCAAAACCGTATTGGTGTATGGAAGCAGATGCTAACAAACAGAATTTTCCTGTTCCTTGTTTTGCGTTGTTACGCTTGTATAGGTGGAAGAGAGGGGTTTTCCTGCTTGTTGCTTATGTTTGACTGAAGAGGAACAGTGCATTTGTATAATTAAATTGTGCATCACCAACAAGCAACTGATTTAGTGAACAAACATATTTTGGTTACTTAGATGTTGTTCTGAATTGAAACGAGGGAGAAGGTCAATGTCGCATTTTTTGCACGTACACAGATTCAAAACAGCAACCGTGTGACGATCGAAATGCTAGTTTACATCCCAACCGACCAGGTTAATAAACTGGGAAAGCAAATATCAATGATCTTTAAATAAAATACGGGTTGTTCGGTAATCATTTGGAGACAGCACTTGTAAATTCAGCAACCAGTTGGCCGATGACCGGGTGAGTATTCCAGTGTTATTCAATTGGAAAGGTGAACATCCACCTGTCTTCAAAATGTTTCAGCAACCTTTGCGGAAGGTAGCAAGCGGACAACTGGCTTTCCCACAAAGGTACCTGTACCTGCATTGTACATCTATAAAATGTAGGAGAGAACCAGAAAGTTTCCAGAGAAAAATAGCTGTGAGCTTTCGACCGGCACTAGGAGAGACTAAGTTCACATCACGAAATCAAGGAATGGAATAGTGTTGGTATCACAGCAGTACCTGAGCATAGAACAATATACCGTTTACTTTTACTCACAATTATTGCAATGTAATGTCTGTATTCGTAGGGTAGTGGACCCTCGGCCCTCATGAGTCGATTTTGTGTCCTCAAAAAGCACGCTAAATATTGTGGATGGAATCCCATTATCTGTGTGAGATGGTCGAGACGACTGTTTTGTCTGTACGCCTCTGTGAATAGCACCTTAGTCTGTAAATAAAAAAGAAAAAGCATGCCGAAAAATGTTACGACCCAAATTACCTTCATAAACATGCAAAGATACAGAGAAAAAAATCCACAAAGAATGTCCAAGTTTTTGCAAGGCAGTATGTACTTTTGAAACATTCAGGATCGACGGCAGTGGCATCGAGATGTTGGAAGTCATCCTGTAGTAGAGACTGCTCGACCGATATAACGAGGAGGAATTAGGGTGGATACTCTCTCCTATATGATCAGGATATGGCAGACTGTCCTGCACTTTACCGAGTTTGGTAATTTTCCAGTATTGATCAGTAAACACCTCACTACAATGGCTACTAGGTGATAAGTGATATACTTTTGGGAGATCTTTGGCACTCATCTAGACTAAACAAGTAGGATTTAATCGAACACACGCAGACAGGAAAAGTACATGGCCATCAGAATCAGGCAGGAATCACACAGTCACCATTCGGTGATTTGTTGCAATCGTTGAATGCATGCAGGCAGCATTATGGAGGCGGCTTAGGTGAAGTTTATAGTCCAGCAGTCGATTTATGAGGAAAGTCTACGGGAAACCTGGGAGCTCATTGCAACCAAAGATAATCTGCGAATAACGCTTTCAGTCCAATGGGGAAAGAGTTGATATAGAAGACTTAGGTGAAAAACAACCACTGGTAGTAACCGCAAACCACAACAGTGAACTGCAATGACAGGCACATATACTAAGAAGCTTTATCAAGTATACAGAGAAAATGAGAGAAAAAACAAGTTGGGCACAACAAGAACATGAAACTGAAAGCAAATTAAATTCAGAATGAACAATAAGGTGCTTACAAAACAAGTTGATTCGCCTGACAGGTCTGTGCAGGTCTGGCCCGTGACAGTAATTTCTGTCTAGCCAGTCCTACTCCTATGGTCAAAAAGTGACACCGTAATAAACTTACAGTGCAGGGAGATAGATAGATAGGTAATCGGCAGTCACAACGGTGATCACAACGCACTGATACTGATTGCTTAGAAGACAACTGTGATGACTTCCACAAATCAAAACAATGCAAAGGGCTGAACGGCCGCTGTGGTCACAATCGCATGGATAGTGATGAAAATGGGAACAATCAACATGCTAGAAGATTCCAAAAAATTCTCGAGTTTCAGCTTTAGGGTTTCACAAAATGTGACTCAAATCTGAAAAAGGGGTTTTCCTACTGACCAACATTGTTATAACAATTTTTGGAAATATTGCAAAAAAACCACATAGCCTACTGGTACTGGTACCATACCCTCCCGGATGTTTTTGAGAATACTGGACTGGTCAGTTAGTTACAGGATGCCCATATGCAATATAGTTCACTGCGTCCAAAATGAGCAAGAGAGTTCTTATTTACATTGTAGATATCCTCATCAACCAAGTTATATCTACAGTTTAGATTGATGATGCAAACTGGCTTGTGATTTTTTGCCGCATCATAGAGACCCGATCCCCAATCCGAACTGGAACTGGTGGTCACAATAATTAACAAACAGGCAAAACAAAAACAAAATAATAATTGAGCGTACCTATTGCAAAATCTGTTTGTATTTTCATCAATCAAACACTATCACTATTACAACTCTCTTCCTGATAACGCGTACCACATCTTTGAAGTCACGTGCATTGTGATTGTCCCCACATGAACGCGGATGTTTTGCATTTGAAATACATTATCATTATGTGCTTTCATCCCGGAGCTGCTATTGTTATACAAATATCAGAGTGAAACGATAGCAATAGCGAAACAGAATATCGAGAAAAGCTGGTAGCCGCAGAATAACTTATGAATTGAGACATCAGAATTCATCAGGGCAGCATATAAGAATAACTTTTCGACAATCTCAATATCCTTAATTCCGGATTGAGAGCACATCTTTATTTCGTTAACAACATTTTTTTTCTTTTTAAATTGGATTGGCCCATCATTTCTCTTTCAAACGCAATATATTGTTGTAAACAGGATATAGCAAAATGTAGGACAAAATACTCGTTGAGCACACAATGACCACAATCTATTTAATTATTACTTGTTGGGATAGCCAAAATTGGCCAACCTGGCAACAAATCAGAATAACATAAACAAAGATTGTTAGGCTGTGGCCTTCATGTACGGCCCTGTATAACAACAATAAAAGTGGGCATCACCAGGTCAACATACAAAATTCTGCTGCCTAATCCCAGTAATAAGAAAGACTCGTACTTTGATTAGGACATAACTTATGATTAAAGCAAACTCCGTTAATTCACATCGTTAATTCACTTCGACCACACATCCAGTACAACACTGAATCTGCCAGCTAAGCTGGTTACCAGGAAAAACAAAAGAAGACCAAATTTTTCACCTTGCATGGGTTTCCTGATCAGGCCATTATTTCCATATATTGGCAGGAAACCCAAATCGAAATTTATACCGATCAGATAGCGAAGCATCGATATAAATGGAAATAAGGCTTGCAGCACTATTCTGTAACCACGGCAACAGGGAATTAAAGTAGGAATCATTACCAATGTGAATAGGGGGATTGACAGTCTTGCATAATGGATGCGCATCGATTAAATCAACCATTTTGACTAATCTCAGCAACCAGTCTTATTTTTAGCAACCGAAAAACCTAGCAGTCTTGATTTGATAACACGGGATAAGGGATACAGTAACTTGAGGCATTCTCAACTATACATAACCACCAAACCCAAACCTGACACAAAATCCACAAGTGTCACACGCAAAACAGTACATAGTTTACCAGCAGGTTTTGAAATTTTATCATCAATTTAGTTTTTTTTAACTCCTTTGTTATTTGCTATCCCATTTTGCTCCTAAAATTCGCTAGACTGATATGAAATTAAAACATCAAACAACAGTTGTCTCTAAGAGTACTTATATCTCTTATGTCAAATTCCTCAAAAATCACATTCCATTTATCTCGAAATGAATTTCAGTAAATATTACATAATTATGCTAATGTATGCCAGTGAACAGCATAGTTGAATCTACACCCATGATTGATTGAATGTCAGGCCATCAAGCACATCTGTGGCACTCGATGACAAAGTCTTTTGTGCATTATTACATAATTCTGATGAATATGTTGGTCACGGCTTGTCCAGGTACGTAAACAAGCTAAGAGTCTGTTTTCATTTGAGATCACAAACAAATCTAAAAATAATCTCAAGTAACAGCCTCGCTCAAATTGGCTTTTGGAAAACTTTGCAGACCTGGACATGACATCAAAGGAAAAGCTATCACAATTAATAACGGGCTGTATGATATGTTGGGAGGATTATTTGCATAGGAAGTGAATGGCAATTCATTGAGAATGGTTGCTGCTAGATTTGGTTTTCGTCCTTGGCAATGTTTCAGAAATCCATAAATCTTAAACGAGCACAAGACGGGCAATGGAAGTTGCAAGTTCGACAGAGTTGAATAATTTCAATACCATGATAACAGTCACAAGATCGGATCGGCCTGAACACTGTAAAAAAGCCATAAATGCATGAACTGAACCGAAAGACAAAACACATGACTGAACCCAACTTTTCCATTAGAAAATGAACAGTAACAAGTTTTCCCTTATTTTTCACATAAGAAAACAATGCAAATAGACTTATTTTCAAAAACATATCTGATGCGAAAATGACCAAAGCATACCCATATGCGTTTGTGAAAATATCCTAAGTGGCTGAACCTATCCAGGTGATCCACTTGCTAGAACACACTCTGATTATAGAAATATTCCGCATAGAGCTAAGAATGTAAAAACAGAAACAAACAGGCAACAAACAACTAGTCACATGGATCATAACAGCTTGGGAGCTCACCAGACCCCGGTTATCAATAACAATAACAAAACAGCATGACTTCTTACCAGAGTATCAGATAGCTGGTGGTGAGTTGAAGATACCATATCCCCATAAAAACCTCCGTCACACGGGTCCGGGCACATCCAGAAGATATGAAGATATCCTACGATGTGTAATCAGTCAGTTATATAATTGAAGTTGTTGATCAGGCTGCTACACACTGGCAAAAACAACTGTTGACACCACCCAGGTACGCCAGTTATTTATACAGCTGATGATGTCCAACCAAGCCACCGAAACAATAGGTAATCAACAAATTTGCGAGAACAGAAATATATATGTTCACAGGAAAACAAAGCAGCTTTGCGACTGGATTCTGAGATGTTGATCCAATCAATGAACAGTTCACAGCTTTCTAAAGCTTCAAGTTGCTTCTTTCTCTCTCCAAATAGACAAACAAAATTTTATCTACTCAGCAACAAAAACAAATTCACACTGCAGTTGATTGTTGCTGAATACATGCGCAGCTCTCCAATCCGCACTATATATTCTCAACGATTGAACGCGATCAAGCAACACGCTGTGCATTAATAATTATGTTGCTGATTAAATGTTGCTCTCTCATATGTTTGAAGCCGGTATTTGTGTTGGAATCAGCTGATAGTTAGGTACCGTAGAATGGGCGGAGACTTTGTGTCTGATGCAAACACAAAGGAAGCAAAAGTGATGAGTGAAGATATAAAATCTTTACTTCTTTGCCAAACAATCTGTCCATAACTGCCATGTAACAAAAAGTGTTAAAACATAAGAAAGCATAATAAATGGGATTTGCGGGATTACTTTCGGGAATTAGATTTCATATAATAAAACTTGACACTGACTGAGACATACCGATGGAGTGAAGTATGAGCTCAATCTGTCAGAAATACTCCACGTATTAACCCTGGAGTAAACTGACTAACAAGGATTAATATTCTGTTGTGTTCTCAATTCTAATACCTATTTACCAGTGGTTGATGTAATTCACCGACAGAATGGAGCGCCAGCCATGAATGAGACAACAAATACCTTAATTGCCCACCAGTCGGGAATTCTGTTAATGTGTCTACCAATCTTCACATTACGTAACTTTCTCAGACTAATCTATTTTCAAGCCGCAAACACCACGTAACATGAGTAGACAACAAAGTTATAAACCAGTAGGAACCAGCGAGCAGACATTTTAATGACCAACCCCTGATGACCAGCTTACATAACATAACAATCAAAGTAAATTTTTGATGATGCCGGAAGAAAGAAATAAACCTGTAAGATTCTCTCAAGCACAGGATTCAAATTTTGTCCATTTTTGGCTTGATCGGTCAAACCAATCTTTACAATCTATGCAAAATACATAATTGAGTATGTAATATCAACTTATTCTACAATATCCAAAAAATTGGAGCCCAATCGGAGCCTTACAAAAGTCGCGTTGGAGAGGGAGGGTCAGAGGTGATAGAATTGGCGACTGGGAGGAGCTGCTTGCTGGGATTTGATGTGCATGTACCTCACCTTGAACTTAGATAACCATCAAATTTGCAATAATTAACCCATTCCTCTTAATCGCCAAGCTAACGAGACAAGGCATCTAAAGGAGTCAACAGTGAAATCGTGTTTCAGTGAAGTAAAGTTTTGGATCAATGCTTCCATTGATGATATCTCAACGGGCGTCCATTTAAACATCTGCTGTGTGCCACTCAACAACAAAGGTTGTCTACACTGAAACACTGCCAGTTCTACTGTAGGAACTTCTTTGTATAGGATAACCCTCTTGTTGCTCTACATCTCGGCAACTGTGCTAAAAATAGCACAATGGATTTCCACCCTGACTAATCACACTGATGCATCAACTAGGGAAACTGCCACAATTTTCTTCTACAAAGGCCCTAATGGATGCATCCTTTACTGAAAGGGCTAATTTGCCTCTCTCTAGTGCAAATGACACCCTAACGCCAAATGAAGCAGAGGTAGGACCTAACAAAAATATTGAATTTACAAATTCCATTCTTCGCTTTGAGTATCTATACAAGACAGCATGTGTGGCCT
>ERZ1740059.1148-NODE-1148-length-13432-cov-9.722285_pt1 | contig 13432 bp, 11 predicted proteins | sample MGYA00581744_ERZ1740059 | MGnify/ENA primary metagenome ERZ1740059 (study PRJEB43018, sample SAMN04849738) | marine metagenome | isolation source: floating plastic debris | place: Pacific Ocean | collected 2008-08-28 | study: EMG produced TPA metagenomics... | reverse complement strand
TCTAAGACGGTTCCTTCCATAGTTGGAACCGTTTCGTTAATTATTAATCTAAAATCCCCAAACCTTGGGATGTATCTATGGGATTAATCCAAAATAGATAAACTAATTTATTATGTGGTCAAAATTAAAATCTTTTTTGAGACGAAATAGAAGTGTTTTTATAATTATTCCTACCGTAACTATTGCTATTTCTATTACTCAGGGAATAGGATTATTTAATTTATCGGAATGGCAAACCCGAGATTGGTTTTTTCGCTTGCGTTGTCAATTAGAAGATAAACATAATTTACTTTCAAAAGTTACGATCGTGACGATTGATGAAAAGGATATCCAATCTGTGGGGGAATGGCCAATTCCCGATGCTACTCTTGCCGATTTGATCGAGAAAATTAGATCGCAAAAACCCCGGGCTATTGGTTTAGATATATACCGCGATTTACCGGAAGGAAAAGGACACGAGGAACTTGTAAAGGTTTTTCAAACTACTCCCAATTTATTTGGAGTTGAGAAAATTACCGGAGAGAGAGTTAAGCCACCACCGGAATTGAAAAAAACAGGGCAGGTGGGTTTATCAGACTTAGTTTTAGATCGCGATCGCCACGTGCGGCGGGCATTATTGTCTGCGAAAGATAAGAAGGAAAATAATATTGATAAGGGAAGTTTAGCCACTGTTGTAGCTTTGAAGTATCTGGAAAAAGAAGGTAAAAAAGGATTTTTTTTGGAACCTTTTGATGAGGAAGGAGAAAAGTTTAAATTAGGTAAACAAATTTATTCTCCATTAAAAAACTTAGAGGCAGGTTATAGTAATAGTGATACAGGTGGATACCAAATTTTACTAAATTGGTTGGGTTCAGAAAAGGCATTTACTAAGGTAACAATGCGCGATGTTATAGCCGGTAAAATACCGAAAGATATAATGCGCGATCGCATGGTATTTATTGGTTCGACTGCTGAGAGTACTAATGATTTCTTTGCTACTCCTTTTAGTTCATCGTGGTTGATTGCGGGAGATCCTACGCCAGGAGTTGTTATTCATGCTAATATCGCTTTGCAATTAGTAAAGGGAGCAAAAACGGGATCGGCTAATTTAAAAGGTTTCTCTGGAATACAGTTTTCAATTTGGATAACTTTCTGTTCCGCTGTAGGTTCTATTGGTAGTTGGTATTTAGCAAGTATTTATAGAAAAAAACTGCTCCCGGGGGGTAATATTCTCTGGGCATCTATAGGAATTACTCTCTTATTGATTGGTGGTAGTTACTGGGTATTTTTGAAAGGTTTATTAATACCACTTACCCCAGCTTTAGCGGCTTTTCTTGGTAGTGTCATTGCGACGACAAATGCTTATAAGCAACAGAAGCTTGAAGAAACTAATCATCAACTAGAAATTGCTAACAATAAATTATTTGATTATTCTAAAACCTTAGAAACAAAGGTTGAGGAAAGAACTCAGGAATTAAAAGAAGCAAAAGTTGCTGCTGATAGTGCTAATCAAGCGAAAAGTGAATTTCTGGCGAATATGAGTCACGAGTTACGTACACCACTGAACGGTATTCTTGGCTACGCTCAGGTATTAGAAAGAAAGTCAGATATTACCGGCAAAAGTTTGGAAGGTGTAAATATTATTCGTCAGTGTGGTTCGCATTTACTAATGTTAATTAATGATATTTTAGATCTTTCTAAAATTGAAGCTCGTAAATTAGAATTATTTCCCAGTACGGTTCATTTTCCCAGATTTTTGACTAGTGTAACCGAAATATGTCGGATTAGAGCTGAAGAAAAAGATATTTCGTTTAATGTTATTTTAGATGAAAATTTACCTGGCTTGGTAGAAGTTGATGAAAAACGCTTGCGGCAAGTACTAATTAATTTAATGGGTAATGCGATTAAATTTACAGATAAAGGTGGAGTCACTTTTAAGGTTAATAAACTCGAACAACAAAATCTAGATAAAGAGAATTCAACTTGTACAATTGGCTTCCAAATAGAAGATACTGGTGTAGGTATGTCACCGGAGCAATTGCAGAAAATTTTTAAACCTTTCGAGCAAGTTGGGGATGCAGGTAAACGCCCTGATGGTACGGGTTTGGGATTAACTATTAGTCAAAGAATTACGGCGTTGATGGGAAGTCAAATTCAAGTAGAAAGTCGTTTGGGTGAAGGAAGCTCTTTCTCCTTAGAAATTACAATCCCAATCAACAATAACTACGCGGCAGAAATCAGTAGCAGTCAACAAAAAATTATTGGAATTCAAGGGAATGTGCCGCAAATTCTCATTATTGAAGATGATAAAAACCACTTTAGTGTTTTGAGCAATTTACTACAATCAATGAATTTTCGTGTCTTAGAAGCAAACGAGGGTGTAGAAGGGCTAAAGTTAGCAACAGAAGAAAATCCAGATGCGATTTTGCTCGATATGCCTCATATGAATGATTTTCAACTGATGGTTAAGCTCCAAGCAAATCCTCAAACATCCTCCATCCCGATTATTGTTTCTAGTGCTAGCGTTTTTGATGAAGACAGACAGCGCAGTTTAGAAGCAGGAGCAAAATCCTTTTTACCCAAACCTCTACAAACCGAAGAGTTAATCAAAACATTAGAGAGTATCTTAGATTTGGAATGGATTTACGATGACTTACCGGCAGCAACGCAAAAGGGAGCTTCAGAATTATCTTCCCTCAATCAAAACTCTCAAACGAGTACAACCCAAATAATTCCTCCTTCGGAGGAAATAGTACAACAACTTTATCATTTAGCGATGATGGGTGATATTCCAGCAATTGAGGGAATACTAGAAGAGATAACATCCCAAGACAAGCAACTAATCGGTTTTGCTGACGAGTTAAGTAAACTTACTGCTAGCTTTCAAACTGGGAAAATTCGTAAATTTATCAAACAGTTTTTAGTTAAGGAATCAACTCAAAAATGACTGATATCACAGATATTCTATCCAAGCCAATGCATATTCTCTTGGTTGACGATAATCCCACCAATCTCAAAGTACTGTTTGAAGCTATTCAAGGATATGGCTGGAAAGCATTGATGGCAACTGATGGAGAATCGGCTATTGAGCAAGCAGAGTATGCTAAACCCGATTTAATTCTTTTAGATATAATGATGCCCCCCGGTATTGATGGATTTGAAACTTGTCGCAGGTTAAAAGCTAATCCAATTACTGAAAATATTCCAGTCATTTTCATGACAGCCCTTTCTGATGCTAATGATAAAGTCAAAGGCTTAGAAATTGGTGCGGTTGACTACATTACCAAACCCTTCCAACAACAAGAAGTTATTGCTCGATTAAAATTACATTTAAAACTTTCTTTACTGACACGCAATCTCGAACAAAAAGTACAACAACGTACTACTGAATTAAGCCAATCTTTAGAACAGTTACAACAAACTCAATTACAATTAATTCAAAGTGAAAAAATGTCCACTCTCGGACAACTTGTTGCAGGTATTGGACACGAAATTAATAACCCAATTGGTTTCATCGGTGGAAATTGCTCTCATATTGAGGAATACATTAATGATATTCTGAGTCTGGTAAAGCTTCAACAAGAAAAGTTATCGGATACTGATGATGAGGAAATTGAAGAACTTCTTGAAGAAATTGATTTAGACTATCTGATAGATGATTTACCAAAACTTCTAGGATCAATGCGTCAGGGAATCAAGCGTTTAAAAGACATCAGTCTTTCTTTACGAACTTTTGCTCGTGGTGATATTGGATCTAAAGTAGAATATCAGATTCATGAAGGAATTAATAGTACTTTGATGTTACTAAAACATCGACTCAAAGATATCGGAGATCGTCCAAAAATAGAGATTATTAAAAAGTATAGCGAACTACCCCCAGTTACTTGCTATCCGGGACAATTAAATCAGGTATTTATGAATATTATCGCTAATGCTATTGATGCATTTGACGATTTATATCAAAGATCCCAGGAAAAAATAGCTGTTTTACCATGCAGTATTACAATTACAACATCTGTAGATTCCTTACAAAATATTGTCTCAATTTGCATTGAAGATAATGCTTTAGGTATGCCTCCTGAAGTACAAGCTCGAATTTTTGAGCAATCTTTCACAACTAAAGCTGTAGGTAAAGGAACTGGATTAGGTTTAGCTATTAGCCACCAAATTATTACCGATAAACATAACGGAGAAATTAATTGTTTATCAACAATTGATAAAGGAACTAAATTTATAATTACCCTACCAATTTAATTTTGATGTCAAGTATTATTTGAGTATATTTAATACTTCCAAAAGTTCTCACCTGTTTTTTCCTATTTATACCATTTGTAATTAATTTATAAGCTTGTTAACCGAATATTTCCCAATACTAATTATCTATTGTTTCCGCAAAAATAAATAAAAATTAAATACCATTATCTAAAATATTATAGACGTTGCATTGCAACGTCTTTACCTTTGCTGAAAGTGTATTTTTCAACTTAATTAATCTGATTTTTTGATTTATTGACAATTCCCTTCACACGGCGAATTACCCAAGGAATACCGCGATATTTACCAGTTACTTCTTCCGAAAAAGTTTCTGTATCTACGATATTTACTTGATAATTAGCTCCGCGATATTGACGAGCACCCATTAAATTTTTTTTCTTCTGAAAATTTTTTAATGGGAACTCTTGACGACTAACTTCTCTTTTGGCTCTCTTAACTTGGGGAACAGTTTGGTAATTACTACCGCTTTGTTCAAATTTAAGTTTATATTCGTTTCGCTGCAATAACTTCTTAGTAGTCACTAACACTACAACTAACAGCAAAACCTGGATTTCCCAAGGTGCTAAAATCAAACTCAAAACAAGACTAATTATGGCAAACAACCCTACAAGATATCCCACTTCATCACTACATTTATTACAAATATAGCCAGTAATTACACAGAGAAAAAGTGGAAGTAGAAAAAATAAAGGCATTTTTTTTCAACTCCAAATTCAAAGCATTCGCTTTTAAACAAAAATCATCATGTTGCTGTAGGGAATGCATGTAAATAATATTACAATTTACAGCTTTTGACTACAACGTCCTACATATACCAACAACATATCAGATTCACAATCCGCATTTTTTAAATGTTTTGGTATATTAGCTTATCACTATATACCAACGCTCTCCATTCGATGATGGGCGTAAAATAACCTTTTATATGGTGTTCCTTTAATAATCCCAGGATTATGTTGAATATTCCCCAACTCCTAGCGACTGAACTCAATCTTAAACCTTTTCAGGTAGAAAACGCCCTAGGGCTATTTGCCGAAGGTGCAACTATTCCTTTTGTTGCACGTTACCGTAAGGAGCGTACAGGTGAGATGAATGAAACTCAGTTGCGCGATTTATCTGACAGATATACTTATCTGACTGACTTAGAAGCAAGAAAATCAGTTATCTTAAACGCGATCGCAGAACAAGGTAAACTTACTGATGAATTGAAAAAGCAAATTGAATTATGTTTGCAAAAAACGGAATTAGAAGATTTATATTTACCTTATCGTCCAAAACGTCGTACTCGCGCTACTATTGCCAAAGAAAAGGGACTCGATAAATTAGCTGAGTTTATTAAGTCGCTAAATATAAAAAATGGTGCATCAGCGGATTTAAATGCAGCAGCGGCTAAGTATATTAATCCCGAAAAAGAAGTTAAAAGCGCAGAAGAGGCGCTCAAAGGTGCCAGCGATATTTTAGCGGAAGAAGTGGCGGAAAAGGCTCAGTTAAGAGCATATTTACGCGAATTGCTTTTAGAAGAAGGGGTTTTTGTTTCTCGCATCAAAGACGAATATCCTGAAGGTACGACAAAGTATGAGATGTACCGCGATTATCAAATGAAAGTTAGTAATATTGCTCCTCATAATATGCTGGCTTTGTGTCGGGGAGATAAGGAGAAGATATTAAGTTATGAAATTGCCTTTGATGAAGATTATGTACTTTCTTACTTAGAATCCCAAGAAATTCGCACTAAACAGCCGGATATTCGCAAATTCTATCAACAAATGCTCAAAGATGCATTTAATCGGTTGATGAAAAATTCCCTGGCGAATGAAGTAATCTCAGAAAAGAAGCAATATGCAGATATTGAGTCTATCAAAACATTTGAAACCAATTTACGCAACTTATTGCTGTCAGCACCAGCAGGAATGAAACCGGCGATCGCTATCGATCCAGGATTTAGAACTGGGTGTAAGGTGGCGATTTTGGATGAAACGGGGAAGTTTTTGGAGTATCAAGCTATTTTTCCCCATACTGGAGCCGGAAAACGTAGCGAAGCGGCGAAAATGCTGCAAAATCTGATTGAAAAATACAAGGTTGAATTAATTGCCATCGGCAACGGCACAGCTTCTCGAGAAACCGATGAATTTGTGGCGGAAGTGATGCAAAAAACTGAACGCAAACCAATTAAAGTTATGGTAAATGAGTCAGGTGCATCTATATATTCAGCTAGTAAAGTAGCGATCGCTGAATTTCCCGATTTAGATGTTACCGTGCGGGGAGCTATTAGTATAGGTCGCCGTTTACAAGATCCACTCGCCGAATTGGTAAAAATTGACCCTAAATCTATCGGTGTGGGACAATATCAACATGATGTAGACCAAAAATTGCTGAAAAAGAAGTTGGATGAAACGGTAGAAAGCTGTGTTAACTATGTTGGTGTTGATTTGAATACAGCTTCTAAGGAACTTTTAACTTCTGTTTCTGGAATTACGTCTACTATTGCTAATAATATTGTGGGATATCGTAACGAAAACGGTGCTTTTAAAAATCGCCGTCAGTTATTGAAAGTTGCGAAGTTGGGACCAAAAGCTTTTGAACAAGCAGCAGGTTTCTTAAGAATTCGCGATGGTGAAAATCCTTTAGATAACACCGCAGTGCATCCAGAAAGTTATGCTGTGATCAAAAATATCGCTACCGATCTTAATATACCATTAAAACAAGTTACCCAAATCGCCGAAAATCTCAAAAAAGCCGATTTGAAAAAATATGTTACTGACAAAGTAGGGGAACCCACATTACGGGATATTATCGGCGAATTGGAAAAACCGGGAAGAGATCCACGTGCTGAATTTAAGTATGCCACTTTTAAAGAAGGAATCAATGAAATTTCCGATTTAGAAGAGGGAATGGAATTAGAAGGAATTGTGACTAATGTGGCAAATTTCGGGGCTTTTGTTGATGTGGGAGTGCATCAAGATGGTTTGGTGCATATTTCTCAGTTAGCGAATCAATTTGTCAGAGATCCCAAAGAGATAGTTAAAGTTGGGGAAGTTGTGAAAGTGAAGGTTTTGGAAGTTAATCAGAAATTGAAGCGGATTGGTTTGTCGATGAAAGCGGTTAGGCAGTAACCTCACAAAGCCCTCTCCGATATTTTGGAGAGGGAGTAGGGAGTGTTTTTTTTAAACGCAAAGGTTCGCTAAGGTAAGCGCAGAGGTACGCGGAGTTTTTAGTCTTTTTGATTTAAGGGGAAATGATATTGGTTTTTTTACCCATGAAATTAAGAGTAATATTAGTAACTAATTGTTTTTTCGTTAAGGGGAATTAGATTCCTCGGCGGATCGTATTACGTCGAATCAATCGTAATTATTTTTACTAATACTGGTGCGTTACGGCAATACAAATTATTCTGTTGTGTTCGCTAATTATCTCAAGCCGTGACACACCCTACAAAAACTTGAACTATCAAAATTATCCACCACAACTATATTAATTCCACGAATTACCATAAACTAAAATGGCAGCTTTAATATAAACGTAAATTCAATGACAGCAGAACATTCTAAGTCAGTAGATGTCTTTGGCGTAGGTAACGCTATGGTAGACATTTTGGCGTTAGTGGAAGATGATTTCGTTAGGGAACATGACCTGAATCGAGGTAGCATGACTCTAATGGACTCCGAAAAGCAGGGGCAATTATTACGGGAGTTGAAACACCATTCCCTAGAATTGAGTTCCGGAGGTTCTGCTGCTAATACAATGATTGCGATCGCGCAAAGTGGTGGTAAGGGTTTTTATTCGGGTAAGGTTTCTCGCGATACTAATGGTGAGTTTTATCGTCAAGATTTATTAGAAGCTGGAATTAATTTTGATGTACTTCCCACGGAGGAAGATAGTGGTTCAACTGGCACTTGTTTGGTTTTAACAACTCCTGATGCCGAACGTACTATGTGTACTCATTTGGGAGTTTCTACAACTTTAGCCCCTACTGATATCGATGTAGAAAAATTAGCTCAATGTAAGTACAGTTATGTAGAAGGTTATCTTTGGGATGCAGAAGATCCAAAGAAAGCTTGTATTGAGACTATGGAGCAATCGAAGCGTTTGGGTGTAAAGGTTGCTTTTACCTTTTCCGATTTATTTTTAGTAAGTCGCTTCAGCGATGATTTTCACAAATTGGTTTCAGAATACTGTGATGTAGTATTTTGTAACGCTGATGAAGTCCGTAATTTCTTTGGCAGCGAATCTTTAACAGATTGCGCCAGTAAAGTTGCCGAAATAGTTGACACTGGATTTATTACTGATGGTGCTAATGGCTGTCTAGTAATAGAAAACAAAGAAGTTGTTAAGGTTCCCGGATTTTCGGTTAAAGCCGTTGACACCGTTGGTGCTGGAGACTCCTTTGCTGGAGGAGTGTTATACGGACTAACCAATGGTTTAAATGCTCAAAGGGCGGCACGTTGGGGAAATTATCTGGCTTCTTGTATAGTACAAGTATACGGCGCTCGTCTAGATAAATCTATGGCTGACAAAATTCCAGAAATTATTGGTAAATAATCAGTTTGAGTTGGGTTGCTCTGTATGCAACCCAATTTTTTAATTTCCTTACGCTTATAGGTAAGATTTACCTTTTGATCTAAAACTATACATACCATTCCCTAAGCAACCCCAGATTTACTGGGTGTTGCTACTTTTTTATGTTATGTACTCAAATATTAAACTATTTAAATTTCTACATAGGGCCTTTTGAAACATATGTACTATAATAGTAATTCCTTATTCCTTATTCTTTATTACTTATTCCTCCTTACTTATTACTTATTCCTCATTACTTATTCCTTATTACTCATTACTTATTCCTCATTACTTATTACTTATTCCTTATTACTCATTACTCATTACTCATTACTTATTACTTATTACTTATTACTTATTACTCCTGAGATAATATTACCTCCCCAATTTATTCTCAATACCTTCACAACCACCGGGAATAGTCTTTCTGTTTTCTTCACCACACCACTTACAACAATAATGACGGTTGGTTTCAGACATCCGTATAACATTGGTGAAATCAGCATTTTCCACGACTGCACCCGTGCGCTCCCCAGTATTATAATTAGGCGGATGCAAGCGACTGCGGGGTGATGCCGCCTCCAAGGAACCGTAAAAAAGTTTAGTTCCGTTTAAGTCTGCCCCAGATAAATCGGCTTCATATAAAATGACGCGACAAAGATTCGCTTTTACTAAGTCACAATTACTCAAATTAACCCGCACTAGATTAGCTTCACTTAAATCCGTCCACCGTAAATCAGTACCCGAAAGATTCGCACCTGCTAACATTACCCCCAAGTCTATTACACGGACTCCTGAAACTAAATCTACTGCGTAGCCTCCGCTACCATCAAGAATGGCTCTACCTAGATGCCCGTCTCGTTGTAATGGTGTTAGTAATTTAGAGCGAGATAAAAATCGGAGAATTTTGGCTTTACCAACAGCGTCAACACTGCTGAGAATGGCGGCGGTACGCCCTTCTGCAAGTAATCTTTCTTGGGGCCAATCTTCTAATAATCCTTCTTCATCTAATACTAAATCGGAAATGCCTTGAAAATAAGTGTCAATTGTCTGCTGTTGGGTAATATTATTTTGCTGAATGGTAAGTAAGTTTTGCTGAATAGTTAAATCTTTGGAAATTACATACTGTCGCCAAGCGATATAAACGGCGATTACGGCAATCAAAATTTGTCCTAAAGCGCCAAACCAATCGGCTAGGGTTCCCGAAATATCCCAGTCGATTTTGCCGGGAATAAATTTGACTAAGCCAGCAACTGCGACGGTTACACCCAAAAAAGCAATAATCAATGCTCGCTGTTTGGGTGTCAAGAAGTCGGTGATTACAACTCGTAACCACGGAAAAATTATTAATACGGATAAAAATAATGTTGCTACAGTTCCTGTAATGCCAAGGATTGGTTGATTTGTGACTATTCCAATCGCCGTTACTAAAGTAGCAATAAAAGTTATTAATAATGCTCTTGGTTTGACTTGCAATTCCGGAGAACTACTTATATTAAATGAGGAACGGGCTTGTTGTAAAGCATGGGTGTTTTCTTGCGACTGAACCGAAGCGATGGCGGAGTTTACTTGTTGAGCGGTAAGCCCGTTGGGTAACTGGCTTTTATTTATTGCAATCTCAAATTCATCCGGTTGCCATTTGTCTTCGGATGGGGGCTGCAGGCTTGGAGGCTGTGATGAGTTGGAGTTAGATTCGATTGACATGATTATATTTTGGCATCGGCATCTCGAAATTGAACATTGAAAATAAACGGAACGGTGAATAATAAGAGATAGGAATTTTCTCTCCGAATTATTACATTAATTGAAGTAAAATTTATTACATTTACATCAAATTCTTTTTTAATATTCTGACGGACACCCATAAGATTTTTTCTTCTAAAAAAAATTCTTATGGGAACGCTTGACTTTGATAATTTCTTGTTCGCTGGTAATACAAAATGCCTTTTCGCTAACTGTAAGTAATCTCTTCAATTTTTATTTTATCTGGATTTGACTTTATAATCGTGATGATGAATGTATGATTTTTACCTATTAAACTATAGTTAGTCAAACTTTAACCGACATTAATTGTTTTTTATATGTGTATATAGTTACTTTCAGCAATATTATTATTGATTATTTAATTTATACTGTCAATAAGTTTTCTGAATGAACAATTGAAAGCAATTCGCATTCTGAATGATGAAAATTGAGATATTTGAGCTATAAACATAGGATTAATATGGCAATTTGATATGAGTTATAAAAAAACTCGGTATTGATAAATCTGTTTTTTTATACAACCGGTTAGATTAATTATAATTAATTAGGAATGGTCGCAACTAGCACATTTTTCTTGTAGGGGCACGTGAGCTTTAATTAACTTTTCAAGGCAGTAATAGGGGTTTTAGTGTCACGCACCATCTGGATCGTTGTGACAATATCGTAAATCCCGTTAATGATTCAGGAGCGCTATAGCCCTACAAGGAGAGCTTTTATTTATATAGTGGTAAATCTATAGTTTCTATGAACCAATAAAATATCATCCTGTATAAGTCTTACTTAATTGATTATGTTGTGAAAATAATATATTACAGCTACCTTATATGATATAATTTTTTTAAAAAAATAATAATCTAATGTCAAAAATATTACGTTCAGGACGAACAAAATAATCAATAAATTTACTTGTTCAGATACTTGTTAAAAAGATGAAAAACCTGTATTGTGAATTAATGATTTCTATGGATAGAACATGGCATTTTGGAGCCGTTTTGTTGCCTCTGGCTTAACTATTATCTTGATATTTGGTTGTAGCGAACGGTCAGAATCAATAAGACAAGATAGCTTCATCAAAATGCAAGAAACCAACGTCGATCGATTGCTGAACAAAGCCTCTGAAATGAAACAAGTTGAAGACTTGTTTGTTCAAGGAAATGAATTGTTAACAGCTAATCGTTACGAAGATGCGATCGCCGTTTACGATCGGGTAGTAATGATTTCCCCCGAGAAGACTGAAGCTTGGATTAACAGGGGAAATGCTCATTCTGCTTTACAGAGGTATGAACAAGCTTTAAGTTCCTACGATCGAGCAATCAGTATCCAATCGAAAAGAGATGAAGCATGGTATAACCGGGGAAATGCCTTATCAGGAATGGGGCTTGATGGAGAAGCAATCAAATCTTACGACAAAGCCATTGCCATCAAACCCAACAAATACGAAGCTTGGATTAATCGAGGTATAGCCTTAACGAAATTGCAGCAATATACCCACGCTTTAGCATCCTTCGACAAAGCCATTGCCATCGAACCTGACAAGCATCAAGCGTATTACAACAAAGCCTGTACTTATGCTTTGCAGAAAAAGACTACAGCAGCAATTAGCAATCTACAAAAAGCCATAAAACTGTTTCCAGGAAAGTACGAAAAGTTAGCAAAAACTGACCCAGATTTTGCTAAAGTACGTAATACTGAGCAGTTTAGAGAGTTAATTCATTAGGTAATTGAGTATGGGGCATGGGTAATTTCTTGTCATGCTCTGCCCATCTCCTCTTCCTTGTCTATTCTCATTAGGCGAGACACAGGGTATTGAAAATTCGGTGAAATAGTGTTAAATGTTTTCGCGAAGTGGTGATAACCGATCGTTTATAACTTGTAACCGAGAGCACGACAATGAAAAAACTTCTAATAACTGGCGCTAGCGGGTTTCTCGGATGGCATTTATGTCAGCAAGCAAACCAAGAATGGGATGTGTATGGGACATATTTTTCTCATAGTCTGGAAATTCCGGGAATTAAATTAATAAAACTCGATCTAACTGATTCAACGGAACTAAAAAAAGTATTTCAAGAAATCCAGCCATCAGCAGTTATCCATACCGCAGCACAATCTCAACCGAATTATTGTCAAACTAATCGAGAAGAATCTCTGTTAATTAATGTTACAGCATCATTGAATATTGCTCAGTTGTGTGCAGATAATTTTATCCCTTATGTTTTCACTTCAACTGATTTGGTGTTTGATGGTATTAAGGGTTTTTATAAAGAAACAGATAAGGTAAATCCGGTAAATATTTACGGCGAACACAAAGTTATGGCAGAAGTTGGGATATTAACTCGTTATCCCCAAGCTGCAATTTGCCGAATGCCTTTAATGTTTGGCAATGCCACACCTACATCTGCTAGCTTTGTGCAGTCATTTCTCAAAACGCTTCAAGAAGGAAAAGAACTAAAGTTATTTGTAGATGAATTTCGTACTCCGGTAAGTGCTTTAACAGCGGCTGAAGGATTATTGTTAGCTGCACAGAAAGTTCGGGGAATCATTCATTTAGGGGGAAAAGAACGAATTTCTCGTTACGATTTTGGTCATTTATTAGTAGACATCTTTGAAATTCCTGCCGCCAAAATTCAAGCCAGCCGACAAAAAGATGTAAAAATGGCCGCACCTAGGGCTAGTGATGTTTCTTTAGATAGTTCCAAAGCTTTTGAATTGGGGTATACACCTTTGAGTTTACGCGAACAACTTTTACAGGTTAGGAGTTGGGAGTTAGGAGTTAGGAGTTAGGAGTTAGTAGTTAGGAGTTAGGAGTTATAAAAAAATAAAAATGAAAAAAGATAAATAATAAAAAAATAAGTAATAA
>ERZ1740059.1147-NODE-1147-length-13437-cov-6.051487_pt1 | contig 13437 bp, 13 predicted proteins | sample MGYA00581744_ERZ1740059 | MGnify/ENA primary metagenome ERZ1740059 (study PRJEB43018, sample SAMN04849738) | marine metagenome | isolation source: floating plastic debris | place: Pacific Ocean | collected 2008-08-28 | study: EMG produced TPA metagenomics... | reverse complement strand
CCCTTACCCGTCGCGCTTCCGTTCTGGCGCTGCCGGGCGGCGCGGCGCCGCGGGGGGCCGCTGGACGCGGAGGCTCGCTACGGACTGGCTCGTGCCGCGGCGCGGGTCGGACGCCCGGAGGAGGAGCGCCGCGCGCTCGAGGCGCTCGTCGAGCGTCACGCGGCGTCGCCCTACGTCGCCACCGCGCGGCGCCGTCTGGACGAGCTGGCCGAGCGGGCCGACGACTAGGCCGGCATGCTCGCTCGCGCCTCCCTGCTCGCCGCGCTCTTGGCCTGCGGCTCCACCTCGCCGGACGTGGTCGCTCGCCGGGCCGGCGACGCGGGACCGATGGACGGGAGCCTCCCGGAGGTGTGCGGCGGCAGCGGGCCGCTCGTCCAGGTCGGCGACGGGCTCGGACGTACCCGCTGTGGCGCGGAGGGGAGGCGGCCCGTGTTTCGCCACGCGCTCTGCACGTGCGCCGGGGCCTCCCTGGCCACGGGGCTCGTGGCCGACGCCTTCGACGCGCGGGAGGGGCCCTTCGTCGCCGGACGACCCGGAGGCAGCGTGGGCGTGAACGGGGCCCTCGACGCGAGCGACGACCTCCAGGTCGGAGGGAGCCTTCGCGTCTTCGGCCGCACCACGGTGGGCTCCAGCCTTCGCCTCGACGTCGGCGAGACCTTCGTCGCCGGCGAGGACGTGGCCGCCGGCACGCTCCGCGTGGGCCGCTCGCTCCGCGCCGCCTCCGACCTTCGAGTCGCTCGCCTCGAGACGCCCGCCGTGATCGCGTCGCCGGCGGCCGCGGTCTCCATCGGTGACGCGAGCGGTGTCGGCCGCACCCTCCGGGCCGACGTCGAGGTGGAGCGTCCCTGCGGCTGCGACGAGGCGGCGTTTCTCGACGTTCGGGGCGTCGTCGAGACCGCGCTCGCGGAGGCCGACGGGCAGGACGTCGATCCCGAAGAGCTCGCGAACCTGGAGGCGCCGCGTACGCTCGCGCTTCCCTGTGGCGCGTACGCCTTCACGCGCGTCGGCGGCGCGGGTCTCGTGCTGGAGCTCTCCGGGCGCACGGCGCTCTTCGTCGCTGGTGATCTCTCCCTCGAAGGCAGCCTCGAGGTGCGCCTGGACGGCGCCGGAGAGCTCGACCTCTTCATCGCGGGCAACGTCGTCGGGCAGGGACGCTTCCTCCTGGGCGAGGCCGCGGACGCCGGTCGCGTGCGGGTTTACGTGGGCGGGAGCGGGACCGTGAACCTCGGCAACGGGGGCGTGCTCGCCGGCTCCCTCTACGCGCCGCGGGCGGAGCTCGTCTCGCCGGCCGCTCTCGAGGTCTTCGGGAGCGTCTTCGTCCGCCGCGTGGCGACGAGCGGCCTTCTGACGGTCCACTACGACGAGGCGGCGCGAGCCGGAGCGTGCCCGGACGACGTCACGCCCTGCGTCGACGCGGGCGAGTGCGGTACCCGGGCATGCGTCGCCGGGCTCTGCACCGCCTGCGCGGGCGACGACGCCTGCGACGCGCCGCGCGTATGTGGCGCCGGCGCGTGCGACCTGCCGCCGCCGTGAGGCCCGGCGTGTCGACGCCGGCCTCCTGGCGCGCGAAGCTCGGGGCGCATGCACCGGGACTCCACCAAGCTCGAGGCCGAGCTAGAGCGCCTGCGCACCAACCTCGCCTCGCTTCGCCGTGACTGGGAACGCTTGCGCTACGCGCCCGCGCTCATGCTCCTCGTCGTCCCGGCCTTCGCCATGGCCGGTCCGCTCGCGGCCGCGGCGACCGCGCTCCTCGTGCTCTCGCTGATCGGTACGGCCGCCTACCTCATCGGCGTGCGGCGCCGCGAGTACGCCGGTGAGATCGCGGAGGTGAAGCGCGAGCTCGCCATCTCGCGCCCCCCTCCGCCCGCCTGAGCGCGCCCGCGGCTACCAGGCGAGCACGAGCTTCCCGAAGGTCGCGTTCGCTTCCATCCGGCGGTGGGCCTCCGCGGCATCGGTCATGGGCAGCACGGCGTCGATCACCGGCTTCAGGGTCCCGTCCGCGAAGAGCGGCAGAACGTCTTGGGCGAAGCGCTGGATCAGCGTCGCCTTCTCTTCGAGCGGCCGAGCCCGGAGCACCGTCCCGATCCACGTCGCGCGCTTGCGGAGGAGGAGCCCGAGGTCGACCTCGCCCTTGCGGCCGCCCACGAGCCCGATGGTGACGATGGTCCCCTTCGGCCGAAGCGCGCGGAGGTCTTCGTTCGCGTACTTGGCGCCCACCGTATCGAGGACCAGGTCCGCCCCGGCCGGCGTGATGTCCGCGAGCTTCTTCGCGAAGGCTCCGTCGCTCGTCTCGATGGCGTGGGCCAGACCGAGCTCCCGGCAGCGCTCCAGCTTCGCTTCCTGGCGCGAGGTACCGACGACCCGGCACCCCGCGTGGCGGAGTAGCTGGAGCGCGGCGGTCCCGACACCGCTCGCGATGGCGTGCACGAGCACCGTCTGGCCGAGCCCAGCCCCGCCCTGGAGGAAGAGGGCGTCGTAGGCCGTCAGGTAGACCTCGGGCAGCGCCGCCGCGTCCGTCAGGCGCATGCCCTCGGGCACCGGGAGGAGCTCGCGCTCGTGCACGACCGCCAGCTCCGCCAGGCCGCCGCCGCCCACGATGGTCATCACGGGCTGCCCGGCGACGAAGCTGCGGACGCCCTCGCCGACGCTCTCGACCGTGCCCGCGATCTCCAGGCCCGGAACGTCCGCCGGCGCACCGGGGGGCGCGGGGTAGAGGCCCTTGCGCTGCATCACGTCGGCGCGGTTCACGCCCGCGGCGGCCACCTGCACACGGACCTCGCCGGGGCCTGGCTCCCGGACGTCGAAGGCGCCGAGCTCGAGCACCTCGGGCCCGCCGGCCTCACGGATTCGGATGGCCTTCGCCTGGGTCATTCCTCGTCCTCTCCGGCCGGCAGGAGCACGGCCTCGTGGGTCACCTCGACGCTCGGGAGCAGCATGCGGCTCACGGAACAGTACTTCTCGGCGCTCAGCTGCACCGCCCGCTCGAGCTTGTTGGCCGCGACCTCGCCGGTCGCGACGAAGCGCAGATGAATACGCTCGTAAACGGCCGGTACCGCGTCCGCGCGCTTGCCTTCGACCTCGATGTCCAGGTCCTCGAGGGCCTGTCGTTGCTGCCCGAGGATCATCACGACGTCCATGGCCGAGCAGGTGGCCAGGCTCACCAGGAAGAGCTCCATGGGCCGCATGCCGCCGCCCTCACCGCCGAGAGTGGCCGGGCCGTCGATCACGACCCGGTGCCCGCCGTCGTCGGTCGTGGCCTCGAAGGCGACCCCGCCCCGACGACGCACGTGGACACGCATGGTCTTCCCGCCGGCCTGCTCGCCGTGCTCGGAGGTTTGCCGGGGAGTCATCAGATCACCTCGAGCGCGCCGGCGTCGTCGAAGAGCGGCGACGAGAGGTAGCGGTCGCCGCGGTCGCAGAGCACGGTGACCACCGTTCCCCGGTCGAGCTCGGCGCAGACGCGCTGCGCCGTCAGCACCGCGCCAGCTGCGCTCGCGCCGACGAAGATGCCCGTGGTGGCCGCCAGCTCCCGGGACTTCGCCTCGGCGTCCGGCTGGGCCACGTCTCGGGTCTCGTCCACGCGGTCGGCGTCGAAGATCTTGGGCAGATAGGCCTCGGGCCAGCGACGGATGCCCGGGATCCGGCTCCCCTCCGTCGGCTGGCAGCCAACGATGCGGACGTCCGGCCGGACCTCTTTGAGGTAACGGCTGACGCCCATGATCGTCCCCGTAGTGCCCATGGCGGAGACGAAATGCGTCACCTGGCCTTCCGTGTCCCGCCAGATCTCCGGCCCCGTACCCTCGTAGTGCGCACGCCAGTTATCGGGATTCGAGAATTGGTCGAGCATCACGTAGCCGCGGTCCGCGACGCGCTCTCGGGCAAGATCGATGGCGCCTTCCATCGAGCGCTCCGCGGGCGTCAGCACCACGGTCGCGCCGAAGGCGCGCATGGTCTTCACCCGCTCGACGGTGCTGTTCGCCGGCATGACCAGCTGGATGGGGTAGCCCCGCGTCGCCGCGATCATCGCGAGGGCGATGCCCGTATTGCCGCTCGTCGGCTCGATGAGGGTCCGGCCGGGACCCAGCTCGCCGCGCTCTTCGGCCCGGCGAATCATCGACCAGGCGGCGCGGTCCTTCACGGAGGAGCCCGGGTTGTTGCCCTCCATCTTCCCGAAGAGCCGCACCCTCGGATTGTCGGTGCCCGTCGGCAGCGCTACGAGAGGCGTGTTCCCGATGCGATCGGTCAAGTTCATGCGTGAATCCGGGGTGGAGCCCGCGCCCGGAGCGGCGGAGCACGGCTCGGGTCGCTACGGCCAAAGTGGCCGCCGGCCCGAGCATAAGGCTACCGTGACGGAGCGCGAGGAGCTCCGCATGCGCAGCGAGCCGAAGAAGTACAGAGCGCTCGAGGCGTCCATCGACGCCATCACCGAGAGCTACGAGGGCGACCTCGCGATCAACAACCTCGAGAGCGCCGCGCTCCCCAACAAGCGCGCCGTCATCGAGGCCTATCACGAGCTCGCGACGGTCCTCTACATGGGCTTCTACGCGACGCGGCGCCTCCACCCGGACAACCTCCGCCACGCCGTGGCGGAGCACCTGCACCGGGTGCACGCGCTGCTCGTCGAGCAGATCGAGCGCTCGCTGACCTATCAGCACTGGGCCGGCACCTGCCACGAGTGCCCGCCGCCGGGATCGGGGGAGGACATCGTGCTCTCGCTCTTCGGCGCCGTCCCCGAGATCCGCCGCAAGCTCGATGGCGACGTGCTCGCGGCCTACGAGGGCGACCCGGCGGCGGAGAGCATCGAGGAGATCGTCTTCTCGTACCCGAGCGTGGCCGCCATCACCGCTTACCGTGTGGCGCACGAGCTCAACCAGAGCCGGGTGCCCATGATCCCACGCATCCTCAGCGAGCATGCGCACTCGCGGACGGGCATCGACATCCATCCCGCCGCGCGCATCGGCGAGCGCTTCTTCGTCGACCACGGAACCGGCGTGGTGGTGGGCGAGACGGCGGTGATCGGAGACGACGTGAAGCTCTATCAGGGCGTCACGCTGGGCGCGCTCTCGATCCCGCGCCGGGGGAACAAACAGAAGCGCCACCCGACGCTGGAGGACGGCGTCACGGTCTACTCGGGGGCGACGATTCTCGGCGGGAAGACCGTGATTGGGGCCGGCTCAGTCATCGGCGGCAACGTGTGGCTTCCCCACTCCGTGCCGCCGGGCTCGAAGGTCTTCGGCGGCGCCAAGGAGGGCGGGCCGAGCCTGCTCCCCGAAGAGCCCTGACGCGCCAGCTCCCGCTCAGCGCTGGGGCAGCGTGTCGATGAAGGCGTGAATCACCGCGGGCGGGGTCAGCTCGTTGCGCGCAGCCTTCACGCGGCCGTCCTTGCCGACGAGCCGCATTCCGGGCTCGTTCACCTTGAGCGACTGACGAAGAAGCCGGGCGTCGAGGTGGAGGCCGGGGAAGGCGAGGCCGGCCGTCTCGTCGATCGCGCACCGGTCTCCGCGGCACACCCACACGACGAGGTCGCGGGCGACGGAGGCCGCCCGGGCGGCGCGGAGCTGCTCGAGCTGCGCGTCGAGCCACGGCGCCGGCGCCCCCGCGTCGTCCACGACCAGGACGCGATGCCGCCAGCGATGCGGAGAGAGCGGTCCCGCGGTGGCGCCGAGCGCGACGAGGGCGACGCCGATCATGTCTTCGGACCTGCCATCCGACGAGCCTGGGTCTGCGCGCTCGCGCCGGCAACGGCCCCGTTCCGCGGACGCCGGGAGTCGGGGCCACCTCGGGAGCGACGACGCAGCAGGTCGACGAGCCGGCGCGGAGCGACGAAGGGGGCGCTGAGGGGGAGCCGGCTCCACACCAGGCGCCCCGCCGCTCCGCCCGTCCAGCGGAAGCCGTCGACGTCCTCCACGACGAACGCGGCGCCCTCGGTGGGGCGCACGTCGAAGCGGTGGAGCCAGTCGAGGCGCGCCAGACGCCGGGCGATGCGTTGGCCCGCGGGATCGCGCGGGTCGAGGCGAACGACCCGCTCCCTCACCCGGGGCGTCACCCAGAGCAAGAGCCCGGCGAGCCCGAGGAAGCTGAAGACGCTCACGCTCGAGGTGATCTCGATCAGCACGTGGAAGCCCACGGCCGCGACCATCGCCGCAACATGCGTGCGCCGGAACCAGAGCCCCGCGCCGATGAAGAGCTCCGTGAGGACGACGGCCTTCCACATCACGGCGTTGAACGCGGGCGACGCGATCGGGTCGATGAGGCCGGCGGGGACGCCCATCCCCTCGGCGACGTGGCGGTAGCGTGCGATGCGGTCGGCCATGACCACTCCGCCCCACCAGTCCGGGTCGACGAGCTTGCTGAACCCGGAGGCCAGGTACGGCGTGCACGCGAGGCCGCGGACCATGACGAGCTGCCAGCGCGGCGCGCTCTCGTCGGGGGCGCGCCCCTCGCGGCGCACGCGCCAGGCGTCGACGCTGAAAGCCACGCCCGAGGGGAGCACCGTCAGACCGAAGAGAAGGGTCATGAGGAAGGCGCGGTTGTGACCGAAGTGGAGCTCGTTGCTGAGGACGTTGAAGCTCACCACCGCGAGGGTCAGCCCGGCCGCGGCGCGCGAGAAGACGCCCGCCGCGAGGGCGAGGGCCCCGCCCATGCCCACGAGGAGCGTCGCGCGGTAACCCTCGACCCCGAGCACCGGGAACCACTCGAAGAACGGCACGAAGAAGCGCTCCGCGAAGTAGCGCCCCGGAACCGCGTCCTGGAGAAAGGGCCAGAGGTGGATGAGCGTGATCAGGCCGACGAGCAGGCGAAGGAGCCCTACGGCGCGGACGTTCACGCGCTGCTCGAAGAAGGCGCGCGTCGGCGTCCCATCGCTCATCGCGGTCGCGTGACGCTCCGGAGCTGGTGCACGCGCGGCTCCCCGGCGTTGCGCACGGTGATGACCCGTGCCTCGAAGTGGTGCGTACGGCGGTCCTCGGGGGTGTACATCGCCACCCAGTCGAGGGCCTGCTGAAAGTAGTCGAGCGTCGCCGCGACGCCGTAGGACGCGTGATGCCGGACGAAGGGCACGGCGAGGCCCCGGCCGCGGACCAGCTCGTGCCAGCGATAGCCCTCCCAGCCATGCCGGATGTCCTGGCGCCGGCCGTCATGGGTGACCCGGACGATGTGCGCCTCCCAGGTGCTCGACTCGCTGAAGGGCTGATAGCCGAAGTGCTTGTGCGGGCTCCCGTAGGCGGCGACGACGAAGTAGAGCTGGGCGCCCCAGACGACGGCCATGAGAAGCGCGGCCAGCAGGTGTCTCGGCTTCCCGCCGGGGCGCTCACGAGTCATGGCGGGAAGCTACCCCGAGCGAGAGGGGATGCGCCTGACCGATCGTGGCTTCGAGCAAGCCTCGACCCGCGTCGCCCCTTGGCCGCTACCGGAAGGTGTCGGTGAGCACGAAGCCGGCGACCCCGAGCACGTAGAGCGCGATCAACACCAGCACCGGGGAGAATCCGAGACTCACGTGCGGTGCATCGCGCCGGACCGCGGCATAGCCCGGGCTGAACATGTAGCGGCCTTCGGGGGAGCCGAGGAGGTAGAGGAAGTAGACGCCGATGGCCGACCCGATGGGGAAGCCCAAGCAGAGCACGCCCGAGAAGAGCTTCAGCGGCAGGCGGGACCAGGGCCGCAACGTGAGCCCGGCGAGGCCGATGGGGAGGAGCGCCGCGCCGTAGCCCACGAGGACGAGGTAGAGAACGCCGAAGCGGCGCGCCGGGTCGCCATACTCCAGCGCGAGCTGCGCCGCGTAGGCCGACGCACTGAGCCCCACGGTGATAGCGAAGAGGCCGAGGTGCCGGATGGCCGCCTCTCGGCCTCTGAAGCGCCGCCGCAGCGCCTCGGCCGTCGGCGCCGGCGCGTCCTCCATCGCGCCGGACGCGGCCCCCTGCGTGCCGCGGTAGGCGAGGTCCGGTGTGTCCCCCGTGGTCATGGGAAGAGCCTACCGGCGCGCCTCGCGTTGGCGGATAACAGGCGATGACGAGCTCTCGAGAGGGACGGGGAAGCGCTTCGGCGAATCGTCTCGCCGAAGGGCGCCCTACCTGGAGCGCGTCGAGTCCACGGCATGAGCGTCTCGGAGGCACACACCCGTCCGGTCGCGTCCATGGCCAGCTCGTCGAAAGAGCGCACCGGCCACCCCTCCCGGGGCGCCAGCGTCGCCAGCAGCTCACCGTCCTCGAGCGCGAAGACGAGCGGGCTGGTGAAGGTCGCGAAGGAGAAGCTCGCCGGGCCGCCGCGTGGTCGGACCCCGCCCGCTACATGCTCGGCGGGTGGCCCGAGGCCGTCGCCGGCTCCGGCCAGTCCCCCACGTAGCGGGCGCGGGGCCGGAGGAGACGGCCCGTCGCGGCCTGCTCCTGCGCGTGCGCGCACCAGCCGGCGACGCGTCCGCAGGCGAAGAAGGCGGTGAAGGCCTCCCGCGGCACGGCGAGGCCCTCGAGGAGCGTGGCCGTGGCGAACTCCACGTTGGCGCGGAGCGTGCGCTCGGGTTTCCGGTCGGCGAGGAGCGCCTCCGCCTCGCGCTCCACCGCGCGCGCCAGCGCGAGGCGCGGATGGTCGCCGCCCATGCGTCGGAGGGCCTCCTCGAGCGCCGCCGCGCGCGGGTCGCGGACCCGGTAGACGCGGTGGCCCATGCCCATGATACGCCTGCCGGCCTCGAGCTCGCGCGTCAGCCAGGCGCGCGCGTGCTCCGGCGTCTCGATGGCGTCGAGCATGTCGAGCACGGGCCCTGGGGCGCCGCCATGCAGCGGGCCCTGCAGAGCACCGAGGGCGGCGATCACCGCGGATGAGAGGTCCGAGCCCGTCGAGGCCACCACCCGGGCCGCGAAGGTCGAAGCGTTCAGGCCGTGGTCGATGACCGTCACCCAGTAGGCATCGAGCGCGTTCGCCTCGGCCGGGCTCGGCGCGCGGCCGTGAAGGAGGCGCAGCGCGTCCTCGGCGTGGCTTGCCCGGGGGTCGGGACGCTGCGCTGCCTCTCGCCGCCGGCCGCGCGCCCATGCCCCGACGATCACCGGGAAGGAGCCGACCAGGGCGTGCGCCGCGTCGACGCCTTCGCCGCGCGGCCGGAGCTGAGCCGCGGCTGCCGCCAGCGCGTCCATGGGGTCCGGCTGGTCGAGGGCGACGCCGAGGTCGCCGAGGCGTGCGTGCGTCGCAGCGCGGGCCGCGCCGAGCTGGGTGGCGACGGCGCCGGCGTCCCCGCCGAGCAGCAGCGCGCACGCTCCCGGGAAGGTCACCTCGCGCACCAACGCCTCGACGGGGCGGCCCGCGATCACGAGGCGGCCGGCCGTGCCGTCCACCGCGCTCAGTCGCGTCTCCGCCGCGATGACTCCTTCGAGCCCCGAGGCGCGCGGTCGTGGCGGGACTTCGTCCATGTGCATCTCCATGGACTCATCCTCCTCCCCGGATGAGGTTGATCAACGTTGATTCGACAATCGACCAGGGTCATCGTCGCGGCAGCCATGACCTGCGAGCACGATGCCTGGCTCGACGCGGCGGCTTCCGCTTCGCTCCTCGGCGTGAAGCGGCGGACGCTCTACGCCTACGTGAGCCGAGGCCTCGTGCGGAGCCGGCCGGCACCTCGCGGCCCGGGGCGACGCTACGCCCGGGACGACCTCGAGCGCCTCGCGACCCGCAGCGCCGCGCGACGTGGGCATGGACCCGTCGCCGCGGGGGCGCTCCGCTGGGGTGACACGGTCATCGCGCGCGCCGTCGCCACGCTCTCGGCGGCGGGGCCCCTCTATCGGGGCATCGCCGCCACGGAGCTCGCGTCGGCGGGCGCGTCCTTCGAGGACGTGGCGGAGCTCCTGCTCACCGGTCGGCGGGGCCGATGGGGCCTTTGGACCGAGACCACCCCCGGCCGCCGCGCGCGTCTGCCCGCGGGGCCCCGCCAGCCTCTCGATGGCCTCGTGCTCCGTCTAGGCTTGCAGGCCATCCGCGATCCGCAGCGCTTCGCCGGGTCCGTGCCTGCCCGCCACGCCCAAGCGCGACGGCTGCTGCGCGGTCTCGCGAGGGCCGCCGGCGAAGGCGCGCTTCACCCCACGATCGCCGGCACGCTCGCGGAGGCCTTCGGGCTCCGAGGGACGGCGCGCGAGCGCGCCGCCATCGATGCCGCCCTCGTGCTCTGCGCGGACCATGAGCTGAACGCGTCGACCTTCGCCGCCCGGGTCGCGTCCTCGGCGGGCGCCGACGCCTACGGCGCCGTGGCCGCAGGGCTCGCGACCCTCGGAGGGACTCAGCATGGAGGCGCCGTGCGCCGCGTGGCGGCTTGTTGCGGAGGACTCCGCGACGCCGCGGACGTGCCGCGGGCGCTGCGCGCGCGCCTGGCGCGTGGGGAAGAGCTCCCGGGCTTCGGTCATCCCCTCTACCCGGAGGGCGATCCGCGGACCCCGCCGCTCCTCGAGCGGGCGCGCGCGCTCGGCCGACGACGGCGCGACGTGCGGACGGCGCTCGCCCTCGTCGACGCGGTAGCCCTCGTGGGAGCCGGCGCGCCCACGCTGGACATCGGGCTCCACGCCCTCGCGCGGGCCCTCGCCCTGCCGGCGGGGGCGGGGCTCGTTCTCTTCGCCGTGGGGCGCGCCGCGGGCTGGCTCGCCCACGCCCACGAGCAACGGGACCAGGGCTACGCCATCCGGCCCCGCGCCCGTCCGCCGAAGGGAGGCTAGGGTCCCGCGCACGTCATCGGCGCATCAGCTCACTCGAAGGCCGTCGGCTCGTCTTCCGGTGCGGGGACCTCGACGCCGATGTGCATCCACTTCTTGAGCAGCGGCGCCAGCGCGAAACAGATGGCAGCGGACGCGCAGGCCGCGAGACCGATCTTTCCGAAGACATCGCCGTAGACGTGCACGGTGTCGATGGGTGCGGGGATGGTGCTCGCGTCGCCGTCGCCGTGCTCGACGCCGGTGAGCCCCGCGATGAGCCCCGCCAGGTAGTTCGAGAACGCCGTCGCCAGGAACCAGGCGCCCATGACCGTGCTCACCAGCGGCGCGGGAGAGAGCTTGGTGACCATGGAAAGGCCCACGGGGGAGAGGCAGAGCTCGCCCGTCGTGTGCAGCAGGTAGCCGAGGATGAGCGTGCCGACGCCGACCATGCCACGGGCATCGGCGTTCTCCGCGCCCCGCCAGAGCGCGACGACGCCCCGGCCCAGCTGCAGGAGACCGAGCGCGAACTTCACCGGGGTGCTCGGCTCGAGACCGCGTCCGGCCAGGAAGCCCCAGAGCAGCGTGAACACGAGGCCGAAGATCAAGATGAAGACCGCGTTGACCGATTGGAACGTGCTGGCGGGGATCTCATCGACGCGCTCGGCGAGGCCCATGCCCACGTTGTCCTGCGCGACGGTCCATTGGACCGTGAAGCTCGGGTCCTCGGCGTTCTCTCGGCGAAGCGCGTCGAGCTGGTCGAGGGTGAAGAGCGTGTCCCCGTTCGAGTAGCCGAGCTGCTCTTGTGTGGGGCTCAGCGTCAGCGTCGTCCCGACCTGCGCTTCGTGCACGACCTCGTCGGCGAAGACGCGGTCCACGTTTCGGTCCGTGAAGGTCGTGATGGAGCTTCCGGCCTGCTCGAAGAAGCTCCAGAAGAGCATCGAGAAGAAGGTCAGGATGAGCACGACGAAGAGGCGTTCGCGCGCGATCTTCTCGGAGCGCGCGGCGTAGAGGATGAGGTAGGCGAAGGCCACCGCCCCGAAGATGGAGAGCACCGTGCCGGCGACCTCGTTCTTCTGCACCAGCAACGCGAAGACGGGTACGGCGATGACGATGCCGAGGTACACGGCGTGGTCGGCCTTCATGCCGAGCAGGCGCTTCCCCTCGGCCTCTGGCGGCCGCGCGCCCTTCTCCTTCGGTAGGCCGCCGCGGCCGAGCGCCGTGAAGGCCGCCGCCCCGGCGCCGAGCAGCGCACAGGCCACGAAGACGTTGACCGCCGTGTAGTAGGCGTTGTCGGGGCGGAAGACGAGGAGCCCGCCGCCGGCGACGAGGGCGCCGAGCATGATGAGGCCCTGGCTCAGTCGCGTGGGCATCACGAAGACCGCGAGGCCCAGCATCATGCCGATGGTCGCGAGGCCGAAGCCGTAGTGCCAACCGAAGGTCTCTCCGACGTAGCCGCAGAGCAGCGGCGACATCGCGGCCCCCAGGTTGATGCCCATGTAGAAGATGGTGAAGCCGCCGTCGCGCTCGGGGCTCCCGGGCGGGTAGAGGCTGCCGACGATGGTCGAGATGTTCGGCTTGAAGAAGCCGTTGCCGACGATGAGGAGCGCGAGCGCCGTGAAGAAGGGCAGCTCGTCCTCGAAGGTCATCGTCAGGTGACCCGCGGCCATGAGCAGGCCGCCGATGACGACGGCCTGCCGCGCACCGAGCAGCCGGTCGGCCAGCAGCCCACCGACGAAGGGCGTGGCGTAGACCAGCGCCGTATAGGCCCCGTAGACCTTGAAGGCGTCACCGTCGCCGAGCTCGAGGAAGCCCTTCGTCATGTAGAGGACGAGAAGGGCCCGCATCCCATAGTAGGAGAAGCGCTCCCACATCTCGGCGAAGAAGAGCGTGAAGAGGCCCGTGGGGTGGCCAAAGATGGTGCGGTCGGGCGCACCGTCGGGGGAGGCGGCGGAGGGGGCGGCGTCGTGGCTCATCGGCGGGGAGGTCTCTCGGGGAGGGCGCTCGCTCCACCGCCGAGCGGCGCCGCGGCGCGAGCGTGACCCTTCCCGGAAGCTCGCGTCGCTGTCAACGAGAGGCTCGTGCGGGGCCTCAGCCCGCTCGCCGGCGGTGGTACGTGCTGGGGCGACTCGAGGTGGCCCGGGCACGTGCGCGGCTCGGTGGGCGGCCTATGCATGGCCGATGAACGGGCGCGGCACTCTTCGGCACGAGCTCCGAGCGCTCCTTCGCCTCGCCGGCCCCTTCGCGTTCCTTCAGCTCGCGAATCACCTCCTCTCGGTCGTCTCGACGGGCATCGTCGGTCGCGTGGGGGAGGTCGCGCAGAGCGGCGTCGGCCTCGGATCCTCGCTCTTCTTTGGAGTGGCCATCCTCGCGATGGGCTTCGTCTTCGGCTTCGATCCCCTCTTCGCCCAGGCCCTCGGGGCCAGCGAAGGCCGCCAGGCGCGGAGCTACGCACGGCAGGCTGGCTGGATGGTGGTGATCACGGGGGTGCCCGTTTCCCTCGTGCTGGTCGCGCTCGCGCGCGGTCTCGACGCGATGGGCGTGGAGCCGGCCGTGGCGCACGACACACGCGACTACATCCTCGCCCGGACTCCGGGGCTCCTTCCCTACCTCCTCGGAGGCGCGGCCCGCGGCTACCTCCAGGCCGCGGGCATCACGCGGCCGCTGGTCGTGGCCGCCGTCGTCGCCAACCTCGTGAACGTGCCGCTCAGTGGCGTGCTGATCCTCGGCGACGAGGCGCTCCTCGCCGTCGGCATGCCGGGCGTGGGCATGCCCGCCC
>ERZ1740059.1146-NODE-1146-length-13438-cov-6.136965_pt1 | contig 13438 bp, 11 predicted proteins | sample MGYA00581744_ERZ1740059 | MGnify/ENA primary metagenome ERZ1740059 (study PRJEB43018, sample SAMN04849738) | marine metagenome | isolation source: floating plastic debris | place: Pacific Ocean | collected 2008-08-28 | study: EMG produced TPA metagenomics... | reverse complement strand
GCAATGCGACCCTGCGAGAAGTCAGAAGCGATGAAGCCAACGCGAAAGAGACGACCCTATCGCTCACCGGCCAGCAGTATCTGGACTATGCGCTAGTGAGCACGACCTACAGCGCCCAGGGCAAGACCGCCGAGCGAGTGCTAGCGATCGCGGACGGAACCTTGAGCAAAGAAGGTCTGTATGTAGCAGTCTCAAGAGCCAAGCGCAGTTTAAGTTTGTACACCACCAGCAGAGCGGAGCTGCATAAAAGAGCCGAGCGTTCGAGTGCGAAAGAGAACCCGAGTGACTACCTGTCGTTATATGAGTTAGTAAAGCCCGATGCCAAGAACGAGAAAGCCCCCCGATCCGCCCGAGAGCTACGTGGTGAGCGCCAATCCGAACGACTTGGAGATTATATTGGCGCGATCATTGCAAGCGGCCACACAGCCGCTATACGAAGAGATAGGGCAGCTGCGCCAAGAGATTGGACAACTGAAAGAACAGCAGCGAGCATTAGTCTCGGGGTTCGAGCAAATGCAGCAGAGTCACATCGAGCAGCTGAGGCTGCTAGCCGAGCGATTAAGAGAAGCGTATCCCGACGAGGCGTGAGGTTAAATCAACAGAAACAGCAGCAGCGCCGCCAGCGCCGAGAGGTGTATGAGCAATATGCCGCGAAGTATAGTGATCGCTCTGCGAAGGAATGTGATCGCATTGTCGCCTGTCAGTTGATGGATAAGTTACTGAAGGTGAGAGGCGGTCAAGAGCTGACGCAAGACGAACTGGTTCGTGTTGCTAGAGTCTTACTGGAAGGGCCAACGTCGCGGGAACTGAAGCAGTCGAAAGGAAAGGATGCGAGCGTGGCCTATGTGACTGAAGTGATGAGCGTGGCGCAGCCGATGGTGGAGCGAGTGCAGCGGAATAGGCGTGCTGAGCAAGCAGAGCGCTCTCAGCGAAAAAGCCGTGAGCGGGGCATGGAGCGCTGATGTCTTGCTCTCTAGGGGGTAAATGATTCGTGTCTCCTTTATCCCTGCTACGCAGTTGCAGATTGCTGGCAGAGAGTCTTGAGGTGACTTCCGCATCGATAACTATGGCCAAGACTATATGTGCCATCCACTTCCAGAAAAGCGTCTGTCAGTGAGCCCTTTTCTAGAAGGTTCATTTTCAAGAATCCTAACCTAGTCATTCAACTACTTTCAGCCCATAGCTTAATTTTGCAAGAGTCGTAGTGTGTGGTGCGTTGGAGCGTATCCTGTTGAGCTGCTACAATCTGTCTGAATCGGTTCTAGCGGGAAAGCAGCCGCTAGAGGTAACGGGGAAAGTTCGGTTAGAATCCGGCGCTGTCCCGCAGCTGTGAAGGAGGCTAAATCCCTCTGAAGTCAGAATGCCCGCCGATAGATAGTCATAGTTCTACAACATCTGCGAGGCACGGATGATGATTCAATATTTTTTCCGTTGCTGCCAGAAGGCAGTGACCCACCGCATTTTATCTCCGGTGTTAAAAAAGCATTGTGCTAGCTTCCATAGCTCATTGATGGGTTGGGAGAGACTGTGCAATGACACCTAAATCACCTTTCCAAATTGCATCGTTTGAAGCGGCTAAAACGGCTAGCTTTTCTCAGTCATGGCGAGCGCTTGCCCACAGTCGGCTTTTGCCATTTTTGCTGTTAGCGCTCGGAACGGTCAGCAGTGGTGTCTACGCTCACGCGCCCCTAGTCTCCTTTGCGTCTATGAGCTTCATCACTTTTCCTTGACATCGGGCGATCACAATTGCCTTATCTATTTGGCTAGTCAACCAGATTATTGGCTTTACTTTTCGAGACTACCCACTCACCGGAACCGCTTTTATGTGGGGCCTGTTGATGGGTATTGGTACGTTGCTAACGGTAATTTGGGCAAGTCTACGTCCTGCGTTTAGCCGCACCTCTTGGTCAGGGCATTTTTCATGGGATATTATCTCCATCGTAGTTGGATTTGTTCTTTATCAAGGGCTGATTTTGCTAGCCTATCCGTTAATGGCAGACGGCCATACGATGAGTTGGGATATAGTCGCCAGCATTTTTAGTAAGCAGGTAATGTGGGCTGGGGCGATCTCGCTTGGACATGCCGCACTGCTCTGGCGTCAGATGACCTGGCTAAGCCCAACTCAATCCTAAAACTCTCCTTTATTCGATTCAGTGCAACAGTCATATCTCCAGTGTTCAATTCTTTACGAACGTTGGAGAACAAAACGAACGAAACAACAGTTCAACAATTTCTCAACAATCCTTAGAACCAATAGGAAATTTTTTGGATGACGATTCAAACCATGCTCCTGGGCTATGCCTGTGTGGGCAAACACCGTGAGCTTAAAAAAACGTTGATTATTACTGCCAAAACACTACGAGAAGAAACTCATGCAACGCCCCAGTAGTGTTTGGCAGAGCTGCTCAAACGACTGGCAGCTCGCCTTTATTCGAGAAAACATAATGACTCTGGGATATGTAGGTTGGAAGGGCCATTTGGCTCACGGACGAGGCTTAGTGATATGCGAAGTAGCCGCCATTAAATCGGCTTTTCCTAATACGAGCAGTGATGTTACGAGGAATAACGTTCGCTATGTCCCAGCTTCTGATGTAGTGGCTTACTTGAAACGGCACAACCTACTGGCTGATATTCCGGATTGCTTGATGAGCAAGGTGCAGACCTACTGTCCTGAGCGGGAAATCATTATTTTTATCAAGCATAAAAAAGAGATCAACATTAGCCTGTTGACCAATTTAGCCATTGTCCCGCCTGATTGCTATCGGCAGGTGTGCAACCGCTGGGAAGAGTTTTATCTAGAGCCAAGAACAGCGGAAGGATGTTGATAAGTGAACCTCCCATTCTCATCACCCAGCAGCTACGACCGGATTTACAACAGTTGGAATGACTTCAACCCGATTAAATCAAACGTTTCTAAAATGCGATTAATTCAAATGGATTTTAATGCTTAAGTCAACCTCAATCGACACCTCTAACCTTGCCATCGACGTCACGGCTGCCGAAGCCTCTATCTCTCAGGCACAACCTCTAAAATGGCGCTGGAAAGTAGTCACCGTCACCCTTATGCTGCACCTAGCAGCACTGCTCGCCTTTGTACCGCAGTTCTTTAGCTGGCAAGCCATTGGCGTTGCACTTCTTCTTCACTGCATTACGATGGGGTTAGGTATTTCGCTGGGGTTTCACCGCCTTGCTAGCCATCGCAGCTTTAAGCTGCCAAAACTATTAGAGTACTTCTTCATTCTATGCGGGACATTAGCCGCCCAAGGCTCCGTAAAAGGTTGGGTAGGCTATCATCGCATGCACCACCTCTATACCGATGAATCCAAAGACCCACATAACTCTACCGAAGGATTTCTGTGGAGTCATCTCACCTGGGTAATGCACGATATCCCTGAAGAACCAGAGCGCCTTCGGCTCACTAAAGACATTGCCAACGATCCGTTCTACACCTTTTGCTGTAAATACCACACGTTTTTGCAGGTCGTTTTGGGTCTGATTTTGTACGCTATTGGCGGTATGCCGTTTGTTGTATGGGGTATTTTCGTCCGCGTTGTTTTCGGATTTCACAGTACGTTTTTCGTCAATAGCGTGTGCCATATGTTCGGCTATCGAAACCACAACACGCCAGATATGTCTACCAATAACTGGTGGGTTGCCCTGCTGACCTTTGGTGAAGGCTGGCACAACAATCATCATGCCGCCCAGTTTTCTGCTCGCTTCAGTGATCGCTGGTGGGAAGTGGACATGGTGTGGTGGGTCATTATCACTTTAGAGTCGCTGGGACTAGCAACGCAGGTAAAGCGAGCGAGAGGGCCTCGCTCCAGAAGACTCACATAAATCTCAACGTTTCCCTCCGCTAACATTTCACGCCTTCAGGCTCAGCCTCTACTGAACTTATGTCTAAAACTACGCTATTTGTTTGTTCTGCCTGTCGCTTTTGAGCTATTTTTTAAATCCTCAAGGGAATGGCAGCATCTTCTGCAACGCTTTGTTGAATGCTGGCTTGATCTAGGTTGTGACCGATAAACACCAGACGAGTTTGGCGGGGTTCGTTGGGTTGCCAGGGGCGATCATAAAAGTAGTCAAACCGCTGACCAACGCCCTGCAAAACCAGGCGCATGGCCTTGTCGGGCACAGCCACAAAGCCTTTAATGCGATAGATGTCCTGCTTTTGTACCAGAGCTTGTAGCCGCTGCACTAAAACTTTGGGGTCAAAGGGCTGCTCCAGCTCGATGCAGACAGAGTTGATATCGTCATCGTGCTCGTGCTCTTCTTCATGGTCATGGTGGCTATGGCGGCTGTCGAGATTGTCTTCAACGGCGGCGTTGAAACCTAGCATCACCTCGGGATGAATTTCACCCTGATGGCAGGGCACAATTTTGATGCCAGTGGGGGATTGAGATTGCAGCCAGGTCTGTACGCGCTCCCGCTCTGTATCATCCATAAAATCGGTCTTGGTTAGCAGCACCATATCGGCGCAGGCGAGCTGATCTTCAAACAGTTCCTCAATCGGGGTTTCGTGATCCAAACTGTCATCGTCCTGCCGCTGGGCTTCTAGAGCTTCCAAGTCCCCGACGATGCGACCCTTTGCCAGTGCATCACCATCCACGACAGTCACAACACCATCTACTGTCGCCCCAGTGCGGATTTCGGGCCAGCGAAAGGCTTGCACTAACGGCTTGGGCAGCGCCAGCCCTGATGTTTCAATCACGATGCAATCGATGTCTTCACGCCGCTGTAGCAGTTCCTGCATGGTGGGCAAAAACTCTTCTTGCACGGTGCAGCAGAGGCAGCCGTTGGCCAACTCCAGAATGTTAGGGCTGACACTGCTATCTGCTGTGTCGTCGTCATCGCAAACTTGGCAAGACTTGAGGATGTCGCCATCGATGCCGACTTCGCCAAATTCATTCACCAGCACAGCAATGCGACGCCCTTGGTTGTTTTGCAGCAGATGCCTTACCAGGGTGGTTTTGCCAGAGCCAAGAAAGCCAGTGATGACCGTAACGGGAATTTTATGCATGGGAATCTCCTATGACTGGGGGGCAGAATTGGTGGGCAGGGGCGGTAACACAAATGCAGTGGCCTGTCGGATATCGAGGGGGCGCTCTCGGTAGGGCACTCGCCCATCGCTACTCTCGGTATATTGCTGGCAAAACTCAGTTATTGTTGCGGCTCCGCTTTCGGGACTGACGTCACTAAGAATAAAGGTGAGCTTACCGGGTGCAGTTAGCGATATATTGCAGGGCCGTTTGCACGCGGCCATACAGCGCGTTGGCTCCAGGTGAACAACTGCTTGCAAATCCCGTTCAGATAGAGCTTGCTGGAGCTGGTTGATCAAGTATTGTCCACCGGCAATGCCGTCTCGACTACGTTCCTCAGCCGAAAACCGGCAGAGTGAGCAAACAAATAACGTCGTTGGTGTCATCTAGTCCTCCGATGGGTCGTCGTCAAATCAAACTGAAGCAGCTGCCTCAAAGGTGGTAGAGTCAGGCCGAAACTCTTCCCAGCCTTTGCAAACAATTTCGTAGCCGCTCGGTGGCGTGATCGGCAGGTTTCGCAGGTAAAGGAACGAGGCGCGATCTCCCGATTCCAACAGCAAAATCAAATCGGTTCTAGGACTGTAGCCATCAACCGCCTGCAAAATGTGGCCAGTGATGTGGTGGTAGTTCAAAATCACCGTGTCGGGCGTGGCTAGCCAGGCGTTGAGAAAAGGTGCAAGGCGAGATCGCGACACGTAATGTGCTCGAAAGCTCTCTCCAACGATGCCCAACTGAGGTGAGTTGAGGCTACACACCACCGCGCCCCGGCCCGTCGTCAAAAAGCCATTCCAGGCGTTGTAGCCCAGAGGCAGAAGATTGGTTGCAACAAAAGAGTCTTGCCAGTTTGTCTCGGTTTGATTAGCCATCATTTAGACCCTCCTCTAGATTTAAGAGAACTCACAAGCGTGCCAGGTTCTGAATGACTGGGGTGAGGTATTGTTGGAGTCATGGCACTTTCCCTAACCTGAGCGGCAGCAGACTTGTATAAACGGTTTCCCCACAAGCCTGTCATCAGACGCAGCATTAAGCGGCGTAGGGGTGCCCAGCTAATCATCAGGCGCAGTACCCACCGCCGCAACATCACAATGGGCGGCCAGCGGTTAGAAAAGGTGCGGTTGAGAATATCTGTGAATAGCAGCATCACCCAGTTCTCCCAGCGGCGGTGGCCATAGCGCCGCAGCACTTTGACATCGCCCAAATCCTGCTGCTGTTGCTGCTGCGCATCTGACAACACTCGTGCCAGCGTTGCAGCATCTCGAATGCCTAGATTAAGCCCTTGCCCGCCTACAGGGTGGCAGTGGTGAGCGGCATCTCCGATGAGGGCTAGTCGAGGGCGATAGTAGCGGCGGCTGTGCATTAGACGTGCTGGGAAGACCAAGGGTTTGCTCAGCAGCCTCAGCGATCCAGAGTGATCGCCATAGCGGTCTTGCATGGCGGCAATGAACTGATCGGGGGAGAGAGCTGCGATCGCCTCCGCCTCTTTGTGAGGTGCAACCCAAACAATCTGACAGCGATTACCGGGTAAGGGCAAGATAGCAAAAGGACCGCTGGGCCAGAACCGCTCATGAGCAATGTTCTGGTGAGAGTGCGCCGGGGAGACAAAGGCGGTCACGCATGATTGCCAGTAGTTCCAGCCATCGCTTGGGATGCCTGCCTGTTGCCGAATACGAGAGTTGATGCCATCAGCAGCGACCACTAATGAAGCAGTCAAATACTGTTGTTTCTGCGCCTGTTGTCTCTCTCCTGTTGCCACACTCACTTCCGCCAGCTGAGCACCGTAAGTGACTGCTTGTACTCGCGTTTCGTAGTAGCAGGTAATGTGGGAATTGCTAGCAGCGAGTTGTTGCAGCGCCGCTTGCAATACCCGATGCTCAGCGCAATAGTATACGGTAGCTTCTCCGATATCTGCTGGCGTGAAGATGACCCGATGGGGATAATCGGCGTCTGACAGCGCAACTTGGGAGAAATGGGTAATGGCCGGGGCAATCTGTTCCCAAAGTCCGATGCTGCTAAAAATTTTGGCAGACAGCGGTGAGAGGGCGTAGGCATGAGGGCGATCCCTAACTTGTGCCTCAGAGCGAGCCTCAATCACCGCAATTCGCAGTCCTGACCCGATCAGCCCGCAGGCTAAGGTTAATCCGGGAATGCCGCCACCAACAATAATGACATCGTAGTCAGATAAGCTCATGAACGCACCAGGCTATCTCTGTTTTGCACAGATCTCTCGCCTTGCGAGGCCGATGTAGCGTTGTAGGAGGCCGCTCGCTGCGCCCGAAACATGCCAAAACGACATAGTCCCGCACCAAAGGCCAGTCGCATCAGCAAGAAGGTGGGCACCTCCCGCAGAGACTTGATGAATCCGAGGACACCAAATTTGATTAACCCCTTTGGCCGGATAATGCCCTGCCAGATGGAATCTAGCCAAGCGGGTAGGGTTTCCTGAGTCCAGTCAGCCGTGGTCACCCGGCCAGCCACTAGCCCGGTTGCCTCCAACTGTTCTGAAAAACCTTCAATGCTAGAAAACGCTGGATGAGACCACTGGTCCAACAGTTGCCGCATCACCGGACGCTCCCACCAGTTCAGCGGTTTGCGGCGGTCGTCTCGCTGGTTCCAATCAGCCACCACCAGAATGCCGCCCGGCTTGAGGACACGCAGCATCTCCTGGGCATAGCGAGCTTTGTCGGGCATGTGCGGCCCCGCCTCAATCGACCAAACAACATCAAAGCTGGCATCCGGAAAAGAGAGATTTAGCGCATCATCCACCTTGAATTGGGCATTGACATTCGGGGGCGTGAGTTCCTGTGCTCGCTTCACCTGCTGAGGACTAATCGTGATTCCTGTCACCGCAAAGTCATATTCTCGCGCCAGAATGCGGCTACTGCCGCCTATGCCACAGCCGACATCCAGCACGGTTGTTCCTGGGGGTAAGCCCTCTAACCCGCCCCATCGCACCATTTCATGAACAAAGTCATGCTTGGCTTGAAGAAAATTTTTGCGTCGGGGCGGTGAGCCATAGTGGCCTAAATGAATATGCTCTCCCCAGTAAAACTCTAGAATGCCATCTTGCGTCCAGTTGTCGTAGGAGTCAGCAACCGATTCAGAAGATTGATAGCGACGGGCGGTGAGCAAGTAAGCTGCCAGACTTGCAACGATTAACAAGAGGGCAACGCTTAGACTCCAAAGTAAGAGATTCATCGGATTTACAGTTTACTTGTGTGGTGTGTTTTGGGCTTCAGAATTTTGGGATTGAGAAGAAGTGGGCTGAGAAGAAATAGACTGAGAAAAAAGGTGATCGCACCACCGGGCTATTCGCGGCCAAAAAGAGAAAGATTTTTGTGGCTTTAGCTGGGAAGCTGACTGCTCTGTTGTTTTCTTCCTCGATTCCTCTATTGCTCGCTTAACAAAAGGATGAGGCGCGGCGGAAATGTGCCCAGGTCGATGAAGATATTGTTGAAGCTGGCGAATTTTAAGATCTGAATTGCTGCTGGATTGAGATGTTGGCTCGTCTGTCGGCATTGTTGTACCTTCTGTTAGACTCACTGTATCCTTAATGATTTTTCACGGTTGACAGACCGACGAAGACTCACGCCTAGCACGCCAAAAAAAGAGAGTGCCACCAGACTCATCGGTTCAGGAAACGCTCCGATTCCTGGAATATCTACGATTGCAAGTTCAGCAAATAACTTACCGGTACCGGCAAAGCCAAACCCGTTTTCAAATTTAATGGGCACTACTTCATTAGCACCACAAAGCGGTTTCCCTCCAGCAATACGCAGACGGTCAAACGATCACAGTCTTCACGAGCAGCCTGAGTCAGCCAATCCAGCCTGAACGTGACTATTGAGAAAGTTGATCAGGAGGATGAGAAAAACTACGAATGCTCTGGGTAGCAGTGGTGGCGCGATGGCAAAGCCTTTCCATTGGAAAATCGCACAAGCGTCGTAAATAGACAAAATTAAGCATCATCCGTACCTCGCAGATGGGTTATGTAACGAATTTACAATCGGCGGGCATTCTGACTCAGAGAGTTGTACCTCTCCTCACAGCTGCGGGACAGCGCCGGATTCACACCGGACTTTCCCCCTTGCGTTTGATGGCTGCTCCCCACCAAAACCGACTTTCACATCACAGTAACACAGTTGCAGCGAAGTTAAAGCGTGTGTCTGTTTCTTGCATTCTTGCCCACTACTGGGATGCCCATGCCCCACAAAAGTACCTCATATCACGAGATTCACCTTAAGGTTCAGGCATAGCGTTACATAGGGGAGGAGCTTTGTAAGAGGTTGCACCTAGCTAGCTCAATCACCTCTTTAAGACTGTTCATGGTATCTGCGAGCCAGCGCCATAAATGCATTGAGATAATCAACTTCGAGATCAGTGTGGCGGATGCCCAGGAAGATTTGCTTTTGGACACCGTCAGAACCCAGTTGTACTGGACACACAGGATATTTTTCAGAGAACTCCTCAACCAGCCAACGTGGCAGCGCCGCCACGCCGCGTCCACAGGCGACCATTTGGAACATCATATCCGTGCTCTCGACTACTTTCTGTTTTCTGACCGTCCTACTTGCGGGCGCAAGAAAGTGGGTATAGATATCAAGACGGTCACGAGGTACCGGATAGGTAAACAGCACCTCCTCACCCAGCTGCTGGGGGATGACGTAATCTTTCTCTCTAAGCGGATGATCTGACGAGACCACCAAAACCTGCTCGTAGTCAAAGACTGGCTCAAAGTGCAATGACTTTTTTTGCAGCGGATCGGGTGTCACTAGCAGGTCGATCTCATGGGCAAAGAGGGCACCGATGCCACCAAATTTGAACTTTTGTTTGACCTCAAAATCTACCGATGGCCAGGCCCGCAGGTAGGGGGCGATGATTTTTTGCAGCCACTGATAGCAGGGGTGACACTCCATCCCAATTCGTAATGTTCCCCGCTCACCACGGGCGAATTGGCCTAATCGTTCTTCTGCATGAACGAACTGGGGAATTAGACGGTTGGCCACGGCCAATAAATGAGTTCCTGCCTGAGTGGGGCGAAGGCTGCGGCCTTCCCGGTGCCAAAGCTTCACCCCTATCTGATCTTCTAGCTTGCGCATACTGTGGCTTAGCGCCGATTGAGTCAGGTGCAGCGCATTGGCGGCAGCGGTCATTGTCCCATGCAGTTCAACCGCGCGGATGATCTCAAGGTGGCTGCGTTCGAGAAATGTCATCGGCTTTCAATGAATCTCACTCATTATTCCATGAATAAATACCATTTTTATTCATCGGTCAAGGCTGATACCGTTAATTTAATGCCAAAGCGCCTAATACAAAAAAGCGTAATGCCGAGGCGCTCAATGCAAAAGAGCAGTAAGAAAAAAAACAACAGAAATTCGCTGGAATACTCTCACATCGGAGTCAGATTTTATGCGTGCAAGCCACAAGACAGCTATTAAAACACATTCACTCGGATACCCACGTATCGGAGCCAAGCGTGAGTTGAAAAAGGCGACAGAAGCCTATTGGAAAGGTGATTTGTCTCTTCCGGAGCTACTCGCCACAGGTAAGACCCTACGCGAAATTAATTGGAAAAAACAACAGAATGCCGGAATCGATCTCATCTCAGTCAATGACTTCTCCTTTTATGACCAAGTGCTTGATATGAGCTGTCTGCTAGGCAATGTGCCATCGCGCTTCCAGTGGCAAGGCGAACAGACAGATATCAACACTGTTTTCACTATTGCTCGGGGGACGGAATGCGGCGCTTCTCTAGTCGAGGACGAAAAAGACTGCCAAACGAATAAGGTTTCTACGTTCGCTAGTGAGATGACAAAGTGGTTCGACACGAATTACCACTTCATCGTGCCTGAGTTTCAGACGGATACAACTTTTTCTCTGAGCGGCACTAAAGTCTTCGATGAGTTTGCAGAAGCCAAAGCACTGGGAATTAACGCGAAGCCAGTGCTGGTTGGTCCTGTGACTTACCTTTCTCTGGGAAAAGTGCAAGATTCTAGCGATTCGGACTTCGATCCGCTGACTCTGCTCGATAATCTTGTTTCTGTCTATGAAGAGATTATCGGTAAGCTGGCAGCCGCAGGCGCGGAATGGATACAGCTTGATGAGCCGATTGTTTCGACTGACTTGAGTGAGCGCCAGCTCGACGCTTTGAAGGCGGCCTATGCTCGTCTCTCGAAGTCTAAAGGTCTCGCGAAGCTGCTCGTTACTACTTACTTCGGCGGTGTGAGAGATAATCTCGATGACTACCTTGCGTTGCCAGTTGACGCCTTACACTTTGATTTTGTAAGGGGTTCGGAAGACATCGACGCTGTTCTAGCTACCTTCCCAGAGGACAAAATTCTCTCTGCTGGAATTGTTGAAGGCCGCAATATCTGGAAGAACAACTACGATGCCTCGCTAAACGTTTTGTGCAAAGCCAAGGCCGCTGTTGGCGCAGATCGGCTCTGGGTGGCACCGAGCTGCTCGCTGCTGCATTCGCCTGTCACCCTCCAAAACGAGAAGAAGCTCGATGACGAGCTAAAAAATTGGCTGGCCTTTGCTGACGAGAAACTCACGGAAGTGACTGAGCTTCGGCAACTGCTCGATGAAGTGGGCAATGCAGAAATTTTAGAAGCCAACCGTGCTGCTGCTGCGTCCCGTAAGTCGAGCGATCTCATCCACAACGAAGCCGTGAAAAAGCGCCTGGCTGCGGTTAAGCCCAGCGATTTTGATCGTGCCTCAGCCTTCGTTGAACGCCAATCCAAGCAGCGGGAAAAACTCGGCCTGCCAGAATTTCCAACCACGACCATCGGCTCATTCCCACAGACCCAGGAAGTGCGCCAAGCACGCGCCCAGTGGAAAAAAGGAGCGCTAAGCGATGCAGACTACGACCAGTTCCTGAAGGCAGAAATTGCGAAATGTGTTGCGTTTCAGGATGAGATCGGGATTGACATGCCCGTTCACGGCGAGTTCGAGCGCAACGACATGGTGGAATACTTTGGCGAAAATCTTGAAGGCTTTACCTTTACTAGCGGTGGCTGGGTGCAGAGCTTCGGCACTCGCTATGTAAAGCCGCCGATTGTCTTTGGCGATGTCAGCCGCTCCAAACCCATGACGGTCTACTGGTCTGAGTATGCTCAATCGTTGACTGATCGCCCGATGAAGGGAATGCTGACTGGCCCGGTGACGATTCTTCAGTGGAGCTTTGTGCGTGACGACCAGCCGCGATCTATCACAACCCATCAGATTGCCCTGGCCATTCGCGATGAAGTGGTAGATCTTGAAACTGCTGGAATTGCTGCCATTCAGATCGATGAACCTGCCTTCCGTGAAGGGTTACCGCTACGTCGGAGTGAGTGGGATGACTATCTCGACTGGGCGGTAAAAGCGTTTCACCTCAGTGCCTGTGGCGTGAAGGATGATACCCAGATCCACACCCATATGTGCTATTCCGAGTTCAACGATATCATCGATTCCATCGCTGCTATGGATGCCGACGTCATCACCATTGAGACTTCTCGCTCAAATATGGAGCTGCTCGATGCCTTTGTGGACTTTAAGTATCCCAATGAGATTGGCCCAGGGGTTTATGACATTCACTCGCCACGGGTGCCCCCCACTGATGAAATGAGTAACCTGATGTCAAAGGCGGAAGCCGTGCTCCCGCGCAAGAACCTCTGGGTCAACCCAGATTGTGGCCTCAAGACCCGCCAATGGTCGGAGGTGAAGCCTTCACTTATCAATATGGTCGAGACCGCATCAAAACTTCGCGCTACGAGCTGTATCTAGTTGTTGAATCAGCTGTTGGATAAATAGGTCTTTGTTGTTGTGTGAACTGAAAGGTTCAGGCAAGGTGCTGAAGGCGAGCGGATCTTCGTGAGAGGGTTCGCCTCGCTAACTTCAGTACCCCTTGTCCTACTGTGTCACAAGGGACCGTTTGTGAGACAGTCCCTGGAAGCTAAGACGGTAAACGATTTTTGTGCGTTTAAGCTGTCTCATAACTTGTTTTATTATCTACGTATCAAAAATATATGATGTAGATGAGTTTTGAGACAAAAATATGAAGGTTGGCTACGCTCGGGTTTCTACTTTTGAGCAGGACTTGGATTTGCAGCTCGATGCGTTGGAGAAGAAGGGGTGCGATCGCAGCTTTTGTGACCAGGGTGAGAGCGGGGCTAAGGCTCATCGCCCGGAGTGGGATAACTGTCTTGACCATCTACGGAAAGGTGACGTGCTCGTTATCTGGAAGCTGGATCGTGCGAGTCGTTCGACAAAGCATCTAATTGAACTAGCTGAAGACTTAGAAAAAAGAGAAGTTGAGTTGAAAAGTTTGAAAGAGCAGATTGACACTGCTTCAGCGATGGGCAAATTCTTCTTTCGGATGACAGCATCGATCGCAGAGCTGGAGCGTGACATTATTCGCG
>ERZ1740059.1145-NODE-1145-length-13447-cov-11.707288_pt1 | contig 13447 bp, 8 predicted proteins | sample MGYA00581744_ERZ1740059 | MGnify/ENA primary metagenome ERZ1740059 (study PRJEB43018, sample SAMN04849738) | marine metagenome | isolation source: floating plastic debris | place: Pacific Ocean | collected 2008-08-28 | study: EMG produced TPA metagenomics... | reverse complement strand
CCCCATTTTCATCCACAATCATCCCAGTAGCTTCCACAATTCGATTTTGGATTTTAGATTTTGGATTTAGGATTGAAATTCTTCCCCCCCTGCTCCCCCTGCTCCCCCTGCTCCCCCTGCTCTCTACTTCCTCCGGAATCGAAACCCAACCCACATCAACACTCTCCTCCTGAAGTAAATCCAAAGGGCTAGGTGGAATTCCGCCAAGCCCGACGATATAAAATTCACTTGCATTTTCACCCTCACCTACTTGACATATATCGTAAAATTCCCCTTCAACTGGTATAGATGGTAGTTCGATTAATTTCTGTGTGGGATCTATTTCTTGTGTATCAATATTGATAACGCCGTCAAGTTGCGGGTTTTGTTGCGAAAAAGCTGTAATATCACTTTGTTGAGTTAAAACTCTGCGTTGCTCTAAACCGAAAATTCCAAAAGTATTAATATTTATCAAACCGCCAGAGCCTTCAAAAGCGTTAGCGGTAATATCGCTATTCTCTTGGGGTACTGCAACAAGAAAGCCATCGCGGCTTTCTATGGTGATATTACCACCGTTTCCACCCGCACCTGCCACACCTGCTGTGGTAGAAATTTGGCTACCGTTGCGTAATAATAAATAATCTTGGAAATTGAACTTAATATTACCGCCATTACCCGAATCAGCTTGAGCTTTGATATCGCTATTATTTAATACAATTTTGTCAGCATTGATCTCGAGTTCCCCTGCAGCAGCCGATTCAGAGCCAATTGAATTGCTATTTATACCTCCCGTATCTGTATTTTCCCTGTCTGACAATCGCGAGTTTTCCAGTAGTAGTAAGGAGGCATTCAAAGTCAGTTTACCAGCATTTCCTGTACTATTTGTAAGCAGACCAATTACTCCTCTATTTCGTAAAATTACTTCTTCTGCTTCAATTATGATTTCTCCTGCATCACCCTTACCATTAGTAACACTGCTCAAACTACTAATCTGATTAGGATTGTCTGAATCGGATACAGGTTCAAAATCAAGTTCGTTTTCCAATAAAATTGAACCACCAATTGCTCTAACTGTAATCTTTCCAGCATTACCTGTAGAATCTTTTCTAGAGCCAGTAGCTATATTGCTACTATTTCTCAAAGTTATTTTATCGGCTTCTAGTTTAATTTCTCCAGCATCTCCTTTTCCAAAGGTATCACTAGCGATGCTAGTATTATTTCGCAATAAAATTGAATCAGCTTTAATATTAATATTTCCGGCATTTGCTGGAGATTCTGTATCGTTATTTCCAGCATTGGAACCAATTCTACCGTTATCTGCTGTAAAATCCCTAGTTTCTAAAGTTATCGTACCGGCATTACCTGAGCCACCAGAATCGCTATCTATAAAACTTTCTTGTTCAATAAATATTTTCGACTTAGCATTTACCAATATGTTTCCAGGATTGTTTTCACCTGTACCTTGGGTAGACAAACCACTATTTGTTAATGAAAGTGATGAACTCTTGAGATTTATATCTCCACCAGTGAAATTTAAAATTCTACTCTTGTCATTTTGTTCTATTAGTTGAATAAAATCTGTAGCTTCTAGATTAACGTCACCAGCAACATGATTAACACTATCTTGAATCATGTTACTTCCTCGAACAGTAATTGATGACCCTTTCAGATTTATGCCCCCACTATTACCATTGAAAATGTTACTTGATTCTGATATTTGAATTGAATCTGTAGCTTCTAGATTAATGAAACCAATATTTCCATTATTTTGGATAATGTTACTTCCTGCAATAGTAAGTGATGAACCTTTGAGATTTATATTCCCACTATTACCATTGAAAATGGTACTTTCTTCTAATATTTGAATAGAATCTGTAGCTTCTAGATTAAGATCGCCAGCAACATTACTAACACTATTTTGAGTAATGTTACTTCCTCGAATAGTAATTGATGAACCTTTGAGATTTATATCTCCACTATTGCTTGCATTATCTAATACCAAACTCACATCGTTCAGATCGATGGCGTTGGTTGCATTAATCTCAATATTTCCTGCCTTAGTTCCATCGTCATTTACTTCATCGTTTATTCCTGCAACTATAACTCCTTCTGTCATCTGGAAATTCCGAGCGTTAACGGCGATACTTCCACGATTCCTTTGATTTACTACTATAACACCCTCATTGCTTAAGGACACATCACTCCTCTCTACACCCGGAGTAAAACTCAAGCTAAAATTACCCCCATCACTATTCAAGCCAACCGTTCCCTCGGATGCTAAACCACCCAATTCTATACGCCCACCAAAGGCATATAATCCTCCTCTAGTTTCTCCAGCGTTAATATTGATATCACCCCCTACTAACAGCAAACTCTTACCATCCGGTACCCGCAAACCTCTAGCTGTAAAAGCGTCGGTTGGATTTCTACCAGATTCTGCAATTGAATTATTTTGAATTGATGCTGTATTAAGTTGATTAAAAAACAATGCATTCGGATTTATACTCAACAAGGAAGAATTTTGTGGATCTGTAGCGCTAAAAAAGTTATCCTCACCAAACCTTAAAGCATCAGCAGTACTACCAATAAACGATCCACCAATATCCAATCGCGCATTTCTACCAAATACAATTCCATTGGGATTAATCAAAAATAAATTCGCCGCACCGTTAGCTCTAATTAACCCATCAATATTAGATATATTCCCACCAGTTACCCTGTTGATAATGTTATTTATATTATCAGTATTCTTAAAGTTAACTGTGCCACCCGTGTCTACTCCAAATCTTTCAAAACTATGGAATAAATTACCTCCCCTTTGGGTACCGCCGGTAATATTTGTAATATTATTTTCTAAATTGTTGACTACAGAATTATTAGGTAAAGTATTATCTGGTACAACTTGTTGTGCATTAGCAGTATTTATGGTAGAGAATACTGCACCCAAAATTATTAGCTTGGTTGCTAAATTCCAATTACAGTTGCGAAAAGAAATCATATATATCGGTAGTTGCCGCTGGTGATGTTATTTTACTACTGAATGTAGACCGAGATAAAAAATTATTCGTTCCTAAAATAATAATGGGTTTATCAATGATCAATGATCGATCATCGGTTATCAGTTATCAGTTATCAACCAACAACTATCAACCAACAACTATCAACTATCAACTATCAACTATCAACCAACAACTATCAACCAACAACTATCAACTTCCTATAGCTGATTAAGTCAGACTTTGGCAGTTAATAATCTGATTGATTATTTCAATAAAAATATGCGATTAATTTATATATTATTTGCTGAGTTTTATGTCGATCGATGATATATATATAATTGGTATTAAATAGAAACACAAACCATTTATCAGATATTTTGGAGAACTTAATTGCATGACTTTATGAGCATTTAATGTACCGGTTTACCTCATATTACGACCCGAAGCTCAAGATAAAGTAGATTCTGGAGAATTTGATTCAGTTCTTGAGCAATATATTTTTGAAGGTCAATTTGAACCATTTACCGGCAATGCTCCCGAGGGAGTAGCAGTTTTATCTGGTACTAGTGGTAACGATATTATTACAAACTTTACTACTAGTAATGAAGGAGTAGTTGAAACATTTGGTATTTCATTTATAAGTCTTGAAGGAGGTGATATGCATAAATTTGGTAGCACTGGAACAGGTGAATTTGATATTTTGAATGGAGGACCTGGAATAGATGTTTCATTTCTTGGGTTTGGTACAGATGCGCTTAATTTTGAACCCCAAACCTTCTACGTTGGTGAGGGAGATTCCGACTATGCTTTAATTACTGGATTCGATCGAGAAGAAGATGTTTTGCTCCTAGGCGGAGAGTCTAGTTCCTATAAACAAGAAATTATTAGTTTTTCTGGTGAAGGGTTCGACGAAGTTACAAGTTTAGAAGTTTCTTTTACAGAAGAAAATGGCGAAGATAGAATTGCGATCGTCGCAGGTATAGACACCCCATTAAATATCAATCCAGATGGTGTATTTGCTGATACTTTTCTCTTACAAGGAACCCCCCCAGAAGTATCTCCTGATGACACAAATGGTAATACAAACCCTCTGAATGGGGATAGTAACGATAACATACTCTTGGCAAATCGCGGCGATATTATCTTTGGTGGTGAAGGCTCAGACATTCTCGATGCTTCAATAGGCGGAGGGAAAAATAGACTTTATGGGGGCACAGGTGACGACGAATTGATTGCCTTAACCGAAGACAGACTGTTTGGTGGTTTAGGGAATGATATCCTTGATGGGAGTTTTGGAGAAGGAAATAATCGTCTTTATGGCGGTGATGGCGACGATATTTTCTTCCTGGGTAAAAATGACTTCCTCGTAGGTGGTAAGGGAAATGATGCATTTTTTGTTGGCACCGGAGGTGGTAATAATATTACCGGCGGGGCTGGTAGTGATGCTTTTTGGATTGCCAATGCCGAATTACCAGATGCAGTTAATACCATCACTGACTTTGAAGTAGGAGTGGATACCATTGGCATTGGAATTCTTGGCGTTACCAACCTAGACGATCTAGTATTAGATCAAATTGGCGATGATACAACAATTTCCTTTTCTGGTTCAGATTTAGCAGTTCTATTGAATACTCAGGTTACGAATTTACAACAAAACGGTAACTTTGTCTTTGTTTAAATCAGACAATCGATAAAAGCATTCTCACAAAACCCCCATACTGATATCTTGCACCATTATCGTTAAGCTCCAATCTCCACCTTGTAAGCCGGAGGCGCATCGAACAGAGAAATTAATTTCAAGGCTGCGTACACAAAGTACGTTAAAACGCACTAAAAGCGATGTATAGTCGGCTTTAGACGACTTTGTTTGTTAGCCTGGGAATTTATTCCAAGGCGGTGAAGGAAAGCGTCGTTGAGCTTGGGGTGCTGTTCGGTCATTTAGAGACATTACACCCGGCAATGCCGATACAGTAAAGCTATAAGCCCAAAGGGTAAGTTGTGAGGCCTCAAACTTTGTTAACTTTTGACTTTTGACTTGCTGTTGTGCATTTTTAATGCACAACAACTTATGAGCTTGGCGATCGCAATATTGTATTGTATCGAGTTCCTTAGAGGATGTTTGAAAAGTGATTAGTATAACTCGAAAACTTTTAGATCCCTCAAAATCCCACTTTTATAAGGGGGCTGGGGGACAGGGCAAACGCCGAACTGTCATTAATTCGGCTATATTGTCAATAAAGTCTGAAATACTCCCATTATTCATTACTTCTTACTTCTTACTCATTACTTCTTACTCATTACTTCTTACTCCTTACTCAGCCTATACTCTAAATTTAGATGCGTTTGCCCTGGGCTGGGGGATAAATCGATAATTACGTTAAAAACTATACTTTTCAAACATCCTCCTAGCGATTTAAAAAATTGCCAAAAATCAGTACTTTACGAAAGATGTTGGAGTTAGGAGGAAGATAGAAGTTGGTTAAGAGTCTTAAAAAAACTTTAGTTATGAGGTATCCGCTCAGTAAAAAAAAGAATCATATTTAGAGACGCAAAGCGCGATAAATAGTAAATAGGGAGCATCCCAATGCAGGCAAAAATACAATTTGGTAGTGCGCACACTTCGTGAGCGCACTACAAAAAATAAATTTACACATTTGGGATGCTCCCGATAAATATTTAATTCCTTATTTCAATCTCACGTTTTAAAAGGTGAGTGCAACTTCTAACTTCTAACTTCCTTCTTCCTTCGTGAACTTATGTCTATTTTGTCGCAAAGTATTCTAAATAATATTGCGATGTTCCAGATAAACGTGATAAATATACTGATAAGAATTAATTTTTTAAAGAATAAGAATGGATAATACATTCAATTCAAAAATATCATGGTTTGCCACCGCAACTCTTTCAATAATTGGTGTAGGAGCAAGCGTAAACCCGGCAATAGCCCAAACAAATTTTGATTATAGTGCAACCTTCGATGGAATTAGTCTCAGCACTTTTATCTCACCCAATATTACCGACATTTCCTATGAAGGTGATAGTAATGATGCTTCATTAGGCTTGACTCAATTAAGTTCCTTATTATACAGCGAAATCGACCCTGTTACAAGTGATACTGTCTTCAGTACAAATCCAAGTCTATTCGGTATTGAAGATAGACAGAACGGTTTCTTGGTATTTCAGGGAAATAGTGATGATAAACTATTTGCCTCCTTTGATTCTTCCACTGGATCAATAAACTTTGAAACTGGTATACAAACTCTGACTGGTACAGTTAATATTTTTGGCGGAGAGGGAAGATTCAATGATGCCCAAGGTAGCCTATCCCTTGAAGGAAGCCTTCCAATTGATATAGATCCCCCCCCAACTGAGATCGTAGTCAATGGTTCATTTACAGTTCCTAAATCAGTTCCAGAAGCAAGTACTCTAGTGACATGTATTGCTTTAGGTGTAACTGGAGCGGGTGCCATGTTTAAACGACATCTAATCTAGTAGTTGAACTTGACGATATCATGTCCGGTTAAACAGTTATCATACCTGAGTAAGAAGTAAGAAGTAATAAAGGATTATAATTATTCTAGTACTCCATTTCATTAATTCTGATGGGTAAAATTTGAGTCCTATTCATAGGACTTGTACTATTAGTACAGCACGGCGTAAAGGGGGCACCCGTTTCAAAAAGTTGAAACCCTTATCCTATAATACTTTTGAATGCCAGACTTTTGACTTTTGACGAAGGCAAGCGGCACTAGTCAAAATTAATGAAACGCACCAGTAGTGAGTGGTGCGTTTCATTAATTTCGATGGGTTAGGGGAAGTGGAGGAACTTGGGAGGAAAATAATAAAACCCTATTTTATAAATTAGTCAAAACTAATGAAACAGATTACTGCAAGACTTGACTGCTCACCGATTTCAAAATCTTAACCAATAAAGTAATTAGTCTCCCCTGCATTAGCGACTAAATCAAAACCTCCGGCATTCATAGACTCTAGTGCTGCACCCCAATCAAAAGTCAAGTCACCAGAGGAAATTTGTTCAATGACACCTGAAACATCAATGCCATTAGCAACGCCAAAATTATATACCATTTCCTCTAAGGTACTATCATTTATCCCACCACTTAAAAGTTCATCGAATTCACCTTCATGGAAATTATTAGCAAATAATTCATTTTCATGAGTCAATGGTAAAACTGCCTCAGACTCTGTCTCTCCACCTGTGATAAAATATTGAGTCTTGTCCCAAACAGCTTGTCCAACTTCTTGTCCCAACTGTCCTCCATTAGTATCGCCATCAGAAAAGTGAATTCCTCCGAAAAGGCGAGAAAGACCAGCTTCATCCGCAGCTTCACTGAAAGTATCCCACTCCAAAGTAACGGTTTCCGAGGGAGTTATCCCTGGTTCAAAGCGAGATTCACCAGGCTCAAAAGTAACACTAGCACCAAACTCATCGCTACCCGTGAATAATTGCAGAATCTCTGCACCCGCAGCACTGAAAGCACTGTGTCCGGATGTATACTCGCCAAATGGTGGAGAAGGATCGCCTCCAGGAGTTTGGTAAGTAAGGAAATCGGTTGCCAATATTGTTTGAGTTCCATTTTCTGGTGTCCATGCATCAATCGCAAAGCCACCGAGTTCATCATTGAACTCCCCGATTAATCCCAGTTCACCTAGTTCTCGAATTGCTCTAACAGGACGAGCAGTATCATAGAAGGTTTTGGTTTCCCAAGTCGCAATACCTGCGTCAAATACTGCATTACCCAAGCCAAAGAATAATTGAGCATCTTGATCGATACTATTATCATCTCTTGCCGAGACAAATTGTCCAAAAGTCATCCAAGTGCCGGGAGGGAAAGAAGTTCCACCAGCATCTTCCCAAAATTCTGCGACTAATTTCTGTTCGTCAGTCAAGTTAGCGCTGATATCAACAACTTCTTGTGCTTGGGCGATAAATTCAGGGTTAATTACATCTCCGATAAGACTCTTATCAATATCCAATACAGAACCATCTTCTAGAGTAATAGTTTTGTTTTCTAAGTCTACAGTTCCATCTACCAGTAAAAATGGTTCTGGTGCTTCTGCACGGAATTGTGAGCCTTCTGTTAATCCAAAAGGAGTTATATTACCCCACTGTGGTGTCAGAAACTGTTGAGTGCGAACTTCTGTACCGGGTTCTGCTTCAATTGGTACTAGTTCTGGAGTCCAGCGTTCGATATCAACCATTTCAGTGGCTGTATTCACAGGTTGATATCCAGTTGTATCAGAATAAGGAACACCTGCAGTACCATTAGGATCGTCACCTAGTTGGTTGGAACCATCTTGACGACGAAATTCGAGCAACTCTGATGCCATGACATTCCCAATGCCAGCAGCAGTTGTGGTATCGGTAGTATTATTATCAGGGTCAAAACCTAATTCAACCATCAACTCATCAAATATTTCCACCTGCCCGGGGAAAAGCTCTTCTAAAACCTGATGAGCAGCATAGCTCATTGCTTCGGTTTTATTTTCTTCAGTATTTTCCGCAGCAGAACGTTGTAAATCATCACCTAGTTGAGTTGACATTGCTTTGGGGTCATATGCCGACCAAGCATCAAACATTGCGGTATGCAATATTCCATAGGCGCGGGATGCAACTGTGGGACCAACTCTAGATTCGATTACAGCTTCTTGAACTGCTCTATCCCACATTACGGAAACAGTTGGTGAAGAATCATCAACGGTTACTAGTTGAGTGTCTGGGTTAACTTGAAGTACAGGGATAGAGTTGTTGTTAATTGATTGGTTCTGCATTATGTATTCCTCTGATAAGAGTAGGTAGATGATATAAAGTATAAAAACAAACAGAAAAGCTCTTATTTGACGAGCAAAATTTGTTCTAGAGCAAGCTTGTTATAACATCGAGTAATTGACTTAGTGATGCTCAATTTAATCTTGCTGAAAATTATTAGTTTTCGCAAAAATGTACTTATGCAGTTTTTAATTTAAATTCGCCTTGGCGCGACAATTTTTGGGAAATGCATCCTTAGAAGTTAGAGATTCCCTTTTCGGTTAAGAATCGCCTCAGACGCTGTGCCTCCCCTGCAATGCATAATTTAACCCCTCTTCACTTACGGAGGTAGGGAAGATGAAATTAAACGAAAAAAAATATCGATTATTTGTAGTCAAGAAGCAGTCGTGGGTAGTTTCTTCCTCTTTTTCTTTGAGCGTGATTATTCCACTTAGAAGGGATGTCCCTTAATTTTCCTTAGTTTTACTTAACTTTACATAGCAATGAAAGTGCAATAAACTCCTTAACTTTTCCATATTTTAAATTTTGAATTTATAAGAGAAGTTATTAATGGCATTGAGGCGAGATGCACAGCTTTTATGTCGGGTGTTTCGACACAATAGAGTAACAAATTTTGTCCAAAGTCTAATCAACAACCTAATCTTGCCAAATTTATTGCTGACATCCTAGTAGTTCGCCAAGTCAACTTTGAGGGGTTTACGTAGTGCGCACGCGCTCGCCGTACGCCAAAGGCGTGAACGCGAACGCACTACGAATATGTTACCCCGCAAAATTAATGTGGCGGTGTACTAGCTATGACAAGTTTTGCAGCTTTATCTCTATCTGCAAACGCTTACTATCAAGCAAATACTACAACTGGAAACATCTTTATCAACACCTGTGCCATGGAAACCAAAATCCGAAATACATGGATGCAAAGCTGTATAAAAAATCATAATCCCTTGTAAAGCCACAAAACAAAAGTAATTATTTATACTTGCTTTCTGTGACACATTTAATTGCTGTCAAGGGCTCCCATGAGAATTTTTTTGAATCAAAAACTTTTAAGGGTGGCCCCGATCACAAATATCACTTACCAATTTTCAATAAATGAGTAAATTACCTTATGAAAACTTTAACAAAAAAAGCAATCAAAACAGAAAAAAATCAAAATTTAGAACAATCATGTTTTGTACAAGAAATACTAGAAAATTTTGAAGATGGTATATTAATTTTAACTGAAATCGGCGAATTAATTCATGGTAATGCCAGTGCTTACAATATTTGCAGCCAAATTAATCAATGCAATTTGAACTCAAATGGTGTTCCATCTCAAATCTGGGATCTTTGTAAATCATTGATAAACAATCAAATGTATTGCGATAATGTGACCATATTATCGGAAGATATAATTATCAATCGAACGCTTATTTTTCGTTTAAGAATAAGAAGATTAAATCTAGAAGTATCAGAACAACCTTATTTATTAGTGATAATTGAGAATCGCTACGAATCTGTTAAAAAAGTAGCTTTATGCCAAGCGAGTAAATACAATTTAACACGACGTGAAGCAGAAATTTGGAGTCTTTATTTAGCTCAATTTAGCTATAAACAGATTGCCGAAAAGCTTTATATTACAGTAAATACTGTAAAGAAGCATCTGAAAAATATTCGCGCTAAAAAGCAAAGATTATAAACTGTGGCGCATTTAATTTCTATATAGTAAGCGAGCAAGATGCATCTCCTGACGGACACACTGCGTTAACGCACTACAAAAAATAAATTTACATATTACTTTTGATACTCAAATTATTCTATTCGAGGAGGTATATTATTCCAATAAAGCTGATGCTGATAAAAAAGATTCAAAAAGAGCAAATTAATTTTTCTAATCCTAAAATAAAACAACTACCTCACGCCCTAGGGCAAACGCATCTTGTCATTAAGAAAACTATTTTATCAATAAAGTCTAAAATAGTGACATTACTCATTACTTATTACTCATTACTTCTTACTTCTTACTTAGCCTATACTCTAAATTTAGATGCGTTTGCCCTACCTCACGCCCCCGGCAACTTCCGGGGGTATTAATTTTTCATGTAATAAATCTAAACTTTTGTTGAAGTGAAAGCTTATGGAGATAATGGCTTTTTTTGCAGACGGATTAATGTATTGTGAATTTGCCTTTTTAAGCTTTCATCATCTTTTAATTTCAATGTAATATTGTCGAAACGTTGAATGCTTAGACCATTATCTTCAACAATCTCTCGAGAGCGCTGGCAGTACTTTCGGGCAATGTCTCTAGCTCTCCTTGGTGCTAGAGATGCGATGCTAGAGGGCTGGTTACAAACAATTGGAGGAAGTTGTTTACCTCCGGAAATTTTTTTGATTTCATCAAAGGCTTGAAGACGACTTCGTTCTATATATAATAAAGCTCTAGAATACTGGACTATTTCATTATTCTTAACTGACGAAGGAATTTGAGCATCAGCTTTTGAACTTGAAACTAAACTGCTAGCCAAGAAACCAACAGTAGCTAAAGTACCTATCAAAAAAGACTTAGAAAGCATTCGAGTTATGTGAACTATCTTTGAAGAATGAGTAATTTTCTTCATATGCTGTGTGAGAGTTAACTACAGTAAGAATATGTTAATAACTTTGAATTATTTAAACCGGGAGTTGTTCCCTTAAAATATTAAATAAATTCCAAAAATATGTTTATTGTCAGTTTTTTCGACATACTTGGCACATTTCTACAACTTTAGTTTGGAGTGTTAAAGTTTGTGCGGCTCCCTGCTTTAGATTAACTTCTAACTCAAGTAGTATAGGTAAACATGATATTAGTTGCTCCACAGAAACAAACTTAACTTCTTGTTGCAAATATTTGATGCGATAATGATTGCGAACTTCAGCAGCTTGAGCTATAGCTTGTGAAGAACGTTCCCCAGTTTCCATCATAATTCTAATCCATAACCAGGTACGAAATTGACCAATGAGTGTGGCAACTATTCGCAAAGCAGGCTCGTGAGCATTCATCAAATCCGCCACTAAAGTTAGGGCAACTTCGGTGTTTCCCATTCTAATAGCATTGGCTAGTTGTATGCTATTTCGAGTAGAGTTTCTGACTAGTTGTGCGGCTGTATTTACATCTAACGGTTTATTACTATCGAGTAAGTAAAGCTGTAATTTTTCTAATTCATTATAAAGTAAGCGAGTATCATTGCCTACAGCCTCCACCAAAAATTCCGCACACCTAGAAGTTAGTTTGATTCCCAGGGTATGAGCGGCATCGTTGACAGATTTTACAAGTAAATCAGTTTTCCAAGGTGATATCAGCCCGAATTCGCGAATTGTAGCGAATTTTTTCAATAATTTTGTTGATTTTAATCGTTCATCTGGTTTATTGGGGCTAGTGATTAGTAAGTAAGAATTTTCAGGAATTACTGGCAAAGTATGCTGCAATTCTGATAAAACATTTTCAGGACATTGCTGAGTGATTTTGCTATCCATCAGCCATACCAAACGTGCACCAGCCCCGAAAGGTGGTGTCATGGCTTGATTTAACGCTTCAATTGCAGCATTTGTGATGTCTGGGGGAAAAGTCGTGTAATTAAAACTAATCCAATTAGCATCGAGAATCTCCTCGCGTAAATTAACGATCGCTTTTTCCATCGCAAAATCATCTTCGCCCCAGTAGATGTAAATTGGCAAGATGGAAGGAGTTGGGAGTAGGGAGTAGGGAGTAGGGAGTAGGGAGTAGGGAGTAGGGAGTGGGGGGTTAAAAACTATTTAACATAGAGAACTTTAACTTTTAAATTTTGGTTAAATTGGGTGAAAATGCCTACAATCTATCCAATGAGTGCCGGAGGGTATAAAGGTTGGACGATAATTATCAAACTTACATGAATCGGGTGGCGCGGATGACGCTACCAGAAGCTTATGCATCTCAAGTGCAGTTTCTTAAGGAATCTCCTAAATTTGCACCAGATGCTGTAGGAGAAAGAAAAGCTACCTATTTTCCTGGTTATACATTAGTTTCCCCTCCGGGGAGTGAAGATTCTTCTAAAAATTCTGCTTTTTACTCAAAATTACAGAGTTATCAACAGGAAATTTTGGACTTAGGAGCTTATTCCGATTTGATTATTCCATTACCTCCTGATAGCTTTCATTTGACTTTAGCAGACTTAATTTGGCATAGCGCCTATCGCGATGCTAGGGAAACTAATCCGGATTTTGAAGCACAATTACGGTCATGCTTTGATGATATTTTTCAACAATATCAAAATTCTGTGACTCCAGATAATCCTCCAAGATGGCAAATCCTGGGATTAATACTTATGCCAAGGGGTATAGCCCTTAGTTTGGTGCCTTTAGATAAACATAGTTATGAGCAAATTATTAATTTGCGTCGAGCAATTTATCAAAACCCGAAATTGATCGCCTTGGGTATTGAACAACAGTATAATTTTACAGCACATATAACTTTAGGTTATTTTGGCGAGATTGCCTCTGATTTAAACCGCGTTAATTTCGCCACCATGCTCTCCGAATTAAATCAAAAATGGATTGAAAATTTACCCACATTGACAGTGTATCGCGCGGAGCTTCGTAAATTTGATGATATGACGCGCTATTACCGAGAACAAGATTCACCTGTTTTAGTTTTTGGTAATTAGACAAGAGGAGAGGGGGGGATGGG
>ERZ1740059.1144-NODE-1144-length-13462-cov-9.367345_pt1 | contig 13462 bp, 7 predicted proteins | sample MGYA00581744_ERZ1740059 | MGnify/ENA primary metagenome ERZ1740059 (study PRJEB43018, sample SAMN04849738) | marine metagenome | isolation source: floating plastic debris | place: Pacific Ocean | collected 2008-08-28 | study: EMG produced TPA metagenomics... | reverse complement strand
CCCCCCCCCCCCCCTCCTCTCCCCTCCCCCCCCCCCCCCTCCCTCCCTCTTTCCTTTTTTTTTTTTTTTTTTTTTGTTGTCGTGTTTTGTGTGTTTTGGGTGTTTTGTGTTTTGTGGTTTGGTGTTTTGTTGTTTTGGGTATTGGGGATTGGGGATGGTATGTGGAAATTATTTGAGGTATTGTAATTTTCTAGTATTTTTGGGGAATTATAGAAAAGAAATCGTTATTATAAAAAAATAGGTTGTCAAAACCAGATTTTGAGGATTTGCAAGTTTATCAATTAGCTGAGAAGTTGGCTAATGAAATTTGGGATATTGTTCAAGTTTGGAAGCAATTTGAAAAAGATACAGTTGGGAAACAAATAGTTCGTTCGGCAGATAGCGTTTGTGCGAATATTGCAGAAGGAAGAGGACGGTTTAATTTCCAGGATAATCGCCGGTTTGTTAGAATTGCTAGAGGTTCTTTGTATGAAACTATATGTTTTTTAAGATTAGCTTATATTAGAAATCTTTTAACTAAAGAACAGGTATCTAAACTTAAACCAATAATTGATGAACTATCACCAAAACTGAATGCTTACCTTAAATCAATAGGCAATACCAAATAATTGAATCCCCAATTCCCAATCCCCAATCCCCAACTCCCAATTCCCAATTACCAATTACCAATTACCAATTACCAATCCCCAATTACCAATTACCAATTACCAATTCCCAATTCCCAATCCCCAATTACCAATTACCAATTACCAATTCCCAATTCCCAATTACCGAGTCAATTCTTTAATTCTTGACAGCGCATCCTTATAATCATTATCTTCACCTCTTTTAAGAAAAATATCTGCTGCTGCTTTAAAATCTTCAATTGCACCAGGTACTCTTCCTATATCTGTACGCAGTAAACCCCGATTATAATAAGCTTGAGCGTATTGGATATTAAGTTCAATGGCTTTGGAATAATCTGCCATTGCTTGTTTTACTTTCCCTAATTCTAAATAAGCATTACCGCGATTATTGTATGCCATGGCTTGGGTAGAATCTAGTTTAATTGCTCGATCGTAATTTTCAATAGCTCCTTTTATATCTTTAATTTTGAAACGATATTTACCGCGATGAATATAAGCCTTGGCATTTTTGGGATTCATTTCTATAGCTTTTTCGTAGTCTTCATAAGCTTGTTTGGGATATCCCAAATCATTGAAAACATCTGCACGAGCTACATAAGCTTCAACAAATTTTGCATCTAATTCAATTGCTTTAGTAAAATCTTTATTTGCGGCATTTTTTTCATTCAGTGCGTAACGAGTTTTACCGCGCTCGTAATAAGCTTCTGTATGTTTAGGATTGATTTTGATAGCTGAATCAAAATCGGAGATTGCTTTTATCTTATTTCCTATTTCACGATGAATCATTCCCCGCTGAAAGTAAGCCAAAGCAAATTTTGGTTCGATTTCAATTGCTTTATTAAAATCAGCGATCGCTTTACTATTTTCTCTGATTTGGTAACGAGCAAGTCCCCTCCCATAATGAGCACTTGCATATTCAGGATTTAGTTTAATTGTTTGGTTATAATCTACGATTGCACCATTGTATTCTCCGACAGAATAAAGACTAAATGCTCTATCGTAATAAGCATTAGCATCTTTAGGATTATGACGAATTGCTGCACTAGAATCTTGTTGGGATTTTTCGTAGTTTCCTAAACGATAATGAGCATCTCCTCGAGAATTATAAGCTGAGGAATATTCTGGATTTATATTAATAGCTTGGGAAAATAATTTAATTGCTTGTTTGTATTCAGCTTTCTCGTAGTTTGCTATTCCTTGCTGATATAGTTGTCTGGCGTAATTAAAATTTCTTGGCGATAAGAAAAACCAACTTGCTGCACCAATTACAATAAAGCTACCTATTCCGGCTACTAATTTAGAATTTCCTGATAAATGTTGATATACTAGATTTGACTCTGGTTGATTAATTTCTTTTAAATCGTTTAATACTTCTTTTGCTGACTGATAGCGCTTTTGATAATTTAAATGCACCATTTTATCAATAATTTTAACAAATTTGGGATTAACTTTATAGCCGCGGGGGTGCCAAATTATTTTTTCGGCAGTTGCCTTTCTGTGACTTTTTTGTGTTGTTATTTGACTTGCTGGTAAACCCGTTAGCGCTTCAATCGCAATCATGCCCAAACTGTAGATATCGCTATTCAATTGAGGATTACCATGAACTTGTTCTATAGGCATGTATTCCGAAGAACTAACAACGTTCGATACTGCTTCTTGAGGCGCACCAAAGTCTGTTAAAACTAGTTTACCGTCCGATTGTCGGCGAATTATATTTGCTGGTTTGAGATTGCTATGACTCATCCCGCGACTATGTATAAATACTAATATTTCTAATACTTCTAATAATATATTCAGTACTTGTGACGAACTTAAAGTTTTTCCCGGAAATATCTCTTTATTTAAAGGTAGACCGGCAATATATTCTCTGACTAAATAAAAGTTTTTATTCTTTTCAAAAAAAGTAATTAATTTCTGAATTTTATCGTATTGTTGTGCTAGATTATCTAAAGGTTTTGTCTCCGTCTCTAACACGTTATAAGAGATTTTTAACAGTTGAGGATCTTTACTAGGTGGAAGAAACTGCTTAATTACATATTGATTAACATTCGATTCACTGGTATCTTCTCCAAGGTAACTTCTCCCCCCTGGAGTACCGTTTAGTAATTCAATTATTCGGTAGCATTCGACCATAATGTTATTCATCATAGATGACTTAACTTGTATAGACAACTTTGCCATCTTAATTTAAGACGATTTATGAAGAAAGCAAACTGCACTTCCTTTTTAAACATAAAATAATTGAATATATATGCATTAAAAAAAATTATACGTTGTCAACACACTGATTAAAATTGCAATCTTTTCGCAATAAAATTGGTGATTTTAATCGGCATAACCATCCGATATAAGTTGTAATATTTGAGGTATTGAGAAACCCAGTTCATTCTCTTACTAATTATTTAACTATATCTTTGACAGATATTAATATCAATTTTTTTTGATTGTTCTTGCGATGCATTTATAATATTTGGTGGTGCAGGAAGTACATCTGTGAAGTAGAAAATTTTCTGAACAAACTTCTTTTCGATTCTAAAAATATATCAAGCCTGTATTTCTGTCAGGGATGAGATGTAAGTGTAAAATCCTTAACTTTTTCTTCGGGATGTGGTGGTAGCAAAATTTAAAAGCCAAAATAGAATATAGGGGCTTTGCCCGATATTTTATATGGAGAGTGCTATCAGTGGTATTACAGGTTGAAAAAGACATCTACGAAGAGAAAACACAAGAAATTGCTAGGCAATTGTTAAGTACAACCGGGGAAAATCGTTCTTTATTTTCAGCATTGCGCGACCAAATGCGTCCTGATGATAAGTTATTAGCATGGGCAATGAGTAATCCTGGTTTGAGAGTGCAGTTATTTAGGTTTATCGATACTCTCCCAGCTTTAAGAAGTAACCCGGAAATTGCAGCACATTTACAGGAATATCTTGGTGATGAATCGGTGGAATTGCCTTCAGCATTGAAGGGAATGTTAAACTTTGCCAATCCCGATTCTATGCCAGGGAAAGTCGCTGCTACAACAGTTTCTAAAAGTGTAGAAACCTTAGCTCATCGATATATCGCTGGCGAAAGTATCAAGCAAGTATTGAAAAGTATTGAAAGACTGCGTAAAGAAAAGATGGCTTTCACCGTGGATTTATTGGGTGAAGCGGTGATAACGGAAGTTGAAGCCGAGTCTTATTTACGAAAATATATGGAATTGATATCACAATTAGCTGAAGCTTCCAAGAATTGGAAGACTGTGCCGTTAATTGATGAAGCTGATGGGGAAGCTTTATCGAAGGTACAGGTTTCGGTAAAATTGACGGCGTTTTATTCCCAGTTCGATCCGTTGGATGATAAAGGTAGTGAAGAGAAAGTAACTTCCCATATTCGTACTTTGTTGCGTCATGCCAAGGATTTGGGTGTAGCCATCCACTTCGACATGGAGCAATATATTTACAAAGATCTTACCTTGAATATTTTGAAGAAACTCTTGATGGAAGAAGAGTTTAAAGAGCGTAAAGATATTGGCATGACAATTCAAGCTTATTTACGCGATAGTGAATCAGACACGAAAAGCTTGATTGAATGGGCAAAACAGCGCGGCAATCCCATTACAATTCGTTTGGTAAAAGGCGCTTATTGGGATCAAGAGACTATTAAAGCAGAACAAAAACATTGGCAGCAACCAGTTTACAACGATAAAGCCGCCACCGATATTAACTTTGAAAAGATAACTCAATTATTGTTAGAAAATCATCAATATATATATGCTGCCATAGGAAGTCATAATGTCAGATCCCAAGCAAAAGCGATAGCAATTGCACAAAGTTTAAAGGTACCCCAGCGCAGTTTTGAAATGCAAGTCCTTTACGGCATGGGGGATAAAATTGCCAAATCTTTGGTAGATAAGGGTTATAGAGTGCGCGTTTATTGCCCCTACGGCGAATTATTACCGGGAATGGCTTATTTAATTCGTCGCTTATTAGAAAATACTGCCAATTCTTCCTTCCTACGGCAAAATATGGAAAATCGTCCCATCGAAGAATTAATTTCCCCTCCCGTCATCAAAGACGAGCTAGAAACTTCTTCCCCCTCTACCCCCTCCCCCCTCTCCTTCCATCCAGCTGCCGATAGCGATTACGCAGAATCAGAATTGAGAAAGAAATCTCAAGCTGCTTTTCAAACTGTTAAACAACAGCTTGGGAAAACTTATTTACCTTTAATTAATGGGGAGTACGTAGAAACTGAAGATAAAGTTGATTCGGTTAATCCCTCAAATTATTCTCAGGTGGTAGGGAAAATTGGTTTAATTAATATCGAACAAGCTGAAAACGCCATGCAAGCGGCGAAAGCAGCCTTTAAAACCTGGCATAAAACATCTGCAAAACAACGCGCTGATATCTTACGCAAAGCTGCCGATTTAATGGAGCAACGCCGCGCCGAATTATCAGCGATTATCGTTTTAGAAGTTGGTAAACCAGTGCGGGAAGCCGATGCCGAAGTCAGCGAAGGAATAGATTTTTGTCGCTACTACGCTGCCGAAATGGAACGGTTAGATGAAGGTTACAACTATGACGTAGCTGGAGAAAATAATCGTTATATTTACCAACCACGGGGAATAGCCGTAGTCATTTCACCTTGGAATTTCCCATTTGCGATCGCAACTGGTATGACTGTCGCAACTTTGGTTGCGGGAAATTGTACTTTACTCAAACCTGCGGAAAATTCTGCGGTAATTGCAGCAAAAATCACCGAAGTTTTGGTAGATGCCGGAATACCAAAAGGTGTATTTCAATATGTCCCCGGAAAGGGTTCCGTTGTCGGCTCGTACTTAGTAAATCATATAGACACGCACGTAATTGTGTTTACAGGATCTCAGGAAGTAGGTTGTAAAATTTACGCAGACGCAGCAATTTTACAACCCGGTCAAAAGCACATGAAACGGGTAATTGCCGAAATGGGAGGCAAAAATGGAATAATAATTGATGAAAGTGCAGATTTAGACCAAGCTGTTGTCGGTGTAGTGCAGTCAGCATTTGGTTACAGCGGACAAAAATGTTCTGCTTGTTCGAGAGTAATAGTAGTAGAAAGCGTTTATGATAGTTTTATCGAACGGTTTGTAGAAGCCACAAAATCCCTTAACATTGGAGAAGCTGAATTACCCAGTACTCAAGTAGGACCTGTAATTGATGAGAAATCTCAATCGAGAATCCGCGAGTATATCGAAAAGGGTAAAGCAGAAGCAGAAGTTGCGCTAGAAATGTCAGCACCGGAAAACGGATATTTTATCGGTCCGGTAATCTTGACAAATGTGCCACCTGATGGAATAATAGCCCAGGAAGAAATCTTTGGTCCTGTAGTCGCAGTAATTAAGGTAAAAGATTTTCAGGAAGCCTTAGAAGTTGCGAACAATACTAATTATGCCTTAACCGGTGGACTTTATTCTCGAACACCTTCTCATATTGAAAAAGCACAGTCAGAATTTGAAGTAGGGAACTTGTATATTAATCGTAATACTACAGGTGCGATCGTTTCCCGGCAACCTTTCGGTGGTTTTAAGCTTTCTGGAGTTGGTTCCAAGGCAGGAGGTCCTGATTATCTGTTACAGTTTTTAGAACCCCGTACTATAACTGAAAACATTCAGCGTCAAGGTTTTGCGCCGATTGAAGGAGCGGAGTAGTTGCGTGAGGTGATTTAGGATTTTCGTTTGGAAAGGATATTGATAACATAAAGCGCAAAGTAGAAATTGCTTTGCGTTTTTTATATGTAGAGACGTAGCAATGCTACGTCTCCAGTAATGGTTTTAACGCAGAGGAGCGCGAAGGAAACGCGGAGGGGCGCAGAGGAAGAGGAAAAGAGAGAGAAAAAAATCTGCCCAAAGCCTTTCCTAGTCTACTTTAAGTGGACTTTGTCTTCTCGCGATTCCCATTTATTCCAAGGTGATTGTGAATTAATTTCAGGGCTGCGTATATGTTAGCGAAGCGTGGCGTTAGCCATAGTACGTTAAAACGTACTAAAAGTCATAGCTAGTCTACTTAAGTAGACTTTGTTTTTGAGCCTGGGAATTTATTCCAAGGCGGTTTTTGAGAATGGTACAGAATATCAGAGAAACAGATTTTTGAGGAAATCGTCAAATTTTTACTGTAGATTTCCCTATAAAATACCTTAGCTCGTATCCTATTCCTGCAAAAAAATACTATGTATGGTATTTTACTCACAATCAATACTAAATAAGATAAAAATACTCAAATAAATATGGCAATAGAATTAACAGCAACCAAGATTATCGAACTTGCCTTTGGTGGAATCATACAAGGTGCTGTGGGCAAAGTTACGGAAATGGGAGTAGGTGAGCTAGTTAAAAGATTACAAGATAAAATTCGGCGTAAGTTTCAAGGAAACCCAGATGCAACAAAAGCAATAAAAGCTGTTGAAAAAGGTTCAGAAGCTGATTTACCAGAGGCTGCTAGATATTTAAATGCTTTCATGACACTTGAGCCTGCATTTGCTCAAGAAGTTAGAATTCTGGCGCAACAAATTAACCAAAGTAAGCATGAAGAAACAACAACTATGAATCAGAATAACCTCGACAATGCTAAAGGTTATCAAGTTAGTGCTAACGAAATTGAACACATTGGTGATGTAATTAATCCTGGCTGAAGCAAGTTACTTGAAAAATCAGCATGAATCAAAATAACCACCATAATAGTAAAGGTTATCAAATTGAAGCCGATAAAGTAGGACATATCGGCGATAAGATATACTGTTCAGATAGAATCCAGCAAAATCTACTTAACCTTAATGATATGCGCCCTAGTTTAGACTATTGGGTAGGGCGCATAAAAGAGATTGAAAGCATCCGGGAATGGCTGGCGGATGATAAAATCCGTTTGATTGGCATTGCTGGTTTGGGTGGTTGTGGTAAATCAACTCTCGCTGCCAAAATTTACGAACATGAAAGCAGCGATTTTGAAAATAAATTTTGGGTTGATGTCTCCCGACGAGGAATTACTTTTAGCGAGTTAGCGCAAAGAATTTTATTACAGTTGGAGATACCAAGAAAAGATTTAGAAGATATTTCAGAGTCGGATTTTGTAGATAAGTTAGTAAATTATCTACGAGAAACAAAATATTTACTCATTATTGATAATTTAGAAAGTTTGTTCAAAGAAAATGGGCAATGGTTGGATGATAATTACCAAAAATTTTTCAAAGCATGGTTTGACTTTGGTGGTACAAGCAAAATTTTGGTGACGACGAGGGAGCGTCCAAAATTATCAGAAATCAAAACTAAATGGCTGCATTTATCAGGTTTACAAGCAACAGAAGGCGTTTCGCTGTTAAAAAGTTTAGAAATCATTGGTAATGATGCACAATTAGAAGAATTAGTCGAGAAAGCCTATGGTTACCCCCTAATACTCAAATTTATCGCCGGCTTTTTACGAGAAGAAGAAGAGTTACATCCAGAAATTAGCTATTTGCAAAAATATAATTTAGCTGATGTTTCTCAGTTATTGACTGACGACAAACTAAAAGGAGATCACAGAGGAATTGAAACTGTGATGCGCCAAGTTTTTGATGCTAGTTTTAATCGTTTGAGTACGAAATTACAAAGATTACTGTTAAATGTCAGCGTTTATCGGATACCTTTTAATATTGCCGCAGCATCAGCACAATTACCCGATGAAGAGGTGTCAGAACAAGAATTGCGGCAAATAGTTAGGCGTTCATTGTTACAAGAAGAACGAGACGAAGATGGCGAGAAGCGTTTTAAATTTCATCCTTTGATTTTGGAATATATTAAGACAAAATCGGATGATTTCACACAGGCGCATAAAATAGCTCTTGAATATTATGAATCAAATGATGAAGTACCAGCATTAGAAGTTTTTTATCACCATTTAGAACTCAAGCAGTATGAACAAGCCTTTTACTTATTAAATTATTTGCGTGAATCACTCAAAAGTGTTGGTCAAAATTCGCTTGTGGTTGAGTTATACGAAGAATTACTGCAAAAATGGCGACCAGTTTCACAAGAGAATAACTCGGAAATAGCATGGGCATTGACACATTTAGGAAATGCTTATGATTCATTGAAGCAATATGAAAAAGCGATTGATTGTCATAATAACTCGCTAGAGATATTTAAAGAAATTAAAGAACAAAATGGAGAAGCTAGTGCTTTAACGCATATAGCTCAGGCTTACAACTCTTTGGGAGAATCTCAGCGAGCCATTGAATATTTTCGAGAAACGCTGAAAACTTTTCAAGAGATAGGTGAGCGTCATAATGAAGCTGTTGTTTTGGGTAGTTTAGGTAGTGCTTATAAATCCTTAAAAGAATACCAAAAAGGTATTGATTACTATCAACAGTCACTAGCTATTACACGTGAAATTAGCGATCGCTCTGGTGAAGCCACTTCTCTGAATAATTTAGGTAATGTTTATGCTTCCTTAGAAGAATACGAAAAAGCGATTGATTACTATCAACAGTCGCTGGCTATTAGACGTGAAATTGGCGAACGCTCTGGTGAAGCGGATTCACTGAATAATTTAGTCGGTACTTATGCTTCCTTAGAAGAATACGAAAAAGCGATTGATAACTGTCAACAGTCACTGGCTATTAGACGTGAAATTGGCGATCGCAATGGTGAAGCAGCTTCTCTAAATAATTTAGGTTTGGCTTACACTTCCTTAAAACAATACCAAAAAGCAATAGATAACCACGAACAGTCACTGACTATTAAACGTGAAATTGGCGATAAGCTTAGTGAAGCAAAAACCTTACAACTCTTAGCACAAGTTTATCATCAAATTGGCAATCCAAAAAAAGGTTATATCACAGCATTTCAAGCACAACAGATTTTACAAGAAACAGAAACACCCATTGAAGAATGGATTATCCCCAAGTGGCAGAAATCAGTAATTAAATTTGCTCAAGGTGGCAAAGGAAAATTGATTTTATGTTTCATTTTCGGAGTTATTGCTTTTCCCTTTGCTTTGGTGTGGATATTAGGGTTAATGCTGTGGCGAGTAATACGCGCTCAATTTTCACCAATTTAAACGCAGAGGAGCGCTAAGGAAACGCAGAGGAGCGCAGAGGTTTAATTCTCCCCATCCCCTTCTCCCCTTGTCTCCCCCTCCCCTACTTCCTCACCGGAGCCAAAACAACTAAGAAATCAAACTGCTCTCGCTCATCATTAGAAGAGCTTGTAGCGCTAATACTATAAACTGAACCAATAGCTTGTTTAAACATACCGAAATAAGGATTATTGCTATATTGCGGCGGTACAAAACCGTACATCCATGACAGGAAGGAACCCATATTCATGTAGAAATAACCTGTATTTGGATTGGGAAGAGAATTAGTTGCCGTATTAAAGTTGTAAGCTTTATCTAAAGGTATATAAGGCTGCGGTACTAAATCTGCAATTGCTCCATATCCCGTTGTCACAATTAAAGTATTGTCATCTACCCAACTATAAGAAAGTAAGCTTTTTGCGGAATCTCCATCAAAATCCCAACTGGTAACTGGTTGGTTTTTGATACTCTTTTGGGTAATTTGTACCTCTCCCTTGGATGCAGAGGCAATAACGCTTCCTAACTTATTCAGAGTTGTTTGTGCAGCGGTGCGATTGCTTGTTTCAATAGCTAAACCGATTCCCATATCCGAGCTAGGATTAACCGCTTGGAAAAATCCGCCTTTAGTAGGAAACATGAAAAAAGCAAACTCACCATCCATCCAGTTGATGATATCGCGCTCTAAATCTAACCCCGTATTACTGCGGATAAATTGGCGAAACATTGTTAAGCCTTCTTTCAAATCTTTTTGTGAATTTAAAACATTAGCTATAGTTTGCCATCTTTGATTTAGATTTTCTCCGTTAACAGCAGAGTATGTTGCTGCTGGCATTCGAGACAATATCGATTGTGTTTGAATACTAGGAGCAAGATTATTGCGATTAGATGTTGGTGAAGGATAAGTATTTACTTGAAAACGTACCCCTTCTTTTTGCAAGCTCAAAAATGTTCCTACACTTTTATATTGTTTAAATTTTTCCGGTGAAATGATACTATCTAAATTAAGAGAGGGTAAACCTAAACTGGGGTCTTTAATTGCCTCTTTAACAAAATCAAGATAACCTGCTGGATCTTGATACATGGCAAATAATGGTTTACCAGTTTGCGGTTGTCTAATTGTTTTCTGAAATTGAGAATTTTGAGCTAAGGTAGCAGATTTTTGTTGATTAGTATCAATTAACCTTTCAATCGCTTTTCTCGAAGAAGCAACTGCAAGATTTCCCGGTAAAATGCCTATTACCGTACCATTTTGCGCTCTCAAACTAGTCTTTGTAAAAATATTTGGTTTAATAGCTTTATTTAAAGGAGATTTGGGAATCGGAGGTATTGTACTATCTTTCCCAGATAAACCAGTTTTCGTTTCTAAAATAGTAATTCCCTTATACTTTCGCTCATTAAAGCCTTCATTTTCTTTAAATTTACTCAAAAAAGACTGCAAAGCTTGTTCGTCTTTTACAGGAGCTAACATCACAAAATTGGATTGGATAGTAGCTCCAGAAGCACCATCCTTTGGTAGAAATGCAAAAGCTACTTGCTCTCCCAACCAAGGTTCAATATCTGTTGCATATCCTTTTTTTACTATCGATGGAATTAAAAAAGAAATTCCATTCCAAGCTGTTTGAAACAACTGAAAATTACCAGCTTTTCTCCAACTTGTAGAAGAAGTATCAAGCATCGCAACCAACGGTGCATTACTTGGTAAAAAATTCGCGAATTGAGTATTTGTTTCCCTCCTTTGAAATCGATTATTTAAGGTAGGAGGTGTTATTTTTTGAGCATTTTTTTTGTTTAATACATTCTTTTGAGAGAAATTAGATTGTAATTTAATGTTATTAGCAACATCTGCTGAAGCAAAGTTAGAGCAACATAGTATATTTAATGTTGCAATAGCTCCTACCCTTAACCATGATTTCATACTACATTCCTCTGCTACATCCACCTTTTTTTTCTAACAGATAAAAACACAAATTCACTTAGTAGTATTATGTAGGTTTTTTATAAAGTCACAATGAAGAGAAATGCTTAATAATTAAGAACTTATGAATCAAAATACAAATATTTGTAAAATAATTGTGAAGCTATCTTTATCGAAATTTAATTGCATAGATAGTAGGTGACGTTATTTTAAGCACAATGCAGCGGTATTGTTTATTTTTTTATAGACTCGTTGACTTATTACCTTGATATTTTTGACTTGCGATCGATCGGTTGAGCTTGCCCATGCATTCTATGAGTCAAAAATAGAGATAAGTGTAACTTATTAGTCTGAAAACTTATTATTTAATTACTAATCGAGAGAAAATTTGGTAAAACGTCGTATTTTCTCGTATTATCACAATTGAAGCAAATTAAAAAAAACGGCTATTTCTTAAAGAGTAGCCGCAAACTTTACTTGATAGATAACTCATACAGCCGTTTACAAAAAGAGAGGATTACAAAATGGCAACTTACAAAGTGACACTCGTTACCCCTGAGGGAGAGAAAGTAATCGATTGTCCTGAAGATGAGATTATGTTAGACGTAGCTGAAGAAGAAGGTATAGATTTACCTTACTCTTGCCGTGCTGGTGCTTGCTCCACCTGTGCTGGTAAGCTTGAATCAGGTACCGTTGACCAAGATGACCAATCTTTCTTAGATGACGATCAAATAGCAGAAGGATGGGTATTAACTTGCGTCGCTAAGCCAACTTCTGACTGCACAATAACAACTCACCAAGAAGAAGCATTAGTATAAAAATAAAGACGACTCAAAATAATAATTTAAGAGTTGACGGGTACCCATGACTTGGTACTAAAGTACTGATTTAAAAACAGCAACATAATGGGAATTTATTATCCCGTTATGATGCTGCTTTTTGATTGGAGAGACGCAGAGAATAGACAGGGCTTGCTGAATAAAATTATTAGCTTTACCACATAAGGGTTTTAAGGTTTTTTCTTTGAATAAGAGTGCAAGGTTATGATACCTGCTGGCTTAGAATCTTTGCACTTTTAGTCAACTTACGAGGAAATATAATCTTGTTTTCCCCCTGCTCCCTGCTCCCTGCCCCCTGCCCTTGTCAAAAAAACTTTTTCAGCAAACCCTAGATAATTTCTCCTAACTCCCAACTCCTAACTCCTAACTCCTAACTCCTAACTCCTAACTCTTCGGAAAGCGCAATCTTAGTTTCCATTTCCGCCGCTCGTCTTGCAGCATCAGCAACTTTGAGAGCATACAAACTTTCTTCTGGAGTTACATACAAAGGAGTTCCATTAAAAAGATAATCTAAAACCATAGTTGTATCTTTCACAAACAAACCGCGACGACTACCAACTTCTATCGGGGTTGTTTCGCGAGCATTAATAAAAACTCCATCTTGAGAATTGAAAATCAATCCACCATTCTCGCCATGTACTTCAAATTTTCGTTCCCCTTCCCACATAGCTTCACCTTTAGCATATACAACTTCAGCTAAAAGCCCATCATTAAAATTAAGTTGAGTTGTACAAAAACAAGATTGATAAAACTCCGCTTCCCTCCCCCAAAATCGATGATGACAATTAACCGCCATCACTTCACCAAATAAATTTGTCAGACGATGCACTCTAGAGAGCGCACCCATCAAAGGGAAACCAAAAAGTTGATGATTATAAGTCCACTTTCGCGGTGCAGGATTCTCCGGCTTGATAGTGCTGTAGCGCACGTAAAATACCTTGCCAACCATCGCCAAATGCTGTTTTAAAGCTTGATGCAAACCACCTAAAAGTTCAATATGCTCCACATGGAGAA
>ERZ1740059.1143-NODE-1143-length-13462-cov-10.180801_pt1 | contig 13462 bp, 9 predicted proteins | sample MGYA00581744_ERZ1740059 | MGnify/ENA primary metagenome ERZ1740059 (study PRJEB43018, sample SAMN04849738) | marine metagenome | isolation source: floating plastic debris | place: Pacific Ocean | collected 2008-08-28 | study: EMG produced TPA metagenomics... | reverse complement strand
TGACCTTTGGTTGACTTTTCTGAAGTTGTCTCCCATTGGTTATAAAACGGACAACTCTGAAAAACAACAAAAGGTTTTGTAGACATGGTGGTTACTCAAAAGGGTACTTTGTTTGCTGGCCATAGGAGATACATCCAGTGTATGTAATATAAAGCCACTGTAAATACCGCACTGTGCTATGTATTATTATAGTGCGCTTCTTTACTATTTGGCTGCAGTTGAGTAGGCAGCCCCACGGGGATCAGATAAAGTGCGGTGTCCTGTAAAAGTCTGGAATTATGAATCATGAATGCTTCAGAATTTGCATTGGGTTGGTTATCAAATGAGACTTTTCGTTCTTGAAAATATCTTTATGCAGTTTTGCGATTTATTTGCCAGGGATACTCAACCAGAAAAAAGAAAAGTAAAACGAGTCTGCAAAAAATATTTGAAAACGAGTTCATATACGTCTTTGTTTACTCAAGTAGACCAACTTCCAGCTACACTTTCAGGACTTTCTCTTCACCCACTTGAAAGACTCAAATGTCTAATAAAATTGATATTGACCTAATTTTGCCTTTTATTTTTACCTGCGGTAGGTTTTACTGGAGTTTACTGTCAGACTAACATCGATGAATGTATGACTCAGAATGGTAACAGCCTGTGTTCTGCTGGATCTACATGTCTTGACCTGGTCGATGGCTTCTCGTGTCGATGCAGACCTGGATTCTCAGGTATGGCAATGAAGGAGGTGTGGATATTAGCTTTAGAGTTTGCTTTTAAAGTATTCATCATTTGCATACATCAGATCGTGGATTTTAAGGGGATTTCATACCGGTAGGCCTATCTATCATGATTTTTAGTGTAAACATACATGTGCACATTGTGCACGTATGTGTTTGTGAAATTTTTTTCTCACAAATACTCTTAGCTTAGATACACAAGCGAGTCACAGCCATTATAGCCTCAGATTCAGGTTTCTTCTTATCGTAGTGATGATAAATCGGTGTGATAATCTATGTAAGGAAAGATTAATCATTAACATACCAATAAATACAAAAGAGCTTGAATTATGCATGAGATGTACGCATCATTCACACACAGATATGGTTTAGCAGCTCTTACTCTTGTAACATCTGGTATCTTTCACTTTGACAGGCACTTTCTGTGATGTGAATGACAATGAGTGTGAGGGCGTGGTCTGTGAGAGGGGCGGAGTTTGTGAGGATCTGGAGAATGACTACCGCTGCAGGTGCCCCGGAGGTTACGAGGGTAAGAGATGTGAACGCGAGGTGGACGACTGTATCGGAGTAGAGTGTCAGAACGGAGGGACCTGTGTCGACCTCTTCAACTCCTATATCTGTGACTGCCTACCTGGATTTGAAGGTAAGACACTTACTTGAGATAAAAATTCTTCAGGACTTCCAATGATGTAGCGCTCATCAGAGTTACTGATGGCAAAAACAAATATTGATAAATTTATTGATCCTGTAATCTTGTATTTCAAAAATTCGAGACAAGAGTCTTTAGTGGGTATTTGAATCAAAGAGTTATAACTGAAACTCCTAGTTTTTATACAACTGGGTAACTACTATGTAATTAGAGAGGTAGGATGTAGGATTGATAAAATATTGGTTGAGTTCTTTGTCATAGAAGACCATCACAGTTCTTATAAGGAGTTGTGACCCCATATGTACGTGGGAACGCAACTCTGATTCCTAGTAGATTTTAACTTTACATTGGATTAAATATTTGTTTGTGGTAACCTTATGATGGCCTGTTCAGTTCACTGATGTTGTTCTGTTTCAGGGAGACATTGCGACCTTAACATAGATGAATGCTTGTCGAGCCCGTGTGGATATTATGCCACCTGCGTCAATACTGAAGGGTCTTACTGGTGTCACTGCCCTGCTGGTCTCAGGGTAAGATGCTTGTACTACATTATACAAGAGTTTGGGTTGTGGAACTAGAACTTGAGAGGGGCCGCAGATAAGGCTAGAACTAGAGCTTATATGTTGAGTGATTAGAATGATGAAGCACATGTTTTTCAAGTTAGTTTTACGGTTGTCCCCTATGCAAGTCTAAGCGCTCAGACTCCAAGTTGGGGGAGTTAGTGGTGCCCACTGTCAAACGGTGTCTGATAGTTGATGCCGCTAGTTCCCACCCTCACATTTTGAGTAGCTGTGTACTAAGACTCCCTAAGATATGCGATTGGTACATTTACTTTAAAATAAAGCTCAGATTTCATCATCAGATACCTCGGAGTTGTTTAGGAAGGAGAATTTTATTCTTGAATAATTGTTATTCTATTTTCACTTTTTTAGAGTGTTGATGGGACAAGTTGTGTGGATACAGTGAACTCCTGCACCAGCACACCCTGTCAGTACGGAGCTGAGTGTGTAGACAAACCTCTAGGCTTTGACTGTCGCTGTAGAGATGGTACAGCTGGAGACTTCTGTGAGATCAATGTTAACGAATGTGAGAATGTGGTCTGCCAAAACAACGGAGTCTGTGTTGACGGTAAATATCGTATAGGTGTTATGCCTCCTATCCTTTGGCCAACCACCAGTAGCCAGTTAAAACATCATGGATTTATTGTGTTTGGAGTTTTGATTTTTATTCTTATAAATGTGTTCTGAAACTACATTACTTCAGTGAAGATGCTCATGTTGTGATCTGGCTGGAGGCGATTCAAAGGAAATGGCAGGAATTGTTCACACTTTCATAAAAAGAGAGGGCCAATGATTTGATGAGGATTTTTGGTGAAGCGATTTTGGGAGAAGGCTTGAATATCTTCGTAACATTATAGTTGAAATACCACAATGACTGCTATGTGCCATGGTATAATTGCTCTCCTTGTCATAAGAACTCTTCAAATTTGCGCTAGGATTTCTCTCTTGGAATGATTTCTTATTTAGGGAACTTCCAAAGGATTATTTTTTTATTGCTATCAAATCCTGGTTAGTTGATCATTGCTCAGTCAAAATACTGTTGTCCAATTGGTTGATGCGGGATTTTCAATTATAACATGCCTTATGTTGAGTCCAATTGTCTAATTACAGGTCTGAATTCTTACGCTTGCAACTGCAAGTACGGTTTTACTGGACAGCACTGTGAGGTGAACCTGAGAAATAATTTCTGCATCGCTGCATGTGACAGATTTGACTCGTGTAGATATGATAACAATCAGACTGAATGTGTGTGTCCAGCTGGGTATACGGGGAGTCGATGTAGCTTTGAGATTAATGAGTGTAACCCCAGCCCTTGTGTCCAAGGTGAGAAAGTCGTTGAGGTCAATCACAAAGAACACCTGATTTCCTGAGATTTAGAAATACCTTTTTGAAAATTCTAGAAATAATTTGATGGCTACAAAAAAAACTTGTCTTGTTGGTGAAAATCAGAGTAGCCCTCCCTATTATCTGTTTTTTAAACTTTTTTCTTTCTGTGTTTTGAAGTATTTCTATGTTACCAATGTTGGCGTTTTTGACAGGTACCTGTACGGATATGTTAGCCGACTACCATTGTACTTGTGAACGAGGATGGACAGGCAAGAACTGTGATCAGCCCTTTGATTTCTGTGCTGTCGACAGTGTATGTAGCGAGTATAGTCAGTGCGTAAACACACCACATGGAGCTGTGTGTGTTTGTGACCCAGGTACGCTTATCTATATTTATGATGAAGTTTTTGAGATAGGTATCACCAAGGCCTTGCACAAATTTTGAGTGTTATAGATAAGAACTCCCAGTTTTGGTCTTTTTTAGACAATCATTTTAAATTTTGAAATTTCAGTTCACCTCTCATGGCAAAAGTTTAACTCATTGACTTTCCATTTTTTTATTGATTTTGATAGAAGACCAATATAAAATGGATCTTTATAGTAAAGCCCGTGGGTTTCAAGAGCTTCTAGCTCTGACTGATCACACTCATTCAAGATCAAGGCCTTATATAATGGAGGTCTCTTGTTGTGCCTTGTACTAGGTCCTATGGCTGAAGCACGTGCGTGGAAGACACCCCCCTCTACCCATATTGACTTTAATAATTTCTTTCCTGTTGTTTATAGGCTACACAGGTTACTCGTGTATGGCGAGTATAAACATATGTGACAGAGTACACTGCATGAACGGAGGGGAGTGTATGGTTACAGCTGATAGCAGTCGACCCTGGTATTGTAACTGTGACGATAGTCATGTCGGCAAATACTGTGAAGTCGGTAAGTGGACATTCATGCATCCATTACCTGTAATGTCAACCAGATTTCTGAGTAGTTGTCTGCTCAGATGATCAGAGGACACAGTTCCTCTAATTTTTATTTCCTTTTTTCACAATTATGTTTATCCCTATCAGTTTGTAATTATTATGGTTTCAATCAGTCTGCTACCAGGTAGAATATACCGACACATGGCCATGTCAGTTTAGTGTCCCAGAAACAGACTGATTGGTCGGTTTAATATTGTGAACACAGTGATTAATTAGTGCAATCAGTGCAGTACTTAGGTAGTACCATATCACAATCACAAAGTAAAATATTTAGGGATTTGTAATCTAAACCGCTAGCAGTGAAACTGAACCATACCATGTTGAACTCCGTATAATGGCACTTCTTTACGACCCCTAACTGTGTACCCGGCGTATAATGTCGGATTCTGAATTGATCACTCACTCTTTCTTCAATATTTCAGAAGTAGTAGAGACAACTGATGGAGTAGTACTGGCACAGGCACAGGAAGCTGTTTGTATGCACTTCTGGTCTCTTCCGTCCAAGCTGAAGGGTTCTGTACTATCAGTGTGTATAGTTACTATTGTGGCGGTGATACTCATTGGAGCGCTAGTTATAGAATGTACTGCCCGCAACATCAAACGACAAAAGTAAGTAAGGTTCTTGGTGTTGTTCATGTGAATAGGGTGGGAAAATATGTACGTAAGCGTGTAGCTTGAGCTTACTGTTGCTTATTGTTGTCCCTTTTATTCACGATGAACTATAACCATTGGGCAATACACTTCTCCCCCACGAAACAGTGAATCATCTGAAATAAATTTCAGGAACGCTATACAAAAACAATAAACATTGATGCAATTATGATGTGTGTGTATGTTTCATTTGGATGGGTATTCATCTTTATTTCACACCACAGATACGAAATTAAACAAATCACCATTTTCTTCTACATGTGAGTTGATTGACTGATCGATTACCTAAGCTAAGTGCAAATGTACATGTAATTTATGTCCTCCATTTATTTCAGAACTGCGAAGAGCACTCAACCACATTATCCATATAAATTCTATCAATGACAATAGTGTAAAGATGGGGATTGGTAAGAACACAACATCTGTAAGTGTGGACATGACGAGAAAAAACGAGAGTTGGCACCATTTTCACAAAATATGGCGTCACACCTGGTGCAATGTCATGAACCATCCAAGTACTGCTAATAACAACTGTGGCATTTATTCTTGAATTATTTTACAAAAGAGTTGAGAGCTTTGTGAGTTTGGGATTACATATGATGGAATAAAAAAAGATGCATTGAATGAATAACTTCATGAATACTGAAGTCTTTGTTTATTTATTCCATTACTACAATAGCAGCGCGGAGGAGCCAAGCACTGGTTACCACCATCATGTGCTTTTCGGTGAAAGTGTATAGGGTAGGGCAGGTCTGGTTGTTTGCCATACAATATCAATCCATGCAATCTCTGTAGCGTCCTGGTACTGAAAAGCATTCCTGCTTGAACAAGAATCATATTGAAACAAAGCATATAACATGTCTCTGCAATCAAACCATTTCAATCTATGAGCTGTTTGTATATTTTATTTGGTAAACAAACATGACACACCATTAGTGTCACCAATAAATTATAGAAGATCATGAACGGTATCATCATATGGTCCGCTGCTACCTAGGTTGGTGATAAGATAGCAAAATTAGTTGTTAGGTATTCACAAACTTCATCTTTGAGAATACAAAGTAGGCTGCATGAACTTGATGGATAGACACACAGTAGGTGAACCGCATTGCCTCAAATCTTTGCTCGCCTTCAAAACTTGCTAGCATTTTTCACTTTTATTCTGTTTTGTTGTTTTCATCCAATGGAGAATGCTGCTCTCTTGAAAGGACTTCAAAATAATATCGTGTGTATGTACATGTATATCCTAACCCCGCAGGAATCTGGTCGTCTGCAATCTTTGGGGCCGAATAGCACCAAATTTCACGTTGAGATAACTCTCATAAATTTTACTTGGTAAGATTAATTGATAGTATATCGATGAATTTCTCTATTTTGTTGTTTGGTTGTAAGTATACTTTATCAAAACATTTACGAAAGTTACTTATGCTGCGACTTTTAGTAATTAATGGTGTTGGTTGCCCTGGTCTAATGTACTGACAGTAAGCTGCTAGGTAGACCAGGCTAGACTTGGGAAGAATGGCATGGCTGCTGTCTTTCAAACTGCGGTTCAAATTTTGCGTTAATCGTGAAATGATATTGCTCCAAGTACAAAGCTCTTCATAACTGTTCTATAGAAGTCGCACGGATTCTTCAATTCTTAATAAAATATGGCTGTGCAAGATTAATTTTTAATTCTCTATTCAAAATGAATTATCTTAGCAACTCTCATGTCATTGATTTCCCATATCCCAATGAATGGATGTTGTATTAGTGTGTTTTAATTCTGTTGTTGTCTGAGAAACTGAACCAGGCTATCCCGCAATGAAAGTGAGATCTCATAAAACCTGCATTATTATTCCATATCACCGCCGAAGATGCAGAGCATTTTCACAGCTTAATGTACGGTACAGAAGTTAGTTTAACTCCCCTTACACTCTTTAATACCAAAAAGCTATCTACCGTTGTGTATCAAAGAAGTGTTAAGCCAATCACAGAACAATACTTCATATCTGGGTTCACTCAATGCCCCCAAGCTACTGAATCTGACTTTAATTCTTTTGAAAAGGGAGATTTCATGGAAGTCGGTAATTAAATTTAAGTGTGAATCAATATAGTGGAGAAACAACGAGCTGGCAAAGATGAATAATCAGCAGACTTTGTTAGAGATTCCCACACAACGGAGTAATAAAGCCGATCACAGGCGATCAAGTCTAACTCTCTCTCCAACATCAGTAAGTGTATACAGTCGAAGACTTCTGTTCTTTTATCTGTTTTTCAAGATATATGGCATGATCATTAAAAGGTTTCCCATTTTGTGAAATAAAATTAGGGGCTGAAAAAAGAGTCGCTGTTTGCAAATCGTCTTTGTTGTTGCATATCCAATATTCTGCATCTGCAAAATTCTTAACAATTCTTTCAAAATTTGAACATGTCTTATTGGCTAGATGTTGTTAAATGACAGTACATTTGCTGCTGTACGGCATGAGTTACAATTGGAATTTTGAATGTTTTAATGCTTGTGCTTTAATTTTATGCTTCTGGCTCCAGTGATATATATCGTTAATGGCGTTTTATAAAAAGAACAATTTATCTCATATTGACTTTGTTTTATCTAGCAAGTCTCAGCTTTTAGCGCGAGTCCTACTACATCCCGTCGTGGTTCCAGAGTAAAAAGTCCATCAATCTCGTCAGTCATGTCTGAGGAAGCTGCTGAACAGAAAAACTCGCCTCGCCTTAGTCTAGGGTGAGAATTTTCAATATTATGACCCTTGCTATTCTTGGTAAATTTTCAGTTACATGTTACAATTACATGAACTTCAAACTGGTGTCGTTTTGCATAATATGGCTTAAATTAGAGATTGTCAGTGCTGAAGTGATATAAACATTTCTTGAGTGAAATAAGATTGTTCAACAATGAATTATTATGTAAAAAGAAAATTTAACGCTCGCCATTCATTGGTAGCAACTCGAATGACATCCTCAAAGGACACCAGTATGACAAGGCAGTAGCATTAAAAAAAAATTAATTATATGTTTCATTGTTATACATGAAATACATACATTTTTCAATCTGAGCTGAGATTATTAGACAGGGACTATATTGACATTTTCCCCTGAATATACATGTAGTGTGGCTAGTGTCAACGAAATTCACCAAAATGTAGTTGAATAAATTGCCATTTAGCTAAGAATTGTTTTATTGTCCCTTAAAAGCTGGCTGTATTGATTAGTGGCCATTAGCCAACTCCCCCTGTATGGTGTGGACAGGATAATGATCTGCAATTAATGAGCTCACACCAATTGGTGAAACACAAGAGTTGTCTTCCTATATCTCGAAATGCAATTCAAAGCTATGCTGGAGTCGCTAAAATAAATATCATTGAGCACTACCTTAGCAACAACAAATTACTAATTTTATGTGGAATCATGCATATAAATTATTTAACAGAGGTTTATACTAACTTGTCCATTGCTGTCTGAATTCTTGGTGTTAGATAAATATCTTGAACTATGTCAAATTAGAAAATATCTGAACATATCTTTTTATGTGCAAGAATACAAGCATTATTTTTGAGCAAAAAGGCATCAAGAGATTTGATCAGAAAATCACAGCAAACAGTGGTGTGTCACTGACATTTGTGATTGAATTGATCTTTTGACAGCCTGTTTTAATATTTTACCTTGGGTGAGTTTAAGTTGAATTGAGAAGCACCCTAGCTTCTCTGTTCACCCTCCCTGGTATCACCTTGCTTTGCATATTTCAAACTGCTGTTCATAGAGTCTGCAAAGCAGGGTAAAATAACTTGCCCGTGTTGTCAAACATCATCCATGATTATGAGAACATGCAGCATGGATATCCCATCTATACCTCTATATCTACCATATACACATCACATATATACTATACTAGCTTGTCCCAGGTCTACTGTTGATAGTGTAATTGTCTTCTGACCAGAAGACAATTACCAACAGTAACTTACTAACTATACAGCATACTTGCCAATCCAATGTTATGTAAACTCCCTGCTGTTAAGCAGCTTGGACTATACAATACATGATGTGCTATTCATTCTGAATGCAATTGTTGTGTTTGTGTGCTGGTAGGCTGAAATAAATTGCCTAAATGTATTACATTAGTCTTATTGGGATGTCAATAAATATGGATTGTCATATACTCTTGAACTATACGCATACTGTCAAATTGACTACCCACTCCACTGCCTCTGGAACCAGGCCTGTAGCCTAGTCCTGGGTTATCACAGTAAAGGGATAGGGAAACTTGCAGCTTCCCTTATCCATTTGCATTTTTTGAAGGTACATTGATTTGTTTATGCAGCACTCGATAAATACATTTCATAATTTTCATAATTCCTGTTATACAAAGACCTATAAAATGTTACAGTGGTGTAGCTAGACGACTCAGTAAGATGGGTAAGAAAGTGGATCGTGCAAAGACAGATAAAAGTTCATCCAGTGGACACCACGGCGAAAGTGCTGACGATGGAAATAAATCTCCAGGTGGGTGTCTGTTCTATGAGCCATAAATTTATGTTGGGAATGCATGTAGCTGGTCTTTAGCAAGATTATGATTAGAATCTCTTACCATAGTTAAGAACCGGAGTTTCGTTCAATAACTTTCCAGGAAACATCGGCCCACTCATGCTTCACTTAAGGCGGTAGAATTGAATTTTTTTCAAACATGCTTATACATGCTAAGTGGTTCTGCTACTACTACCATAGTCAACACCAACAAAATATTCAAAGGTTGCAATGCCTGCCACTGAGTGTTGCATAACTGGGATATTTGTCCATTATTGAGTGCACACTCCCTGGCATTACATAAAAAATCCAGTTCTCAAATGCACATAGTGGCCAATCTGCATTTTTGTTTGGGTTTGGGGCCCTCTCAAAATCCCCTTGTGTGTAATTTGAGGATTAAGGCTCATTTCAATTAACTTCTGAATAGCTCTTTTGTTCAATGTCACACTTGATTTCACTACGTACACAGACGCCAGCTCCTGTTTTTGGGGTAATTTCACAACTGTTTATAAATTTGTAATGGGTCCTTCAAGTTACCGATGCCATTTGCACAATCCTAATAGACGCATTGTTTATTGTTCAAATAGGAAATCGCGATGGTAAGGCATGTCTGTTGTTCTGACTATGTATACTGTTGTTAACATTTGATGAGTCTGAGATTATGTGTACTCCAAGACAAATTATGTTGTGGATATGAAGTTTGTACTTTGGTGCAGTTTTGTTCAATCACAATAGAAAATTTTGAGAGCAATCTATGCTGCAGCTCAATGCATTTCTATCCTCCAAACATTATCATGCATTGATTATTATTGTTTTTCGATTGCATTATTATTAATTGGACTGTTTTTAGCTTGCTGTATGGCTAGTTTGATTTGCATGTCTGCTGCATGGGTGATCTGATGGGTGATATAAAACTCTTGTCATTCTGGATGAATATATGTTTATATAACAATAGGAAGCTCTCTAACACGCAAACTTTACTTTGTAGAGCCGCATGTATGTACAGGCAAATTCCATGATGACTTGAGAGAGCTTTGTGAGAGGGCAAACTTGTACATGACACCCGGGGTGGTACTGAGAGCTCGCAGACCTGGAACTCCACCACCTCCTCCTGAGGCTAAGCCGGAGAAAGGAGGTTTGTTAATTGTTTAACATACTATGCTGTTAGCAGAATAAAAAATACCAACAAACCTTAAACTTTCAATTTGGCAGATCCCAATGGTTTTACATGCTGAAGCACATAATAATTGAATGTAGCATCTGTATCAGCTTTTTCCTGTGATTTTCAGAGGCGAATGTGCCTCATTATGAGTCCATCAGGTTATCAGGTTAGCCTAGTGGTTAGCGGTTCAAGTTCTAGATCTGACAACTGGGGTTTGATACCTGGACGGCCACTTATAAGATGAGTCGGATAAGGAGCTTTCATGGCCACCAGCACTTGATGCAATGTAGATTCTCATCAGCGAGTGGCGGCTTTGTATTGTTTGTACCCAGTGACCGGGCGGTACTATGTAGTGCCAAACTGCTTAGAGGTTATTTGCTCACATAATTAAACTCATATTTTTATTTTATTATATTAATTATCTGCGGTCAACTATAATTTACAATATTTATCATTCTATCATACAACTATATTGCCATCCTGCCAAATATGTGGTTCTCTGAACAGATCCAAAGGCCGTCGGAGACTACAACTGAAGCCGTTATTCCCATTTCATAGTAAGACTAGCAAAACTGAAGCATTAGATCTGTGTGAGAGAAAGGCAATACTGAGCCATGAGGCAGGGAGGCATTTTAGTTTAATTTTTACAATAAAGTAGGGTAAGTCTTGGTGATGAGGCAGGGGTGGTTTTTCGGTTTATTTGGTGAAATTTATGTGAAGCGGGGAGGTGATTTCTCATTTTTTTTCAAAATTCCAGATGAGGTATGACGGTTTTCATTTTATGGCCTCAGATAGTCAGATGAGGAAGCTGACACAGATCTAATATATAATTTTTGCTGCCCAAATAGTGAAAATTTAGGTGAGGCCTAGGCATAAGCTCATAACTATTACCGGGAACCCATTTCAATTCAACGCATTCAGCTTCAGTGACATAACTTGTAATTCTTTTCAATTTTTAGGAAAAGATAAAGGAAAGAAAGGAGCTGAGCCTGCAGCAGCCCCTCCTCCAGAACCTGAGACACTAACAGAGGAAGGAGAGCCTCCAGAGCCCCCACCCAAAACCTACGTCACCAAAGACAGATTTGAGTATTTCAAGCCACAAATCCAGGTGAATTGCAGGAAGTCTTAGTTTAGAAGTTAGCATTGATATCTGACTCCAAATAGGATTGTTTTTCACAATATTTCTCCTGTTTCTTGTTTTAATTTTAGCACTGTGTTTGTCTTTACCATTCGATTTTCTTGTTTTTATGTGTGGGGACTTTTTTTTGGTGATTATGGCTATACATGTAGATTACTGGATCAAATAAAGATAAACTCAATATATCAGACAGGATTTAAAAATACGCCGTTTGTATCAAAACCTCTTGGCAACAACCTGCTACCAATGATAAATATTGACACCTTCTTTCAACCCTAGATAGGTACTTCACAGGGTTCTGTCTAGCTCGGCCGGCATGACGTCCCGCCAAACCCTTCTGAGATTGCACCAAACAAAAATGTGACCAAATTTTTTTCTTCCTTTTACATTATCATTACACACATGCGGTAAGCACCAAAGGTTTATCTTTGAAATCAGGCTGATCATAAGATTTCAGCCAAAATCAACAAACCTTCAAAAGAGCTGGAGAGAACCCTGGTACTCCACTTACTAAGCATACTTTTTTACCTGCAGGTTGAGATGGACCATCCTGATAAACACGACACAGTAACTGAGTTATTCATAAGAGGCTGGAAGATTGATGATACAATGATGAATATATTCAGACAGTGCTGGTCCAGTATGGAGAAGCTACACACAATTAAGTATGTTTTCATTTTATAGCAATGGTAGGGTTTTCTCCCTGACAATCCCCATCCTGATGATAGATATGGTATGCCAAAAAGTATCCCAGAATGCATCGCTTTTGAGTTCCAATGCGTGTTCATTCAAAGATAGCATACAAGATTTTGAATAGGTATTTATGGGGATTTCAGTAAAAGATTGCTTTTGGGAACGTTGTTAACATGTCCTATACATCTATGACGTCATCTGTATTGAAGCCTCTTGAAACATCTAACGACAAGACTAAAACAGTGCACATGATGTTTCATACTTAAAAACTCGTTTAGCTCATCACAATTTGTCAATATAGAACTAATATTATATTCATTCCAAACAGTTCAAAGTTCAAACAGCATCATACAGCCAAGGTTTGTTAACTTTAGCATCGTGCCTATTTTATTGCTGGACACTTATTGTTGATTGTTTTCGCTGCTTACAGTTTGTGGAATGCTGGGCTCACAGAAGACACTCTGCGACTTCTCGGCTCATTTTTACCGAGTTGTGTAAACGTTAGAAATGTGAGCATCGAGGGGAATACTCCAGCTATCAAAGCTGAGAACTATCAAGTACTGCTTACTGAGGAGAGTCAAATATCTAATCTATCCCTCAGACACAACGGTATCACGGATCTCGGCATACAAAACATCAGTAGTGTGAGTGATTACTCATAACACTGTTATCATATGAAAATATTACAATGTGTTTAATTTAGCGACATGTCTCATAATGGTTAATTTCACAGGATTGAATATGAGCAAATTTTGATTACTCAAACTCCAATTATCTTAGCTATCGTTGGAAGATAATATGATAAGTGGGATTTGAATTCAACAATATTTAGTGCTATAGCAAATTTTAAATTCCGATGAGATTTCCTTCCTGTAGGGTAGGGCATCTGAACGAGTGTCCCTCAATGTATTATTTTGGAAATCCCAGGAGTGCTTAGTATTTGTAAATGCATACAGGTTTTGATAGAATATTTATGGGATTTCCGATCCAAAATTGCATTGTGGGCATGTCATAAAATGTTGCGCTACTGAAGAAATAAATGGTCTTGCCTTCCGTTTTA
>ERZ1740059.1142-NODE-1142-length-13479-cov-11.070024_pt1 | contig 13479 bp, 10 predicted proteins | sample MGYA00581744_ERZ1740059 | MGnify/ENA primary metagenome ERZ1740059 (study PRJEB43018, sample SAMN04849738) | marine metagenome | isolation source: floating plastic debris | place: Pacific Ocean | collected 2008-08-28 | study: EMG produced TPA metagenomics... | reverse complement strand
TTTTTTTACTTCAATTTTCTGCTTTTTCATCCTTATGTTTCCGTCATACAGGATCGAAAATGGAGCAAAAGTGAGCGCCTACGTTTCAAAGAGGAAGCTGGAATGTTGAAAGGATTACAACATCCCAACATTGTCAGGTTCTATGATTCTTGGGAGTTTGTCAGTCCTAAGGGGAGAAAGCTGATCGTGCTTGTTACAGAGCTCATGACATCTGGAACCTTGAAAGCGTGAGTAACGAGTGCACATCAAAGAATGATTTTTCATCTCACTCCCTGAGGAGCTAACAAAAAATACTTGTTAGCACTTGAGCTTCGACTCCCCTGTAGGTTACCTGACTGACATTATTCAAGTCCTGAACCTTCCAAGTAGGTTTGAAAATAAATGAGATTCTCAAGCCATCATCAAGTCTGTCTAGACTCCGGCTAAAGCATTCCCGTCTGTTTTGCAAAATAAATCAATAGGCTGGCAGATTATTTTATCACTACCGCAGATTTTGTTCTGCTTGGCATGATAATAATTCGTTCCGGGGATAATTGCAATTTAGATGTCATGTGCCAGGCAGAGTTGAGATCTCGATTGAATTACGCAGTTGTTGTCTGAGATGCTTATCCCTGCTCTACCTACACAGAGGTTGTCCCAAACAGCAACTGTGAAAATTTCCAAATCGCAATTGGAATAAATGTAGTTTTTAAGTCAATCTAAGTATATGTATCCATGTAATGGCATATACGTATGATATCTCTCTGGTCAGCTCTTATGTCGGTGAGAGCCGTGCTTTTTGGTGGTGTCTCCTGCATCTATCATCGATAGCAGGCCTATTTGTGTCATCCCTAATGAAGGTATTGCGGGGTCAATGTTGCCAGCATTTCGGTTATAAGTGAAAAATGCAAGTTGGTATGGTTGGAGCTTGGTTTTCTGTGTTAAATGCTGTTGATTTAGCTTAGTGAGCAGGCTACTCAAGTAACAAAAGAACAATACCATGAAATTAAAGCTGACTTGATAATCATAGCTTGTTCCTGTTCAAGTGAATGACTGTTCCGCATTATTAGCCTGAGGTTTGCCAACAGTACTAGGGACTGCAACACTACATCACCGCTTCATGAAACTCTGAGGATTTGTGGTTGGAAAAGCCAATTCAGTACAACTCTACATGAAATCAATAATTATATTCATACTTGTACATGTATACCTACCTATTCATATTTCATAGCTGTATCCAAATATGTAATTTGTTTTTTTTTTGGTGGAGCTGAGGCTAATGCACTTGAGCTACCATTCTACAGTAACCATACTTCTACATGGTAGATTTGTCGGCAAAATGTTTGTGACGCAGAGTTATGTATTGTTGTGTAAAAAGATCATATATCCTGATTATATGAAACATCGAGGTTGCCTGAGTCTCTAAACAATTACATACCATCGCATTACAAGAAGGCCCCTCATGTGAATTTTTTCATGCAGATAAGTTTGGTATCTGAATCAACCTTGCTGAACGGTGTGTGACATGGCTGCGGTAGCAAAAAGGTACCTTTTATAGATATAGAATGCAGATGGAATGATTTTCCCCTGTCCATCGCATCAAAAGATCATGAAGAATAGCCAAGATAGACTTATTATTAAGTATATGATAGCCAAACATCACAATTTGATTTGTAATCCCTGTGAATTGTGAATCCAACAAGCATTCACAAATGCTTCTTATACATAGCTCACCCAGGATCAAGTTCTAATTGATGAGTGCGTGAAAGCTATCCTCTGGCAACCCTTTACGTTAATCTTGAGTTTTCAACCGTTTCGTGTTTTATATTTGTAGCTACATCAGACGTTTTCGTAAAGTTTCGCCCAAAGTTCTTGCCAACTGGTGTCGTCAGATCCTGAAAGGTTTACACTTCCTGCACACACGAGATCCCCCAGTGATACATCGAGATCTGAAATGTGACAATATCTTTATAACCGGGACCACAGGCTCTGTGAAGATCGGCGACCTGGGACTGGCTACACTCAAAAACAAATCTTTTGCCAAAAGTGTTATAGGTAAGCTAGTGTTTTCTATGCAGCCTTGTCGTCCTGTACTGTCAATACAACAGACTTACAAAAACTGATATATCTAATGTAAGTCTCCGAATCCACATACCAGGTATGTTAAGTGCCCTTGGAGCTGATGAAGTCACTGTTGCCCAGCCACGGCTTTCTCTTTTTACCAGTTCTAGTCACCTTTGTTCATGCCGGGTTTTATCGCATCCATGGCATAGGGCTGCCAAACACAGGCCCTTGGCCCTGATATAATTATAGCTGGACATTGGTTTCACACTCGCCATCACGGACCACACTGCATCTCATGAGAACTAACGGTTTTTATGTTTAAATATTTGTTACAATTTAGGCTAGGATGTTATGTTTACAACCATCAACGCAGTATATTCTTGTGGAGAAAGTTATTTTGAAATGTGAAAATTGTGGAAAATTGGTAGTAGAGCAAGCGAGTTTGTAGTAATGACCAGTTATTAGTGTCCAGTTTGGACTGGTTCTCAATGGAAATTGTATAAACAAGCCTTTATCTGTTGTTCACTTTGAAGTGATAAAGGGCATACCAATTCACCTGTGTGGGACTGAAGTTTCTTTGGTATAATAAGATGACAAAATGGGAAAATTCATCGATATCAGCCTCCATTCTTTAAAAAAATCCCATGTCCAGTTGCAACTTTATCTGAGAACACCTTGGACCGTGACGCCACGTAATCTTACTGCTCTATCTTTAAACATTATCGGTGTCATGCCAAGTCAATAGTGCGATGGTAGGATTCTGCCAACAGAAACTCAATTTCATGCGCCATCATTGTTACTACAGTGTTCAGTTCCTGTATGTTTGTGAATATTTCACAGAATTTAAACCAAACCGCAGTCATATGTCATGTTGTTACCATCCCTACCATACTCGGTGGCAAAAACTGAAATCTAGATCGGAAAACTGTGTCGTTACAGTTATTACCAAGTCTGTTTTTAACGATGGTTGTTGTAATCATACTTTGGAATTCCATGCTGGAAGTAAGGAATGTCTGCAGTGATAAAATATGATAGATGGAACTGGATTGCGACAATAATCTGGCACAAACAAAGTGATTATCTGCAGTGAGATAGTCTCCATGACGTGCCACCATGCATGTACTATCACGCTATCACCATCATAAACGCAAGGCCATGGTTGCGGTAAAAAATTCCATACACGAAAACAGGAGTAGCGAACTTGGTTTTATCTGCAGGGGCATCATCTGGTTGGAGTCTACAGGGTCGGTGTTGAGCATTAATGTCATGTTTTGCAGGTACTCCAGAGTTTATGGCTCCTGAAATGTATGAGGAGCATTACGATGAATCAGTAGACGTGTATGCGTTTGGTATGTGTATGCTCGAAATGGCGACATCCGAGTATCCATACAAAGAGTGTACAAATGCGGCACAGATTTACAAGAAAGTGACAAGTGTAAGTTCTCTCCATAAACATGAAACATATCATTAATCTAAAGTGATGTTTTCTCTAATTTCCCGATTCGATAGACGAAACTCTGCACTGAATCAGCAAAAAAATTCAACCAGATCGGCTTACACATTGACCAACTGTAGGTTAGAATGTGTTTAATGGACTGTTGAGTGAAAGTCTCTTAGGTCAATACTTGTTATCTTATCAAAGGCCAATGCTTCATTACTCTGTGCTCACAAATAACCTTGATGCAAGGTTGAGTTGCTGGGTGTTGTGCCACCTCCGTATGTAAACCTGGAAGCACGTTTGGGAAGACTGCATCCACAGAGGTACAATTATGAAATGTTCATGTGCATGTCCATGTGATGGGATGGTTTATACACACTAGCACTCGTTACTATTTTGCTGCTACAAACATCGTACTTGCAGATTATTTTGTGCAAAAGGGTGCAATTAAGTCCATTTTAAGTATCTGTTAGCAAGCTAGCGCTGACTGTGCAGGGCAACATTGCTCACATAGGTCAGCAATACAAACTTCCCTCCTCTCTTTATATGATTTCTTGGTGCTAAACCAATCCTTTATGTGTGTTTACCAAGACCAGTCGTCAGTATACATTTATACTCTAATGCTAATGGAATTTTTTTTGTAGGGGGTTAAGCCAGAAAGCTTAGACAGGGTAGAAGATGTGGCAGTAAAGGATGTGATAGAGCACTGCATTCAGCTCAATCCTGGTGACAGGTAAGCTAATGTGTCACTGTCAATGATGTTATTGCTAATATACAATGTAATACCAGTAATGTAATGTCTTTTCGAAACCCCAAGAGCTGAAGTGATGGAACGTTTATTTGAGCTGACCCAAAAAGGCTTTGTGATTCATCAGGTCGGAATCTACTTGGCAGTTAAAACACTTTTTCTAATTGGCTCTGGTTTGTTGGGAGATGCTTCGGCACAAGTGTGCAACAAACGCTGCAAGTTACGCTTCTTTATTAAAATAATTGTATCAATCAGTACCAGACTAATGAAATACCAAGATAATTATAACATTGATTAGGCAGCGAAAACCGATCTCACAATCTGTTTACTGCGTAGGAAAAAAGCCGCCGCTGATTTTAAGTAGCACTGACTCATTTGGGCTTAGGGTTGGTGTACTTTGTAGTGATCCCTGATGGCCTGTTTGCCGTGCTGCGTGAAATGCTATCAGAATACTAATCATAACTGACTTATCGATGTGAAATATATGGATTAACTTTTGATGTTACCTTCAGTCTAATAATTAGAGTACATGATGATATTAAATCAGTGTCAGACGCATAAAGTAATCCCTTATCAGAGTGATGATAGAAAGGCCTCTGGCCAGCTGCTACTGGGTTTCTATGCTGACTCAGCTTAGCTTACAAAGCTGGTGAAATCATGTGACCTTGCAGAATGCAAATTTTATCATCTAAAGGCTATGCTGGACTTTGTCTGAACAGCATGGAACCGAGAGCTCTGCTCAGAGATATGAATGTGTATGACATACAGTGTATCATATTTATAGACAATCTTATCCATTATTTATCGATACATATGAAAATCAGACGTAATGCACTGCCAAATTTCAGTGCGTTTGATGAAGAATTTATCGATGTATGGACAAGAAAGATACAAGATGTTCCCCTTACAAGTTACATCCCCTACAATAATGCATATTTTGTAACGTTGTAGGAAATCAGTGAAGGATCTGCTCGATTTGGAGTTTTTCGCAGAGTGGGGTGTTCAGGTCGAGGCTAAGCTTACCGATGATCCAGAAGTTATTCAGTTTATGATAACTTATGATGCCAAGAAACGTAAAGATATGCATAAGAAGGATGAGGCCATTCAGTTCCACTTCAACATCGGACAAGACGACCCCAATGTTGTGGTCAAAGAGATGGTGAGCACTACCCCACATAACTATCTTTAGAATTAATGTTCTATCAAAAGTTATCAGTTTATTGGGTGTATAAATTCAATGTTTTAAGATTTAAATATTACAATTATGTAGTATCGAATTTAAAAGACAATTATGGGATATTTATTTAGGATTTTCTAAAGGGTGTGGAAAAGTGATTTTTGGCACTCAGCCGGCTGGTGTTATAATGTGCGTTACTTTAATCTGTGACATTGTTCAAGGTTAGACGACTGATTGTCAAAAGGTGCACTTTAATTCCCATCAGACCAGTCAACTAACATGCTTGATGATCAACAATCATTCAGCTACAGTGGCAAACGTGCTCTTCACATTTTTACGTCTGAGCAGAACAGCAGAAATAGCATCCTTTGCTGTGAAATTAATTTTATTCAAAAGCAATGAATGATATTGATCGCAGTAGCAATGCTTGTTGAAGATTACTGTTGCGAAATGTCTTCACTGCCATTGAATTCATCAGTGTCAGATAGCTACTGTTGGGTTGCATGGGGATTTGCTAGAGGAGGTCTGTGATCTGTTATTAGACAGATTATTAGATCTTGGGCGAAGGCTTGAGAATTGCTTCTGTGCTGTTATCCTCCTGAAACAAACACGCTCAAGTTAAACAAACCGAAATGATTTGTACCGACGTAAGAACTTATGTAATGATGACCAGCACTTATTTACATTATTTGTATAGTGTATGATATTGGCAGACTATTTCTCCCAGAGCGCTGACTTTGTCACGTTGAGTTTTTTGAGTTTATCGGGTTTATCGTAGTATGTGCAATGTTCTGCCCGGTCCTTTCAATGACGTTTATCCTCATCTGGTTACCGGAAAATTCCAGTTAAACTGGATTACTGATGAAATATGGCCTGTCTCAGTCTTCTCGGTAATTGGTATGTCTGTCTGACTGCAGATTTCAGAATTGACAACATTTCACAATGTCTATTTTTAGATTGATAATGGCTATTTACAACAGATGGATGTACGAGTGGCCACCAAACTTATACAGGACAAGGTGAAGCAGATTGTGAAGCAGCAGAAAGCTGCTGCCGAGGCTAGCGCTGAGACGGCAGTGAATATAGCCGCCTCTTCCTCTGCTACTAATCTTCCTCAGGCAGGGCAAAGTCAGGCAGCTCAGTCGCAGTCAGCAGCAAGTCAAACTGCAGCTGGACAACAGAGCGGCACAGTACAGCAGACTCATAGCCAGGTTAACCTTGCCTCAGCTGGTCAGCCTGCTGTAGGCTTCCCTGTGTCAGCTAGTTCTCCTGTGCTACAGAATCTGACGTCAGCTGATCAGCATCAGTCTACTGACAGCGGTATTAGTGGTGTGGACCAGAGGAAGTCCGAGACTAACGGCAGCACTGTCTCTAGTCATCCATCAGATGCGACTGTGAGCTCTCAACACAGCAGTCAGCAGGTACTGGCCCCTAAATCAGCTGTGGCTACCCAGCTATCCTCTGCTGCCTCTGCCACTGCTGGCTCTGAGCCAACAACTAACCTGTCATCAACGGCAGCAGCATCTCTGCCTGGCCAATCCCAGCCGCTGCAGCCAAAACAGCAGCCACAGTCCTCGGCCATGCATCAGCAGACTAACCTAGCTAGCAGCATGCATACTGTAGTAGGTAGTCAGGCTGGCGCCCTGGCTGCACATCAACCCGCATCCTCAGACCCCCACACAACTGCTGCTGCCAGCTCTTCAACCGCACTCAACCCCTCAACTGTCAGCGATCACAAGTCAGATCAAGTATTGCCTGGCAGTCAGACCCCAGGCTCTCGACCGCCAATAGCAGGGGTATCTCACCAGATGAACGACATGTCAAGTGTGCTGATGACATCAGCGTCTGAAGGCAGCAGTCTTAGTGGCAGCACGGCGTCAAGTACCACTCAGACTGAGGTATGACCAGCTACAGCGTATATAATACTGTCCTGGGTTACTGGTTCATTCATGCTGTAGACTTCCGGGTGATGGTGATAGTTACTATCAAAGTGATTAATTTCTGCTTATCTTCTTGGTTAATCCTGGTTGAAGGGATTCCGCTCACCTCTTTATAGCTAAATCGCTTAGTAGATAATTAGGCCAGCCTCTACCTACATGCGGCCTACTCATAGGCTGTAGATGCCGCTTACATTTGCCTGGAAGCATCTTTACACAAAGATGTTGATTGCTATACTCCTGCAGCAGTTGATGATGTTATGACATTCAGCTTTCAATCTAACTTTGCCAAAAATGTCACTGATGATAAATGCATGGCTCAATCCTTTCTCAATAAACAAAATTAGGCATTAATGACTTTTTGCTTTTTCTATGTTTATTGAAACCCCAACATCTAATTTTCTAATCCGCTATGACAGGTGAAGGGATCTAGCGTTACAGCTAGCAGTAGTGCTGCAGTGTCCGCTCTTACTTCCTCTCAGCCCTCCTCGTCTGTAGGGACAGGTGGTGGGGGTGCAGCCACCCCTGGTAGCACTCTGTCTCAGTCTAATGTTGGGGGCGCGGGTCAGGTGAATGTCAACGCTAGTTCATCCTCTAATATAGCCACTCACCCACCCACCTCAAACCTCGATCAGCATCCTGATCAAACATACAATGCACAGAGTAGCGTGGAATCCAACAATTCTAATAAGGTATTGTACTGTTGTAAAAAATATTAGATGTGATGTGTCCTGTCATATGTTATGATTAGCTGTAGCATTGTGTTAGCTGTTTCATGATTTGGAAGGTGCATGCGGTATATTATTTGTCTGGCGTCGTAAGTGTCTGAAAGCTGCCAAAATGCTGTTTATGCGTTTCAGCTTCTTCTTGCTAACAATAGTTTCGGCATTGAGGGTTGTTTACGTGACTGGGCATTGAAACAAAGAAATAACTGGGGTATTGATCGTGCTCTTGGCTATTCGTTGAAGTTTTAAATTGCTGTTGGTTTTAGCGGAACTTTTGTCAATGTGGGAAATCAAAGTATTTGCCCGCCCGACCATCCAATAACCAAAAATCCATATACAAATTATATAAGGCCTCGTTGATGTTTGAAAGTCTTCCACCAGCCCTCACACTGTATTAACTGGTTTACGTAAAAAGGGCTTACATACATGTATTTGATTGAAGGTTGTTGTACACCCACCCACCTGTGAATGACTTTTGGCGATAAGTTGATATCTTACAAATCATATGTTTGCTCAGATTGATGAAAAACTGTGTTCAAGTGTGCACCGATTTTTCTGCTTGCTATCCATTTATGATCTAGATCGAATATCAAGATATTTTTAGCTTTTATTAGTACCATTGAGCTCTGGCAAGATTACATTAATATACGCATTTATACAGTTAACTGTGTTATGTATCAGGCCATAATTGTTGAGTTATCGCCAACTTTTGACTCTTGATTTTTCGCTGTTGGCAGCCATCCCAAGCCGTGCAAGCAAACGAAATATCAAATGAACATCATTCTTCAGGGGAGGTAAACTCAGAGTTTAATAGATAATTGAGTTGTTATTAGTTTAGTTTGGTGTGCGCTTCCGTCATCCACAATAGAAATGACCACTATTGTAAAATCTGAGTGTTCACTTTTGTCCATTATCCCCTCGCCCCCACAGAATTTTCGACATTAAAAAATAACCATGTTTCACTGCACCTACACAAAACTGTACCGGTAGCTGACAAAGCCTCATAACGATTGACTAGCTCATTTTATGTCATGCTGGTTTGGAGATATTGGACTTGGGATTGGTAAATTTCTGTTAAATACAGGTTAATATTCTAAGACTTCCCCTTATGGCCAATTTTATCCTTATGTCCTACCCTGGAAACTATTGATAGACTTGAGTCTGATCCATATAAAGATTGCGTAAATGCCATCTTATTTCCCGTAAAGTCATAGATGTAGGTTTGCTTGGCTGCTTGTGCCTGCCCCATTGCAATGCTTAGATTAGCAGCTTTTACTTACCTGTAAATTTTCAACTGCAATCCAATAGATTTTAGAATTTTATGCTCTCGTTGTCGCAACTTTAATCCCATTGGCTACACCCAGACAACAGCTCAAAGATACTGGTTAACTTTCCAATGATTTATGTTGTTTTAGGATATTACGGAACTTCCAAGTAAAGCTCCTGATGAAGGGTTTAAAGACGGGTAAGTTATTCTACCACAAACAAAATAATATCCAAAAACTTTGTCAGATTTGCAACAAAAAAATTCGGCTTTCACTGTTAGCAAAATCAATATGTATGTCGACTTTTTTGCCTTTGCCTTATTTGGTTATATACTAAATCAGTATCTAGATTATGTGTGTATTTGGAAGCGTTGTCTGATTTGTGGTCTCGTTCAGATTCCTCATGACCTGTCAGATATGAGTGATATAAAAATTCATGATTGATTGTTTATTGAAGTGATCACGTTTTTCTATCGTTACTGGTATAGTATATATTGTGATTTATAGCTAGACCTTTCAATCAATGACAAAGTTTATAATGTCATAGACCACACAACGATAAGCACGTAGATGGTAGACAGACGGGTCTTCTTTTTGTGAAGTTTTCTTCTTTGTACAGATAATTGTTAGAAAATGTTTATTTGAGTGAGCCAGCTCACCATTCTTATATGAAATCTTTTGGTGATTTTTTTTTATGTCGCTTGAACTTTTTCTGGTTTCAACTTGTAGCGATGATGTACAACCATCAGAGCCCCGCCCTCCAGCTACTGATAAAAAGAAGAGGAAGACGCGACGTCGTACCACTGACAATCGGCCTCTCCTCACTATAAAGAGTATACAGCCTGAGAACGAAGACCTGACTGTGTCATGTGACCTAGATGCAGGAAAAGCCCTCGTCACATTCGACTTTGACTGCAATCATGATACTGCTGACATAATTATAAAAAATCTCGTAAGCACTCAACTGTCTTTTTGGTGTTTATTGCCGGGAATGCTGTCAGCTATCTGTAGGAAATATAGCAGTATATAATTGTGTTAGGTACTTGTCACCTGTTCAAGTAATGAGAGGCATGACAGCAATTGCGAGTTGACCAATGTTCTTTGTTTGACCATTATGATGAAAAACTTTTTTATTATACATTGTCACATTTTTTTTATAATTTTATTGGCATCTCTATCGTTTTTTGAAAAAAAAAAGTTTTTTTATGTCACTTCTTGGGCATGTAATCCAACTTTCCATCATTTTTTTCTTTTTAGACGGAGGCTGAGCTGTTAGGACCAGAACAGACTGCAGCTGCCAGGGAACAAGTAGAGAGAATCATATCACTGGTGCTAGAAAACAAATCCAATCCCGAACATGCCATTCAACTTTCCAAACAGCTCAATATTCAGGCCAGCAGTAAGTGCAACCATAGTGACACTCTTGCGTTCTTGATTACTAAGTGAAACAGGCAAAGGTGACGTGTTGTGAAGTATCACTTGCTCAAGAGGAATGATAAATATTGCAATAAATAATGACTGGTATGGTAGAGATATGACTAGAAAATATCACGTCCCGAAAAACTGGTTCACATTTGTCATGCATTCGGCTGTATTTTTTCAGCTCCCATTCCTGGTTGGTTTGCATGATGGTCCAGCAAATGTGGAGCAGTGTTTTGTCAGATGATGTCAAAATAACAATGACATCATGACTGTCAGTTTCACAACCTTTTTAACCTTAGTTTTGATGGGTGTTGAAGGTCAGTCAGCAGATAGTCCTACAACAAGTCCTGCTCTGAGCAGAAAAAGTTCACAGACTGCTAAAGACATGGAAGAAGCAGCCAATGATGACACTGTTAAGGTAGGATAACTCTTAATACTACATACTATTTTATTTTTTTCTCATAGCTTTGAGCCTGTGTCACACACGATTCTGTTACTTATGAATCTGATGCATTTGCAGATTTTAATTTCAGGCATGATTGGCATGTGAATTCCTCCAAGTCAGAAAATATAAAATCTATTTTCTTACATCAATATTGGAACAATCAATTTTATTCAACCTATAATGCAAAGCCTACTAAGTGGCTATTGGCTCGCAGCTAATGACTGTACTGTTTCCGCTCAACAATCCTGAACTTTATTTGCTTTGACAATATGCTGCCAATGGACGCATTGTAGGCTCTTATGCAACGGCGCATTGGAGAAATTTGTTATTTTTCTCTCTGGAGATTTGAAAAGCCAGTGCACAACCTCATTGTACATGTATGCTGCAGTCTGGTTTGCTTTAGTTTGTCTATATAGTGCGCAGAGCACACCCACACTATTCAAGTTCATTGCCCATACCATATAAATCATGCGGCAGCATTAAAATTCAAAGTGTTGCCACCTGTTCCTCTCCCAAAATGACTGTTAGATCTAGGTGTAGCGATCATACCAGTAATATTTGCGTCCATGCGCTTTAAGCTGAATTGAAAGCATAAAGTTATTATGATAGGACACGTAGGCGTTGGCTGGTGTCCTGAGTATGATAACTAAACGTAAGGGTATTTTAAAATCCGTCTGTGAGGTTGATATGGTCTGATGATTGTCGCTGTGAGACGCTAACTCTAAAGTCAAGAAAACCGACCCTGTATTTAGCTGAATCTACCGCAGGACAAGTTGTCCATCCCATAATCATCTGATTGTTGTAATAGGAACTGATGCTAAGTTTTGTGTACTTGTCTAAGATTACATTTCCTCCATTCATAAAAAATGTGTACTCGAGTAGGCCGTCAATGGGAGCTCTGAAAACAATACACTACACACCTTTATGTCTGATTCGAGTATCATTATTTGTTCTGACCCAAATTGTGTGACTACTGAGTTTTTTCACTTCAATGTTGACAATTGGATTTAATACAAAGCCCATTGTGAGAATCAACTGCTGTTTGCATACAAGGTAAAGCTTTCAATGAGCTTCTGGTGCCCAACAACTTTTTGATTTGCCAAAACGAACCATCCTTCTCATGATTTGAATCAGGCCTGAGGGTGACTTTTCTTTCAAACCTTAATTTCATGGAATGTCAAGTCTTGATTACAGTCTAATTTTTGAATATATATACATGTGGATGGGTGTGTAGAGTAGTGTAGTATGTTTTCTGCTGAATGGCGGTAGTTTTTCATACCAGTGCTACAGAAAATGCTGAAATTTCCATGTTCTACAGCACAGATCTTATCTTAGTTGCGCCTTCACAGCTTCATTCTTCCCACTCTCAACAATTTTCCATCATGCACCTATCATGTACATGTACGTGTACTGATGTGATAATTTGTATTACAGAGAAGACTGTATGCAGAGGCTGTAGAAGGGGTAGGAGCCGTCAGCGAGTCTGAGAGTAATGTAGAGAATCCATCATCTAATGTCGGGGCGGGTGAACACCCACCCCTCTCTGCTCAGAACTCAAACACTGAATCATCACAGGTATGCTGAAAATAAATGTTACTTCTGAGTGGAAACGCTCCTCCATAGACATGATATTGGAATATTGAGAAATATTGGTTAATCACCAACTGTAAAGGTGAAAATTCCATCTCGAGGTGCCAATTTGGCTCACAACAAGTGGAGATGCCATCAATAATAAGACTAGCAGGGAAGTTATGTAATGGTACCAAACGTTTAATTGCTGAATATGTGTATCAAACTTGCTGTGCTCATTATTCAGGCCAATAGTTTTTATCCTATGATTTCTTATTGTTTATTGTCCATAGAATTTCCCAACACCTTGTAAATGTAACCTACTGTATAACACAGTCCTAGCTCTAATAGCACTGTAGCATTGATTTCTGAGCATGCGGCTAATTTGCATTAAGAACCAATTACCATTAGGCCATAGTAGAGTCGTCCTACATCAGATGTAAAAATCTGCTGCCATTGTTCTGAAATTATATAGGTGCTGCTATTTTCATCGCCCTATATTTCACATCTTTGCTCACAGGCTAAGATTGTTATGGCTCAGAATCCCTAGTGTGGAGCCTAAGTAACAACTCAATGCTTGTTATTGAAATCTGTATTATATAATCAACAGCCCAAGCTGCACACGATGTGTAAATGTCAATAAATCTACATTCATGGCTGCCGATGATGTAATCTCAATGCTGAAGCTTCTAATAATCGTGATATTGAAT
>ERZ1740059.1141-NODE-1141-length-13487-cov-11.508115_pt1 | contig 13487 bp, 12 predicted proteins | sample MGYA00581744_ERZ1740059 | MGnify/ENA primary metagenome ERZ1740059 (study PRJEB43018, sample SAMN04849738) | marine metagenome | isolation source: floating plastic debris | place: Pacific Ocean | collected 2008-08-28 | study: EMG produced TPA metagenomics... | reverse complement strand
ATGAAGATGATTTGGTGGATACGCCTTATCAATTTTCTATATCTTCTAACAAATACGGTAGGGTACATGGATTTTTTATTGAGGAAGTCTTTTATATCGTCTGGCTTGACCCCAACCACCTGTTGTACTCTGGGAAGAAATAGAACTGAAAAAGGCAGGTTAAAAGTAATATCAGCCAACATCGCTCTATGTAAGTACATACATTGCCGCATTTATACAGCACAATCTTAGAGCAGGATGGCACACTTTTCATCGTATTATGGTACTAAATCTGCACCACGGTTCATCCCAAACTCCATCCCGGAGTGCGATTATATAGCGTCGGGTTGTGCCGCAACTGCACCTGCTGTGTGCCGCAGTTGCACGCGACTACCGCAAAACCCAATTTCGGCTGGTTTTACCCGCTTGATAGTGGTACTCACTACGCTTATTTGCCCTACCGGGTCGCCTGCGGCGATTCCTTGCTAGCGCTCGGAACAAATAAGCTGCGTTCGCCCCCGGAGGGGGGATGATGCCGCCAATTGATTGGTGTAGTTGGGGTATTCTGCCCAGGAGGGGCAACGTAGATTGACATTCAATCATATGGCGTATGCGATTGCTAGGGTAGCCAAACTCAAAAAAGCCAACATGGTCAGCAGCGGAGCGCACACTTCTCGCTCCAAAGATACCCCCAATGCCGACCCAACTAAAAAAATATTCGATTTATTGGTGATACTAACTCTGAAAAGAATTTAGAACAAATAGTAAAAGAAAAAATTAATCAACACAAACAGAAGCGCAAGATACGCACCGATGCAGTTTATTGTGCGGAAATTCTGCTCACAGCATAAAGCCGAATATTTTCGTCCATAAGACCCGACCAATGGGGGATACTATGAACTTGTTAAAGTTCAATCTTGGCTCGAAGCTTCCGAGTAATGGTTGATTGAACGATATGATGACCGCATTGTCAGAGCGGAATTGCATTTAGATGGAATGTCCACCAGGTTCGTGCTATTTAGGGTTAAATGCTATTTTATGTGTTGCGAAGTACGTAATGAGGAGAGATGTTAGATCAAGTAAATTCCAAACCTTTATGTAAAAATAATTATTCCGAAATAATCTGTGTTAATTTCCCGTTCTTTAAAATGTATCTTTGCAATAACGTCCTAGAATACAAAGTCACTACGTAAACTTGAATGTAAAAAGTGTTCTCAGTATGATTGTATTCGCACGCACCGCGTGCGATAGCGAGCGAATAAAAATCCGAGAACCTCCCTTGAGCAACCGACTTGTACAGCAACAGCGGCTATATGCATTGAAAATACGATGTTTTAATCAGAAGTAAGAAAATAATTCACAAGTTTATCTTGGATTTTTAAACAACTGAAGCGAATACCTCAGTTGACTAAATCAAGTCCAATTTCTGTACTTTTCAGACCAATAAGTCGAATTGTCTTAGCGACGCAGATGGTACTTGAAGTTAGTTGAGCCTTTATAACCCGAAAGGACAGCTAATTTCTCAAGACTCTGCGCTCCCATATAAGTTTTACCTTTTATTCTCCAGGTAGGGTAGCTTTGAATACCAGCTTTTTTGCACTCCGATTTTTGATTGTTAGGATTATCGGCATCTGCACAATCTGTATGGGGAACTTCTTGATAAGCTTCTTCACCAAATAACAGTTTTTGCTCGTGACAGTGAGGACACCACCAAGCAATGTATTCTTTAGCTCCAATTCCTTTGAGATGACGCGCTAATGCTATTTCTGCTGCTCCGGATGTCGTGGTAATTTCCCAGCCAACTCCAGGTTGAGGAGGATTTTCTCTAGTTGGGTAAAAACTGATTGCTCCGCTTTCTTGAACGGTTAATTTAGGGGTTTTAGGAGCATCACCTACACCAGCATAAATACCTAATGTACCTACCAGCGTTACCATTCCCACAATAATTGCGGTAAAGAAAATTTGTCCTATATCTTCCCAATTGCGTCCATAGATTGTCAGCACCAGCATGGTTAAAGAAAATAGAGCCGATGCGATGCAGTAGGGACAAACAGTTTGGATTTGGCTAAATAATACGTACATTAAATAGCCGCTGAAAACCGTCATGGAAATCGAGCCTATCAATAGAAACGTCCATGTCAAGTTTTCTATTTTCTGGTACTGTTCCTTGGTTCCTCCACCTTTAAAAATAAAAGGTGTAACGGCGAATACCATCATACTGAAATATGCTAGAAATCCAAATAAAGTTAGCGGCTGTCCAAAAATTTCTGCCCAAGGGCTTGTTAAAACGCTATTACATCCAGCAGTCGAAATACCGCAAGCAACCTGTTTTCCGTTTAGTTTGACTATAGTCAGATAACCCGTAATTAAAGCACCACAAGAAGCAATACCTGCAATTAGCAAGCGCGAGAAACGATGAATCCAAAAGTTAGAGTGACGACGAATCATAAGCCAATAAATTTTTAGTTGGGGTTGTTTTTCTGTGGGAATAAACTATTAAAATTACGCCTAAGACGAATTATTAAAGAAAGCGATAAAGTTATCAGCTTTACTCTTTCGTATTAGGCGTAACTCAGTAATAATCAAAGTGAGAGGAGCAATGAGAGAAGTATCGATTGGTTAATTGGATGATTGGTAGATATTAATTTACGGATGTTGGGCTTCGCTTTTGGTCAATAGCGTATTTAAAACCAATAAGTTGAGAAACCTGCTTGCGTAGGTTTTCGTCTGGGTAGAGTATTGGGTTGACCTCAGTCCTTACGTACTGATTGGCATTTTCCAAAATATGTCTGGCTTGAATTTGAGAAATTGCTTTCTGTTGGTAGGCTACTAAAACCTTTTGAACCAACTCATCGTATTGTTCTTTGTCCTGGAAAGAAAATTGATTTTTTTTCTGTGGAGTTGATGAATCATTTGCAATGACAGGTATATTCTGGCTTGTATCTAAACTTAGAGGCTGTTGCAAGTGAAGTACGTGTTCGCTTCCCTGGGGAATCCTTGACGCAAGAATAGAACGGGGAGTTAAATAGCCAGCAACAGCACCTATACTTTGAAATACCAATGTATTTCTTAAAAATTCTGAGCTTTCCGTGCCACCAGTGAAACTGGTATACATCGGTGAGAAGCGAGCAAAGGATGAACTATAGTTTGCTGCTTGTTCCATGCGGCTTCTTCTAGGAATCTTATTAGCAGGAATTATGGTGCTGGCAGTTGCATTAAGTGGATATGATTTGCCGTTCATGACTAAAGTTTTAGCAACAATCATTGTTCCCTTTTGTTTACCTTTACCCACGGGAACTAGTACTGCTTCTATCCTACTTCCTTTTCTTATAACTAATTTTCCCTGATTGCTATAGACTGATTCGACGATATATAAAACTACTGGTCTTTGCTTGTCTCCACCTGCATCAAATTCAACATTGTTGGGAAATGCAACCACTATAGATTCTATGTTGACATCCTTTGCAAGAGCCGATGAAGAAAAAGCAGCAAAGAAAAAAAGGATAGAACCAAATAGAGCTACAAAAGACTCTTTAAACTCTTTCATGAGATTCACCTGAGAATAAAAAATGTACGAAAGGAACGGATTTGAAGAGTAATTTTAGCAATGGATTGAGCGGGAAACCCCCGCTCAATATCTAGTCATTTAACTTCTATTGCTTTCCGCCTTGTGGTTGTAAGTCCAGATGGCTGTAGAATTGAGCCAAAGCAAAATTTCCTTGCATGTTTATTTCGCTCATTTTTACGTCTGCAGAGGTTTTTATAGCAAGCCGATGGGTAACTTGCTGCTCGTAATTGATATTCTTTTTCATGTCGGCATTGATAGAAGCAATGTTTTTGTCTCTATCAGCTTGAGCATTAGCGATTTCTATTTGAGCTATCGAAGTATACAATGCTGTACTGGTTTTGGCAGCAGCTTCGTTAAAGGAGTCACAATTAGTTATAAAATTATCATCGCGGTGAACTTTTTCCTTCCTGAGTTCAGAAGAATCCCGATCTCTATTCCAATCTGCCTCAAATTTATTTTCAGAGAGAGAATCTGCTTTATTTGAACTGGTGCTGCTTGATTCTCCCTTCCCCTTGAGAATCCAGATGCTACCACTACCAGATTTTTTGGTCTCTCTGTTAATCTCTTGGCTTTCTTTGTTTTGATTAAACTCTGCTGTAGAACCGGAATCATTTTCTTTTGCCTCTACTTCTGACTCAAAAGAATCAGAAACGGGTGTCCTATTACAGGTAGGATTCTCCATCTTGAAAGTTGAGTCAAATTTACTTAAGGGGTTGGCAGACGCTGATGGTGCTCCAAAAGTAAAACTCATCAAGCATATAGCACAAAAACCAAACACTGGTTTTGCTATTAATTTAGCTATTAATTGAAACGACATAATTGGCACTCCTTAAAAATTGATTACGAAAAAACTTGAACGCAGAGATGAGATTCCAAATCCGAAAAGCTGATTTGGAATATAAACTGAATCAAAATCCAGTAGTTAGTGTCTATTTCTTCTGGCTCTTCTACGACGAGAAACTCTAGCTCTTCTTCTAATACTTCTTTCCTCAGCCTCAGAATTACACTCAATTCTTCTTGCTATGTATTCTCCAGCACACTCCCCCGTGTTATATAAAAGGGTTAATCCACCCACTAATTCAGCAGCAGCAGCTCGGATCTGCGGAGTTCCTGGTGTAGCACCATAAGTAATAGCTCCGGCTTTAATTGTGTCCTTTCCGGCTTCTACGCCGCATTCGATTAATTCTGTATTTGCAGACTCTATGCACATTTCGTAAGGCGTATTCTGTCTACTTTCGGCAGGTTCGGCAGTAGCAACCTGCCCAAATCCAAATACACTAACGGTGATTGCTATCCCGGTAGACATAAATTTTTTCATTGATTAATCCTTTTGGTAGATGAAAAACTGTTAATAAATAAAAAATTTAACAGTGTTTTCGGACTGGTTTAAATCTACATCTACCAGTTATAAGTGACAACCAATTATGTTGGTTAAAAATGAAAAATGATTTTCAATATTCTATTTATTTACTATTGTCAACCAACTATATTTTTGCAGAATAATCTTGTTGTGCATATGCGTCTATTTTATGTTTAATTATTACTTTGTTGACATATTTGAGAGTTTGTATTATTTTTTTGCTATCGAGAAAGATTAACTATTTAGTTAATCTTATTTTATTGGTACTAATATTTTTAGATTGTAGAAACATACTTTTATATCTAAGAGTCACCGATAACAGTAATGGGGAAATCTTTTTTATGTGTAGTCACGATGAAATGTTTCGTTTCTTGAAGAGAAAGGCAGAGGAACGGGGTTTAATGGTTGATGATTTTTTCAAATTTTTAGGAGATAAATTTGCTTATCACGGCACCTCTATAGGTTTAAATACCACCCAACAGTTATTAATCCTATTCAGCTTTAACGGATATAGTCCATCACAGGCACAAGATTTTTTTGGATATCCAAGTTTGAAAAATATTAGGGAATATTTAGCCAAAGGTGTGAATACTGTTATTAGAGAAGAAACCAAGAAAAAGCGGGTAAATTGGCTTGATATCCGTGAATTCGTGCTAAAATCTGGTTTTATCCGAGCATCTAAAATAGATGAATTGAAAAAGTTTTTTCAAGAGATTGGTGTAGAGGAACGTCAAAATTTAAATAATTTCTTTCTAATACTGCTCGAAACTGTTGAAATAGAGAGCTTACCTGGTTTTAACGAATACGACCACACAAGATTAAATGATTTGCTCCGGATAATTTCCGAAATTCTTATACAGGGAGTTTAAATCTATAGTCTATTAAAACCTAGATTATATTAATAGACCAGTAGATAATCTGTCACAAGTAAACTTGATAAATATCCAGATTTACCACCAAAGAAAAAATAAACAGTTATCATTATCTTAAGCCTTTGATTTGAAATGTAGAGTCAATATTGATTGCTCTGAATTCTGATGGTATGTTACGGAATTCTTAGCAATCAATATTGATAAATATTAAGCCAAAGCTCGTATTTCATTTACCGAATATTTTCAACCAACATAGTTGGTTTGATTTTTACTTGCAGCATACTAATATGTAATTTTCCTGCTTAAATACAGGACATATATGTAGTTGTGAAAGCTTGTCGTACAAGCTCTAATTCTAAAAGGTATGGTATTCGGTATGAAAACGTAATCCTCACACCAAGTTTAATCTTTATTGGAGAATCATGACAAATACACAAATAGACAAATTAATCGACGAATTATCAGAACAATTAAATGATAAAAATAGTGAGGTTAGAGAAGAAGCAGCCTATAAACTTGGCAAATTTAAAGAAGATAAAGCGAGAAACGCTTTAGAAGACAGATTGTCAAAAGAAGATGATGTTGAAGTACGTTTAACAGCAATTAATTCATTAGGAGAATTTTCATCCAGTCAAGAAGCTGCTAGAGCTTTAATTAGTCGTTTAATTAGTGAACTAAACAATAATTTACGTGCAGCAATAGTAAAGCAGTTTGCTAATTTTGATTTCAAGGAAGTCTATAAAGCTCTTTTAGCTTGCTTGATTAATGAGAATGAAGACATTTTTGTCAAAAAAGAGGCTTTATTGAGTGCAAGAGATTTGCTTTTAAAGTATCCACTGGTAGAAGTAGTAACAGAAACAGCACCGTTTAATAAGATTTCTCCTTTGAATAATTTGGTTAATAAGTTAGTTAAAAAAGGTTGGCAGATTGGAGAAGAAATTTATGAAAAACTACAACCACCTGAGAACTTTCAAGGTTTATTAGAACCTTGTACGTTCACATCTGATTCTGTGCAAGAAACGACTAAGAGAGTTAACAAAAGTATAAAACTGGGTATACATAGTATAAGCTTATTGATTTCTTTAAAATATGTGTCAGATGAAAAATTTCAGGTTTCTATAAAGGTAAAACCATATGTTGGAGAAACTTATCTACCTACAGACTTAGAAATTCATTTGATTTCTTCAAATGGAGAAAAAGTCAACTCTAAACAAGTAAGAGAGCAAAATGAATACATTAAGCTTAAAAAGTTTTCAATCACTAGTGGAAACACTTTTTATATAAAAGTGTCTCTAGATAATATTCAAGTCACGGAAACTGTTGAAATTTAAACTTAAGTTATGTAAAGGGATGTATCTACATGCGGTTTAAAAAATTTCTGATTCTTTGCATAGTATTTCTGTTAACTATATGTCTAACAATTCTCCCCGTTACTAAAGTTGCTGGACAAAATATCGATATCCTCAAACAGTTAACTGATTCTTGCCCAGAAAGTGAAATTGTTAATGATAGATACTATTGCAAACAGTGGAACCTAAAAAATACATCAAGTGGCATTAAGTGGGAAGCGCTAAAAACGTGGGAGACTTATCATAATTATGGACGGGATATCATAATAGCAGTGCTTGGCACTGGTGTAGAATGGCACGGAGATTTGGATGAGAATAATTTTGTCGAAGGATATGACTTCTTCGAGAATGAACGTATCAAATATGCTCACTTGTCAGTTGATGATGACGGACATGAGACTAAGATGGCAGGTATTATCGCCCAGACTACCAATAACATATATGGAACAGCTGGAATCGCTTACCAAGCTCGAATCATGCCCGTAAGAATATTGGAAGGTGGTGATGATGAAAAAGATAAAAAAATTGATTTAGAAACATTAGCTAAGGGCATTGAGTTCGCAGCTAAAAACGGTGCAAATGTAATTAACTTGAGCTTGGGAGAGATATCCATACCTACTAATACGGATGTAGGGAATTTAGTCTTCGATACAACAATAAATCATTTGGAGAAAGCAATTAACACTGCGAACGAAAAAGGTGCAGTAGTAGTCTTTGCAGCGGGAAATAAGAAGCCTGGGCATAAATTTATTGGTTATATGTCTAAAATACTGCAAAGCGATAAGGTAATTACCGTTGCCGCACATGATATCAATGGTAATATTACTGATTACTCAGGTAAAGTTGCTAATATTAGTGCGCCAGGCGGTAGTGGCGAAAAAGCTGAAGGCTTAAAATTCCATAGCTTGCATACTATAAAGGGAATTTTGGCAATGGTGCCTGAGACCATCTTAGGAGCAGAAGCAAAAAAGAAGAGTAATCTTTCCGTCACTTCAGGGAGTTCAGAAGCAGCTGCTCACGTCTCTGGAGTTGCAGCAATTGTGATGTCCGAGCTTAAGTCGTGCGGCAATCGGTATGAAAGTTGTCCCAAAATAGACGATGCAAAAATTGCTAGCGTAGCTCGAAATATTATCATTGGCTCGGCGCTTCATTCAACAACTAATCAGAATGACATACCCAAATTGGATGCTGCTCAAGCGGAATTGGATGCTTGGATGTATATAGTAGAACTTACAGAATCCGATTCATACGACGCGAGCGCCGCAAGTTCCAAATCTCCTAGTACATCCTTTTTGGTTCCTGCCACGAACTTGGTAATGCAAAATGTGCAGGCAGCTGAAGACTCAAGAGCGGATACTATAATCTTTCAAAACCAATCTTGGATCTTCCTGTTTACTGCATTAATCGTATTGATTTCGTTTTTCTTATTACGAAGATTCCCGTTTCTACTTGCAACTGTAGTTTACGGAAGTAATAGTTCCTTAATTTTGATGAGTCAGGTAGAAAATCCAATTTTGTTCTACCTGAGTCAAGCCCTAGTCGCATTCATCCCAGTAATCTTAATAACCTTCTTACTCCAGGTTAAATATTGGTCTCGTGTGGCGAAAGGAACAGCGTTTGGTGCAAGTTTAGTCTTAATATCTTTAGCTATTTTAAACTTTGGCTCTTATCAAGCTCAAGCTATTTATTCTTTAATTTGCAGCATACCACCTGGGATATTCTTCGTACTGTCTGTCAACAAAAGATATGACTTTGCAGAACTGATGCTAGAAATCGAGCAAATGATACAAGAATCACAAGTAATACGGAAAAATATTGAGGAAAATTTACGAGTCTTTTTCCGAAAGCTTAAATAATGATTTTATGCTGTGCCCAGCATCGCATCCTAATAAAATCCAAGTTATTCTGACATTACGCTTGTAGCCGCTAAACAAATACTTTAATTTTATTTAAAAACGATGAGTATTTTTACCTTCCTAAACTTTTCATAAAAGCCCTCGCTAAGGGAAAACACGAAGGTACTAATCATTGCTATTCATCCACCTGGGTACCCAGGTGGATGAATTTTTCTAACGCTTCTACCGCTCCAACTTCATTTACTAGTCGGATAAAACCCCCTGTCAACGCTTCTAACAAATCACTTCTATCCATCTCTACTCCTTCATCTGCCAAATCCATGAGTGTTCGGTTAATCTGCCTGCTCAGTTTCTTGGGAATGCGGAAAGTTGTTTGGGTATAGTCGGGATTTTCTCGTTTAGCTAATTTATCTAGCGTTTTTTTTGCAGTTGTGAGTTTTTGGGTTTCTTGCTGTTCAGATGACTGAGTAGCTGGATATCCAGATGTTTCACTATTTTCTTTTACAGTTTTGGATTTTTGAGCAGCTGACTTTTTGGATGACTGGGTTTGCTGCTGTGTGGGTGTTTGAGTAGCTGGATACCCAGATGTTTCACTATTTTCTTTTGCAGTTTTAGATTTTTGAGTAGCTGACTTTTTGGATGACTGGGTTTTTGGGTACCCAGATTTCTCACTACTTTCTTGTGCTGCTCCCAGGGCTTCACTAAATCTGCTCACTCTGGAAGTGCTTGAATTAGTTCGCTTTTTATTTCTGCCCAATCCCGCCATGCTACTTTACCTCCTCTTACTTTATATATAGGAACTCCTGATGTTACTGCGTCCTTGTATGCTTTATAAAACCGAATACCCCGGCTAAAAACTGGATATCCCTGACTTACTAGCGCTTCCATTGCTTCTTGCCCGTCCTTTTGTGGCGGTGGTGGAATCATTGTTAACAGCACTCGCCAATTAGTTTCTGGTGGCAATGATTTAGCCATCAGCGCCATAGCATCTATGCCTAACAAATCAGGAGGTGTGGGAATTATAAGTAAATCGCATCCCCTAGCCAGTTCTTCTACTTCTGTTTCTGTAGGTCTTGCGGGGGTGTCAAAAATTATGAATTCAAATCTTTGCTTACGCATTAGTTTTGCAGCTTCCTTTTCTCCACACACCTGAAACGGTAAATTACCAGGTCTAGCCCAGGTGGAGGCAGAACGATTTTGGTCAGCATCAATAACTAAAGTTGCACCGTCTTCACTAAATAACGTGGCAAGGCAGATAGCCGAAGTAGTTTTGGACACCCCGCCTTTGAAAGAACTTAGAGAGATGATTGGCATAACCTCCCCCTTATTAGAAATAAAAGTATCATAACGCACGCTGGTACCTGGATACACATATAATTTGGATGTATGAATATTTGGGTACCCAGGTTTTTAAAATTGTTTTTCGGGCTAGAGTCTTGCAGATTGTCTATCAGAAGTACAGGAGAAACTATTCGGAGCGTTTTATTTGGGGGAAGGAGAAGGCATTCTTAAAATCCCGATAGCGTAATATTGGCAATCGCATTTATTTGACGGTGGGGAATTATCAGGATAACCAGCTACCAATTCCATTAAAAGCACTATCAATTATTCGCTTCCAGATTTGAGGCATAAAAAGCCATATTAGTGGGTCTTTAAGCCCTTCCATCCCTTCTATCTCATACATTTTCTCCCCCGCATCGTGTATTTGTTTGGTTATGCTTCTCACTTCCTCAAGAGATAATTGGGAATCCTCCACTAAACACAACGAAGCTGCTTTGAATATTTTTAAGCGTCCCCAACCAAAAGTTCCTTCCCTATCTGATTGCAAGCGTTCCAAGCCTTCTAACTCGCTGAAGAAATTTAACCGGATGGCTTCAGCTAAGTCTTCTTGGTTGATAGGATATTTATCTAACCCCGATTCCTTTATGTGATGCTTCGCAATAATAAACCCCTTTTGCGTTTGCTCACTATGAAGTGAAATAAAGGAGTCAATATCTTTCTGTGTCTGAGGTAAAACTTCGGGTTCAGTATCTTTACTCACACCCCTTTTCCAACCATATCCTTTAGAGTTGGACTGACCTTTCCAGTAATCATCTCCAAGTTTTTCTTTTCTTCTTTTGGCTTCTCCCATTTGGTATAGCTCCAATACATAATTATTTAATATCTATTTATTCCGAAACAAGATTTACTACGTAGTTTTATTATTAGCCTTCAAATGTTTTTTGTAGCAGAATTTCGGAATCGGCAGGAGGTGGTTTACATCCCGGTTAGGAACACGCTCAAGCACGGATGTTCTATTAGTGGAAATAAACGCGGGGAATACTTGTCTTATCTAAAACAAACTGCATTCAAATGAATCGCCCCTCTTCAATCATGGAGCGGATTGACGTTTTATCCAACGCCACTTCTCGCCGTAGTTGTTGCATTCTGGTAATTGCATTACTTATTGACTTTTTCGTCGTCGGCTTTCCCCAAGCGTTATAACGCGCTTCGGATTTTTCTGATACCGTAACGGAAGCATTGGGTAACGGCTGTACAACGACTATCACCTCAACAGAAATATCTTTCAGATCAGTAGGCGTTTCAATTTGCAATATACCATCTTCCCCAATGTGCGTTTGTAACTTCATCGTTTCCATGTCCACCGGAGGTAGTTTGTTATTAATACAGAAATAACTGCTATTTCTATTCTGCTGCTTGCTGATATTTTAAGGTACCACTTGCGTGACATATCTGGATTTACAAATATCTGGGTACCCGGATATTTAAAATTATTTTTCTAGGTTTTACCAAAAATGTTTTGATTTATATTATGTGGTCGTATTTTCAACCACAATCAAATAGAAAGGGGGCATAGCAGACAATGGCACAGAAAAAGACCGTAAGCAAGCAAACAATTTACCAACTTAAAATTACCCTCAAGGGAATTCGACCACCGATTTGGCGTAGAGTGCAACTTGATAGCAAGACGACACTCCAAGGGTTGCACATGATAATTCAAGAAGCAATGGGCTGGGGGAACTATCACTTGCATAGTTTTACTATTCATGGCAATGAATATGGTCAAGCAGGAGATGATTTTGGTGTGTATTCAGAAAACAACGTCAAGCTAAGTGATGTGGTTGCTGGGGAGAAATTCAAATTTTTCTACACTTATGATTTTGGAGACGATTGGGAACATGAAATCATTGTGGAAAAAGAATTATCTGCCGCACCAAATGCAAAATACCCACTCTGTGTAAAAGGAAAACGGGCTTGTCCTCCGGAAGATTGTGGTGGTTCCTGGGGCTATACAGAATTATTAGAAATACTTGCTGACCCGGAACACCCGGAATATGAAGAAAAAATGGAGTGGTTTGACTCCGATTTTGACCCCGAGTTTTTTGATGTCGATGAAGTGAATGAGTGCTTAGAAGAGATTTTTGGACAAACTACATAAAGTTATTGATTATACGATTAAATCAATAATTTTTTATTCATAATACAGAAAGCCTCAGCAACAGAAGTCTTCGCGGGAAAGTGCGATAGTGCGAGATTATGACACTATTAAAATTGACCGTCCTTGCAATCCAACAACTCTCGCATAGCTTGAGCTTCACTATGCTCTGGAAAAACCGTTAAAAAATCATCTAAATCGCGGATAGCCATACAGATATATCCTGGTAAAGCATTTTGAGAAAGTGCTAATTCATATAATTGTTTTGCTATAGGAATATAATCAGCAGTCAAATAATAAAGTGCTAAGTTTAAAGTATTTTGCCAGTTTTGAGGATTTTCATCGTACTTTGGTTTAGCTAGTTTGACAGCATTTGCAAGTTCATTTTTTGCTTTATCTGGTTGATTTAGTGCTTTGTAAGCTAAAGCGTGTAGATATAAGTTCCAATCATCATCTTTTTCTAATTCAACAGCAAAGTTTAAATCTGTAAGTGCTTCATCATATTGCTTTACTATGAGGTAATATTCGCCTCTACGTGCTAATGGCCATAAAGAATCCGGGTCAATTTCAATCGCACGATTAAAATCACTAAGTGCCTCTTCGTATAGATTCATCCAACGGTAAGTGTAACCCCGTTGTGTAATTACCCACTTGTCATCAGAGTCAATTTCAATCGCACGGTTAAAGTCTTTGAGTGCATCTTCGTAGCATTCCATTTCTCGGTAAACGATACCCCGATATGCAATTGCACACTTGTAATCGGGGTCAATTTCAATTACGTGGTTCAAATCTTTAAGTGCATCATTGTAGCGTTTCATTTTGCGGTAAACGATACCCCGATTTGTGATCGCCCATTTTTCATAGGGGTCAATTTCAATTACGTGGTCAAAATCTTTGAGTGCATCTTCGTAGCGTTCCATTTTACGGAAAGTATAACCTCGTTCTTTCTGTATCCATTTGTCATAGGGGCTAATTTCAATTATGTGGTCAAAATCTTTAAGTGCGTCTTCGTAGCGTTTCATTTTGCGGTAAACGATACCCCGATTTGCAATCGCCCACTTGTAATC
>ERZ1740059.1140-NODE-1140-length-13491-cov-8.854049_pt1 | contig 13491 bp, 7 predicted proteins | sample MGYA00581744_ERZ1740059 | MGnify/ENA primary metagenome ERZ1740059 (study PRJEB43018, sample SAMN04849738) | marine metagenome | isolation source: floating plastic debris | place: Pacific Ocean | collected 2008-08-28 | study: EMG produced TPA metagenomics... | reverse complement strand
CGCTTTGAGTAACATTTGTATATATGCGCAGCATGAGAAGAGTTAGGAGTTAGGAGTTAAGAGTTAGAAATTATCTCCCCCTAACGGGTTGCGCCACTTGCTACAAGTCGCCGGCAGTCGCTACAGGGCGTGCGTGTTCCTCCGTGCACGCCGCGCTGCCGATGCGTACCTAAGCCAGCGCAGTGGCTTACCATCTCCCCATCCCTCAATGCCCATAATCAATTACTCATAATCCATCAATACCTGTACCCATTTCGGTGGGCGGGGTATGGAGTTACCTAAACGATCTAATAATAACCATGCTGCTATGTGTACTACGAATAAATATATAAAATTGTTAAGTAATATTAAGACAATGGCACCTATTTGAATTAAGAATGGATTGGGAGTTGTGAGAATGCCCAAGTTGACGAATAGCCATTCTAGAACGTTAGTTACTTGATTGATTAAGTAAATCCATAGATCTTCTCCCGAGAGTAAGGATAGTAACCACAAGCGAAAAAACACACCTATTGTGCCTAGAAGGGTAGCCAAACTAATGGAGACAATCCAAGGTACGCGCCGTTTCCATGTAGAACCCAGCAGTACTCCCATAAAAGCATAGGGAATTACAAATAGTATACTTCTAGTCGGTCCCATTAATACTAATAGCAGTAAACCGGAGGTTAAAGCTGACATCCATGCGGCCCTGCTATTCCAGCGCAGGTAGACTAAGGCTATGGGTATGGGGAAAAATATTTTTAGAAGACCTAAAGGAAAATAAAAATTAATAAACCAAATCAAACTTGCGGTACTTGCCAAAAAAGACGTTTCCACCATTTGTAACGGTGCATCGACTTGAAGGTGCGGGCTAGCTAAATGTTGGTTATCCCTATGGTTGGATGGGTTGGGATTAAAGGAATTGTTTCGGGCTTTATCATCTGGCGAGGAACTAAGAATATCCATGTGAGAGAAGCTGCTCTAAGAGGTTAAACTATCATCTTTTCTAACGCTGATACATCAGGAATACAAATAACCTCCCCATTTCGTTGAATCAATTTTTTCTTTTCTAACCTAGTTAATACCCTTGTTACGGTTTCTCGTGCCAATCCGCTCAAGCTACTCAACTCCCGATGGGGTAAGTTAGGAATTTCTACACCTACGGAAGCTTTGATTCCTTGTCCCTCCGCCAAAAACAATAAAGTGTCTGCCACGCGAGAAGCTGAATCCGATTCCCGTAACCGCAAGCGTCGGTTAACTTGTCGCAAGCGTCGCGCCATTAACTGCGCCAGTCGCACTCCCGCTAAAGGTTCGGAATTGAGTAATTTAATAAAATCCTGTGATGGTAAACTACCGATTTGAGTAGCAGTTAAAGTTATGACATCCGTAGAGCGAGGTACCTCATCTAATGCAGCCATTTCGCCAAATAATTCTCCTCTACCAAGAATATTAAGCGTTAATTCTTTGCCTTCTAAATTATACGTACGAATTTTAACCCAGCCCTCCACAATAAAATATACGGAGCCACCCCAATCATTTTCGAGTAAAATGACTTGATTTGCTGGGTGAGAGCGACTAACTAGATTACTCAAAGCTAATTTTATGGCAGTTTTTGGTAGCCCTTCAAAAAAAGGAGTTGAAAGGGTTACTTCTTTGGCGGAGGGATGTAAGCTATACCTGTCTTCCATTGGGACATTTTTCTTTGAGCTGTAATACAAATCACTTTCTAAACTGTCAGCTTCAGGTAAATTTACCTCAAACAAAAACAAAATAAAGCTAAACTATGTTACACAAAAAACGAAAGTAATAATTTTTCGGGGAGCGTTGTAGGGAACCTATTTCTAGGTTTAAACTAAGTACAACTTTTGTGTAAAGCGGTCTGAGAGCTTTAAATTCTATTAATAGAGAATTAGCAGTAGTACAAGCGCGATAATTACTTTAATTACTTTTTAGTATCGCACCCGTTCCCAGAAATTATATGCAAACAACATTAATAATACTCAAGTCAATTAATTTTTGCTAACCTTAAATTTTTAACTGGTTGGGCATAAAATCACGTCAGCTTCTTTAGGGAACTGCCCTTAGTGACAAAATTGCATCAACAGCGTGCCTCTGCTCCGCGAATTTTATAAACTTTATCAACACTACCATGTTCCTATTGTCCTCTTGACAAGAACCTGATAGCTACCTGATAAATAACACCCAGCTAGTAGTTGTAAATTGATTGCCGATAGCCATTAACCATCGATAGCTCACAATACAAGAAGGAAAATCAACGTGACTTCCCGTGCAAACCAAATTCAAAGCATGATTGCAGACATTGATAAATTACTCACTCACAAAGGTAAGCGTTTGTGGGGGGTTATTTCTTCTCAAGAAGAGCCGCGTCAGGTTTTAGAGCGTATCCGGGATTTCCTCGCTAATGAAACTCTCAGCGAAACTGACAATGCTCTACAAGCACAATTACCGCCTTTGGTAGCAAAATTTGTGCAAGAAGGAAACCAAGATTCTTCTGTTTCCTCAAGCAAGACAGAATCGGGGGATGTAAGGCTTTCGGAGTTAATTGAACCACTCAAAGCAGAATTGAAAACCCTTTTAGAAGAAAGGGCGAATTTAATTAGTGAAATCCGTGAATTAGAAAAAAAGCGACTGCATGATTATTCTCTAGCCCAACAGTTGGAAACCCAAGAGAAAATAATTTCCGAGTTTATGCAGGTGCTAAAAAATCGTTTGTCAGATGACATTGATGGGGATGTGTCTGCTAATATTACGCCACAGAAAGCTCTCCCCCCTTCTGGCAATCGAGTAGATTCAGTAAGGGTAGAGCGTTTAACCCAACTGACAAATGATTTAGATCGACGTTTGGTAGCTTTGGATGGAACGGTTAATGTTGTTTTTGAAGGATTACAGCGTAATATTCACGCTTACCACGATTCCTTATCCCAAGCATTAGCAAGAATGCATCACAAGGGAATCCAAGGCGAACAGTTACTTGAAGGTTTGCTCCAAAATTTTGCTAAAATTCCACAACAGCAAGAATATCCGGACTTATTAGAGCAAACAACAGATAAAATAATCGTCGAGGATATTAATGCCCAAAGTCTCGAGTCTGCCGGATTTTACAATCGAGATGTTAACGATTTCGAGAATGTTGATCGAAACGAAGAATACGAGCAAGATCTTAAGGATTTTGGAAGTTTCGATCTAGACGAAGAGCACGAGCGAGATATTAACGAAAAATTAGAAGTTACCCCTGACGAAACAATAGATAATATTGAATTTTCTCAACCTCTAGAGGATGACGATGATACTCTTGTTCCACCCGATTTTTCAGAAATTATTTCTCAATTCCAGAAAGAGTCTATAAGTGAAGATTTAAATGAAGAATTAGCACGGGATAACTACTCAGAATTAGAGTTTATAGAAGAACAAGAAGATATAGTAAAACCACAAATATTTGCAGATTCCGAAGCTTTTGATTCTCCGGAAAAGATGCAAGCAGTATTGTCTCAGTTGAAAAAAATAGCAGCAGAAACAGAACAATTACCAACAGATACTTTGTCAGAAAGTACCAATGAAGATGAAGTTGATGAACTTTATGCTAGCTTGTTCGACAGCGATAATTTAACTACCTCCTACTCCCAAACGCCGGAGCAACAAATTCGTCCTCCTGCCATTGATGTAGATATTCTCGCCACATCGGATTTTGATGCACAAGTACCTGAGAAGCAAATAGAAAAAGAAGTTGTTTCTCAGGAAGTAGTTTTTGAAGTTACACCTCCATCATTAACTTCTGAAACTATAGATACTTCCTCAGATGATGAAATACCAGTAACAGATCCTTGGTTTAACGATAGTAATATAGATTTCGCGAATACTAGTGAATTTATCAATAAAAATACTGCTAAAAGCTCTTATCGGAAAATAAAAGCTACCAGTGAAGATACAATTACATCTCTAACAGAACTTATATTTGAAGAAGAAATATCCCCAGAAATAGCTGCACCACCATTAGGAAATTCCGAATCGCAACCAGAGGTAGTAGTTGAAAACAAAGAAGAAACCGTCACTCCAATTGAAGTTTATCATGAAGCAACTTCAACAAAAGAAAAATATTCCACCACAATAATTGAAGCTTCCCAAGAAGTTCCTTCAACAAAAGAACAAGAAACTGCCGCACCAATTGAAGCTTCTCATGAAGGGACTTCAATAAAAGAACAAGAAACTGCGACACCAATTGAGGCTTCCCAAGAAGTTACTCCAACCTTTGAAGAAATTACTACAGAAGAAAACAAGCCAGTAAACGACTCAGAATCTGTTATTAAACCAACTAAAGAAAAATCCCAATTACAACAAATTACCCTTCCAGTTACTCCTATAAGTCAATCAAATAAAAACTTAGATGCGAGTACAATAGAAACTCCATTCCCTCAAACCGAAAAAACTACTGTAACTTCCAACGAAGAAAAAACCTTACAAGAGAATGGAGCATCGGTAAATAGTACCGAAATTCCTCCGACAAACAAAGGCGATACAGTTTGGTATTTGGGACTAGATTTAGGAACAACAGGAATTTCTGCTGCATTGTTAAATCGTTCCACTCAAGTAATTCACCCGATTTACTGGGCACAGGAAAACCAACCCCAAACAGCTTCTCAAACCTGGAATTTCCGTTTACCAGCCGAAGTTTATCTTCCCAAAACTTCTCCCAGCCAAAATACCGACGAAAACCAAGCAGAACAAAATATCTACTCGGCATATCTAAAACCATATTTACAAATTTCCCTCCCTTACAAAAACAAGGGAGAAACAGCTTCCACCGAAACACGCCAAAAATGGGAACCATTACTGCAACTCAACGAATTTTCTACAGTTCCCTTAGTATGGATTGTACGTTCCCTTTCAAAATTGTTATTGACTTTAAAATCCGACTCTAATAGCACCACCCTGGGATTAACCGCCACTGCAATCGGTATTGAAAAAGAACAATTTAATAGTATTATTAATAATATTGCCGGTGTTATTTGCACTTGTCCTTCTAATTGGTCAGAACAATATCGCTTCAACCTCCGAGAATCCTTACTCATCAGTAAATTAGTCGAACATCCCCAACAAGTATTTTTTGTCGAAGAAGCGATCGCCAGTTTGCTCGGAGGGCTTGAAGGTGCAAACGGTGAAATAGTTAAATTAGTAGAGAACGAAAATTCAACTCCGGTTGTCATCAGCGATAACAACCTTATAGGTAACACCTTAGTCATTAACATCGGAGCCAGCGCTACCGAAATGGCATTAGTAGATTTACCTGAAAATTTGCAAGATTTAACACATAACGAATTTCTACTTCACGGCTTTACCTGCGGCGGAAAAGCCATGGAACAAGACATCATCACTCAATTACTGCTAACGCCAAAATGGCGGAAATCCCGCAACACCACCAAATCTTCAGAAACCGCCAACGATAATAACCCCTTACATTGGCAACCAAATATTCCCGGTTTAGAACAAATACGTTTTTCCAGCTTAGGTTTAGAACAATTGGAACTACCTCGTGCTGGCGAGCCTGATATTAGCCAACGCATTCGCTTACAGCAAAGACTCGAAAGTTCACCCCTAGGTAAAGCACTACTCGATGCTGCCATCGCTCTCAAACTCATCTTGCAACACCAAGAATCCTTCACCATTGAATTAGCAAATCAAAGATGGGAATTGCAGCGACGAGACTTAGAAAGTCAAGTATTTGTTCCCTTCGTACGCCGTATCAATCGGGAATTAAATAAACTATTAGTAACACGCGGTATACCTACAGAAGCCATCAATCAAATTATTCTTAGCGGTGGTGTTTCATCCATAACCGCCATTAGTCGTTGGTTGCGCCAAAAACTTCCCGGCGCCAAAATTATTCAAGAAAAATATCTCGGCGAAAATGGTACTCCAGCTAGTTCCCGTGTCGCAACCGGATTATGCCTACTACCGCTCCATCCTCTCGTTTTGGAAATACCCAGACAGCAATATACCGACTATTTCTTATTTACTGAATTACTACGGCTTGTACCAGAAAATGCTTTATCCTTCGGTGAAGTAATTCAACTATTTGAAGCACGCGGTATCAACACTCGCACTTGTCAGGAACGTTTGTTAGCCTTTCTAGAAGGTGAAATACCTCCAGGTTTAGTACCCAATAACCAAGACATCCAATGGCTAAACCAAACTTCCCTAGAAAACTTTAACTATAAAGCGATGGTTGCATCACCATTATTCGATAAACAAGGAAGTCTTTCCTACCGTCCCAATTTGCAGCAATTAAAGTATTTACGCAATTACCTTGACGCAATCCAAGCCAGCGCCCATCAATCCCTAGAAGAGCCTTACATCGTTAACTTCGCCGTTGGAGTCAGCGAGTAGGAGGCAAGGGGATCTTTGAAGCAAGAATAGGTTACAATTTCCGCTCTTACTCCATTTTTCGGAAATTGTAACCCAATTCCGAAAATTTTAGTAATATAAATTACTTATGGATCGTTTTCGAGAGATCGTAAATATTAAAAGTATCAATATTTACGTAATGTCTGAACAATACATAAATTTAAAAAAACTAAAACGCTATTAGAAGATTGTGTAAATTTTCCAGATTTACTTACACTTACGCAATTAAGTTGTCTATATTAGCACTGGTAACTGCTGCAAATCTGTATTATCACTTATATATGGCTCTCAACGTTGCTTCTGAACCAAAAAGTGCTGTTGCACAAGACTTGATTTTACTAAGTCCACCCGACTCATTTAGTGTAACTGACGACTCTTCTCATCCTTCCCAAATAAGCATTGCTAAAAGATTGATTGACATTATAGGGGCAACAATCGGATTAATAATCACCGCTGCCATCGCGATTCCGGTAGCAATAGCAACCTTATTAGATAACCCCGGTCCAATATTTTACAGCCAAATTCGCTGTGGTGACAACGGCAAAACCTTCCGTATGTGGAAATTTCGTTCCATGATTGTTGGTGCCGATCAACTCAAGCACTTAGTAAAAAATGAAGCCAACGGTTATATATTTAAATGTGTAGAAGATCCCCGGATTACCCGAATCGGTAAATTTTTACGCCGTACCAGTTTGGATGAACTACCTCAATTTTGGAACGTACTCAAAGGAGATATGAGTTTGGTGGGAACTCGTCCACCCACTCCCGATGAAGTAATGAAATATCAACCGCACCATTGGGAAAGACTACGAGTCAAACCCGGTATTACTGGAGAATGGCAAGCTAATGGTCGTTCCAGTATCAAAGATTTTGAGGAAATAGTCAAAATGGATGTAGACTACCAGCATAAGTGGTCTGTACCTTATGATTTATTTCTTATTTCTAAGACAATTTGGACAGTACTGAATAAAAAAGGCGCTTGTTAAAGCAATTATCAATTGATAATTGCTTTTTATTTTTGCTCTTAACGATATTATAGCCTCTAGCAAAAACAGTCAGTGTTGTTCCAATGTTTTATGACATTCTACTTTAAACTAACCCCCTATTTTCCTGAAGTCTTGGGAAGATTAGGGGGTAAAATTTTTGCTGTATTAAACTGAGCGCTTAATTGGAATTTCGATCCGAAATTCGCTACCTTCACCAACTTGGGAATCACATTCAAATTTACCTTTGTGTTTATCAACAATAATTTGATAGCTAATAGATAAACCCAAACCTGTACCTTTCCCGGGTTGTTTAGTAGTGAAAAAGGGGTCAAAAATTCGAGAAAGGATATTTTCGGGAATGCCACAGCCATTATCTGAAATACGAATTAAAACAGATTGTTCATTAAGTACTTCCGTGCTAATCCGAATTTGTGCTGTTTCTTGGCAATCTGATTCACGAAATTTTGCTTCTACTGCATCTAAAGCATTACCCAGGATATTCATAAATACCTGATTTAGCTGTGCTGCATAACATTCTACTTCTGTTAATTTCCCATACTCCTTAAGGACTTCTATCCTAGAATGATTCAAGTTTTCTTCGATTTTATGTTGCAAAATCAATAAGGTACTTTCAATCCCTTCGTGGATGTCAACCAGTTTCATTTCCGCTTCATCAAGACGGGAGAAAGTGCGTAAAGAAAGTATCAAAGAACTAATTCTTTCTGCACCGATTTTCATTGAATCAAGTATTCTGGGTAAATCTTCCAAAATATAGTTCAAATCTATAGTTGTTGCTTGTTCTTGAATATGCGACTCTGGATGGGGATAGGCATTACGGTAAAGATCGAGTATTCCCGATAAATCGTTCACATAATCATCAATATGAGAGAGATTGCCATAAATAAAGTTAACTGGGTTATTAATTTCATGAGCAATTCCAGCAACTAATTGTCCCAAACCAGCCATTTTTTCACTTTGAATTAACTGAGTTTGAGTATTTTGCAACTCTTTTAATGTTTGTGCGAGTTTCTCTTTTTGGCGTTGAGTTTGTTCGAGTAATTCTGCTTGCTGCAATCCAACTCCCAACTGAGTTGCAATTTGTATGAGCAAATCAACTTCATTTCTTTGCCAATCGCGGGTTTCGCTATTTTGATAAGCTGCGAGCATTCCCCAGAGTTTAGCACCTTTGAAAACAGGGATGATTATATAAGCTTTAGCCTGCATTTTTTCGAGAAGCGAAATATTGTAAGTAGAATCACAATCACCCGCCTCATAAATATTATTAACAACTAGAACATTAACCTGAGTGTCAGCTTCCCTTTGATAGTTTTGTAAATAATCATCTACAATTACAGGCACTAATTCCCCCACGGGATCCCAACCATCAGCTACCGACTCCGCTACACATTCCCCGCTTTCATCTTTCCAAAAGCGGTAAATTGCCACTCTATCGACTTCCAATAGTCGGCGAATTTCTAGAGCAGTGGTATTAAAGATTGTGTTCAAATCCAGAGATTCGCGGATTTTCTGAACTGTTGCAGCCAAAGCTTTTTCTCTTTCTGTTGCTTTGCGCTCCCTTTCGGCTGCCTTAGATAGTTTCTCTGCTTGCTGTTTTACCTGCACCAAAACTGTCGTTTGCTGCAATGCTACCCCCAATTGCACGCCTACTTGTGCGAGTAAATTTATTTCTTCATCTTCCCAATAACGGGGTTGGGAATTCTGATAAGCTACCAACAATCCCCAAAGTTTATCTCCGAGGTTAATTGGTACAAAAACTTCATTGCGGGGATATTTTCCAGCTTTGGTTGCTTGTAATAATAAAGGTTCGTTGACTCGTTGGGGATTAGTCAATGGTGCCCAACCATCAACAATGGAATCAGCGACGAATTCTCCACTACCATCGCTGTAAAAACGATAGATTGCCACTCTTTCCACTTCTAGCAACTGACGTACTTCTTTAGTTGTCGTTCTAAAAATACTCTCAATATCGAGAGTTTGCCGGATTTTATCAACTGTAGTCGCTAATGCTCTTTGTCTGTGTGCAGCTTTGGCTAATTCTTCAGCTTGCTTCTGAGTTTTTTGTAAGAATTCTGCTTGCTGTAGAGCTACTCCCAACTGGGTACCGATTTGGGTGAGAAAGAAAACTTCATCGTTATGCCATATACGACAAGCAGAATTTTGATAAACAGCAAGTAAACCCCAAAGTTTATCGTTCAAATAAATTGCAACAATTATATAAGCTTTCGCTTGGTAATTTTCTAATAAATTAATATAGCAGTCGTCAAAGCCTGCATTATAAATATCATTACAAACTCGATAAACCTTCCCCTTACTAAAATCACCTCCCTGGGTGTCTTGAAGATAAGTATCAACTATCGGAGATACAGATAAATCTTTGACGCTGCATTCGTTGATATTTTCTACCAATTCTGGTCGATTTTTCTGTTCCTCAATTAAGGAAGTCCAACTTTCGGTTACCGACTCCGAGACAAATTTACCGCTCCAATCATTATTAAAGCGATAAATAACTACCCTATCGACATTAATTAGTTTTCTAACTTCCGAAGTTGTATTGCGAAAAATAACTTCTAAATCTAAAGACTGACGAATTTTTTCCACAGTTGCTGCAATCGCTTTTTGCCATTCTGCAAGTTTTGCTCTTTCAACTGCTTGGCTCAGCTGTGCCGATTGGGCTTTTACTTTTTCCAGATAATCGGCTTGTTGCAGCGCAACTCCTAAATGCTCCGAGATTTGCTGTACAAATTCGATTTCTGCTGTTTCCCACTGTCGGGGAGCATCACACTGATGAATACACAGCAATCCCCATAAATCTTCACCTTTCATCAAAGGCGCGATTATATTAGCCCGTACTTGAAATTTTTCCAAGATTTGCAGGCGCGAGCTATTAATATCGGCAGCATGAATATTAGCTACAGCCCGAATTTTACCTTCTTTATATTGCTCGGCAAATTCCTTACCAAAACAATTAGCGCGAATTTTAGTTCTGATTAACGAAACCCAATCCGAGCCAATTTCCTCGTAAATAAATTCTCCTTCCCAATCTTGTTCGGGATTAAAACAAAATACCCCAACTCTATCAGTATGAAGTAACTTACGAACTTCTGTAACTGTGGTTTTGAAAGTAGTATCTAAATCTAAAGACTTACGGATACGAGAAAATACTCCGTTCAAAGCTCTCTGTAGTTCTACTTGATACTGTGCTTGGCGGAGTAAATCGGTATGCTCTAAAGCAACTCCTAAATGTTCGGCAATTTGGCTGACAAAATCAATTTCCGATTGCTGCCACACTCGTGGAGAGCTACATTGATGAATGCATAATAATCCCCAAAGGCGATCGTCGCCTTTGAGTAAGGGAGCGACAATATTGGCACGAATTTGAAATTTCGCCAAAATCTCAATGTAACAATCTTGGTAATTTTCTTTGTAAATATCAGATATTACACTGACTCGTCCTTGTTTGTATAAATCGGCAAACCGGATACTAAAGCAGCGGTCGTGAACTTTTGCAGCTAATGCCGAATCCCATTCGGGTGCTACATCCTCAGAGATAAATTCCCCTTCCCATTCTTGTTCGGGATAAAAACGAAACACTCCAACTCTGTCAGCAGCAACAAGTTGTCGTACTTGTGTGACGGTAGTGTTGAAAATGGTTTCTATGTCTAAAGATTCTCGAATCTTGGCAATTACACCCGCTAAAGCTTTTTGTTTTTTGTTGTGACTAACACAGCTTATTAGCTCTGCCGGATTATCTTGTGGTGATGCAACTGATTCTTCAAAGAATTCTGTAGTAAAAGTATCTTCCATACCGGGGAAAAATCACTCAATTATCTTCCCTAATGATTCCCAATCCCATAAGCAGAATATCATATTTAATGCTATTCGATTAGCATCAAACTACTTCAGTACACACACTATGTAACTGTTTATCCCAGGGTTCTACAGGAACTTTAGGAAAATAAGCAAAATCAAAAACAATGCCTATTGTTGGTATTGATTGCCAATCGGGAGAACTTAAGAAACGATCGTAATAACCCCCACCGTAACCCAAACGATAACCTTGATAATCGCAAGCAACACAAGGAACCAAAATTAAATCAACTCCATCGGGATTAATTTTTGCTGAATCGGGATGCGGTTCGCGGATACCGTATTTACCAATTACTAATTGATTTTGAGGTGTCCAAATATGCCAGCTTAGCGATTTATCAACACAGCGAGGAAATCCCCATATTTTTGTATTATCTGAGAATAAATAATTTAGATCGGGTTCTTGACGAAAGCTAAAATAAGCTAGTACTGTTTTAGCTTGTTTGAATAACTTTGAATTAAAAAGATTTGTACAGATAGCTTGACTTTTTACATGCCACTCTTCTTGTGAAAGAGATTGACGTTGCTTAATAATTTTGCGACGTAATTCTGTTTTTTCCGATTGATGTTGGCTCTGATTCACAATTTGAGAAAAAATTAATTTATAGGAATTAATTAACAAATAATTTATTGGCAAGTCAAACTTATGACTCAAAATAATATTGAGTATAAACAAACCCGCAACTTATCTATCGATAGCATTTTACATCTTTATGAAGCGAATGAATGGTCGTCAGCGAAAAAACCAAACGAATTATACAATGCTTTAATGAATTCCCATTCACTCGTAACAGCTTGGGATAAAGAAAAATTAGTCGGCTTAGTAAATTCAATTACCGATGGTTACTTAGTTGTTTATTACCCGCACTTATTAGTTCTGCCAAAGTATCAAAAACAAGGAATTGGTTTAAATTTATTAAAAATAATTACTCAAAAATATCGGGATTTTCACCAACAGATATTAGTTGCAGAGGCTGAAACTGTTGATTTTTATCGTAAATGTGGTTTTAAGAAACCAGCTGAAACTCAAGCCATGTGGATTTATCAAAGAGAAAATTAAGGCTTATTTTATAGAACTGGTCGAAGTTCAAAACCCCCGTCGTTTCACGCGGGGGATGTAGAACGAGATAGGGCATTTATGCCCCAGTCTATGGTAAAATTTAATTGTCAGTATAAGACTTTAAAACCTACCGAGGGACTCTCGGAAAGTTTACGCCCAAATCTCGAATCGGCGAGTTGAAAGGAAATATCACTCTGCCCAGAGGGTACCCATAAGAATTTTTTTCTTCTAAAAAAATTCTTATGGGAGCCCGTGGTGGCAAACGCGGTGAGCCTGGGAACCCGGCAGCTATAAGAGGATATTTCAAGCTATGCTGTCTAGGCTTGAAAGAATCTCCCTTCTTCCAGATGGGAGAGTGTCAATTTACGGCAATAGTGTAGAGACGTAGCATTGCTAGGTCTCTATATGAATAAATACCTATCGTAAGATCTACGCTACAGGCTGAGGAGCATTTTCGCGCCACCATTTAACAGTATTTTTCAACCCTTCTTTAAAGCCTACTTGAGCGGTGAAATCAAATTCTTTCTTCGCTCTTTCGGTATCTAAACAACGACGTGGTTGTCCATTTGGCTTGTCAGTTTGCCAAACAATTTCACCGTCAAATTCCATTACTTCGCAAATTATAGTAATCAAATCGCGAATCTTAATTTCATTACAAGTTCCCAAGTTCACCGGTTCCGGTTTGTTATATGATTGAGTAGCCATAACAATACCCCGCGCTGCATCTTCAGAATACAAAAATTCGCGGCTAGGGCTTCCATCACCCCAAACAGGAATTTCTTTTTCTCCCTTATCTTGGGCTTCTTGAACTTTACGAATTAAAGCCGGGATTACATGAGAACTTCTTGGATCGAAGTTATCTTCCGGACCATATAAGTTTACTGGTAGCAAATAAATTCCGTTAAAACCGTACTGTTGACGGTAAGCTTGTAACTGTACCAAAAGAGCTTTTTTAGCAATACCGTAAGGTGCATTGGTTATTTCTGGGTAGCCATTCCAGAGATTGTCTTCTTTAAATGGTACCGGAGTCAAATTAGGATAAGCACAGATAGTGCCCACACAGGTAAATTTCTCTACCCCAGCTTCATAAGCTGCATGAATTAACTGGGTTCCCATCATTAAGTTGTCGTAAAACAACTCAGCAGGTTTTTCACGATT
>ERZ1740059.1139-NODE-1139-length-13492-cov-6.642852_pt1 | contig 13492 bp, 10 predicted proteins | sample MGYA00581744_ERZ1740059 | MGnify/ENA primary metagenome ERZ1740059 (study PRJEB43018, sample SAMN04849738) | marine metagenome | isolation source: floating plastic debris | place: Pacific Ocean | collected 2008-08-28 | study: EMG produced TPA metagenomics... | reverse complement strand
GCGCCACGACGCCGCCGACGAGAATCAGCGAGAGGAACCAAAGATGGATGCGCGGCCCATAGAGCCACATCTCCGGCTTCGCCCAACCGAAGGCGGCCTGGCCATGCCGCTGCGCGTAGAGCGCGCGCTCTCCGACGAAGAGAAGCGACCAGAAGGCCCAGGGAACGAGGAGCCGGTCGACGCGGCGGCGCACGAAGCGTCCCGTTGGCCGCGGCTCGCCCTTCGACACGCCGAGGGCCACGGCGAGCATGAGGAAGAGGGGAAGGCCGAAGCCGAAGAAGACGTGCTTGCCGGCCACGTGGCTGCCCACGGTATCCAGCGCCGCGATCACCCGTAGCCGGTCCCATCCCTCGAGACGCACGCGCCCCGGCGGGCGGAGGGTGGCCTCGGGACGCATGGGCGGGGAATGCCACCGAGAGCCGGAGGGCTCAAGGCACGGAGCCGTCGCGGGCGAGAACGGAGACGGAGAGGGTCCCTGACCCGAGCGCGGGAACTGGCGCGAGCCCCGGTGGACTCAGCAGGCCCGGACGTCCACGTGGAGCAGGTCCTCGTCCGCACGCTCGAGGTCCGCCGCGGTGAAGGCGGGAGCCTGCGTATCCGCGGCGTCGAGGAGCGCAGCGAGGGGGAGGCCGCGGCATGCGGCCACGCGCCGAAGGCGCGCCCGGAGCGCGGTCGGGAGCGTGGAGAGGTCCGTCGTCATGGCGGCCGGGATGTGGACCCGCCGGATCCGGCCGACAACGTCATGGCATGAGCGAGCGCACCCGGCGTGAGCAGCCTCCCGTCGCCGGTCCTCAGCCCGGCAGGGGGGCCGAGTCGCAGCGACGAAACTGCCCCGTCTCCAGGCCCACGCGGAACCAGCGCACGCGCTCGGCGCTGCTCCCGTGCGTGAAGCTCTCCGGCTGCACCCGGCCGCCCGAGCGTCGCTGGAGCGTGTCGTCTCCGATGGCTGAAGCGGCGCGGAGACCCTCCTCGATGTCCCCGCGCTCGAGCACCTGCCGCTGCGCGTGCGCGTGATGCGCCCACACGCCCGCGAAGCAGTCCGCCTGAAGCTCCTGCGCCACGCTGAGCCGGTTCTGGTCGGTCTGGGACCGCCCTCGCTTCAGCTGCCTCAGCCGGTCGCTGATGCCGAGCACCGTTTGGACGTGGTGTCCGACCTCGTGCGCCACCACGTAGGCCTGGGCGAAGTCACCCGGGGCACCGAAGCGCCGATCCAGATCCGAGAAGAACTGAAGGTCGATGTACACCTGGCGGTCCGCCGGGCAGTAGAAGGGTCCAACGGCCGACGAGGCCATGCCGCAGGCCGAGCGCACCGCGCCGCTGAAGAGCACCAGCGTGGGCGCCGGGTAGCGGGCCTGCAGCTGTTGCGCGAAGAGCGGCCCCCACGTGTCCTCCGTATCCGCGAGGACCACGGAGACGAAGTCCGCGAGGCGCTCCTCCTGCGCCGTGGGCTGGTAGGGCGGCGCGCTGCCTGCGCCACCCTCACCGGGGGCACCGACGCCGGCACCGGCCGCCGCGGCGAGCACGGCGCTGGGGTCCCCGCCCGCGAGCTTCACGACCACTGCGACCAGCAGCAGCAGCCGCGTGCCGCCGGCTCCGAGCTTGGCGCCGCCGCCGCGGCCCGCGCGCCGCCCGCGACGATCCTCGATGTTGCTACTTCGTCGACCGTCGCGCCGCATGCGCGCGAGTATGCACCCGAAACGACGCGAGGGGCCCCGGCTCCGGGACCCCTCGCGAAGAAGCCAAAGATCAGCCGCTCAGCGGCGGTCGGCCTCGATGCACTGACCCGGCGTGGCGCTCGGGCAGTAGTAGATTCCCTTGATCTGACCGTAGAGACCCGTCCGGACGTACCAGGTCCCCCCGGTGTTGTTGCTCTCGGTGGCGCTCGTCTGAGAGACGAAGCTGCAGCCGAGGAGGAGCGGCGTGGCCAGGAGGCCGAGGGCGAGGAAGGCGTGAGCGAAGCGCTTGAACATGGTGATTCTCCTTCCGCTCACTGCTCGACGACCGGCGTGCACACGGGGCGGGCCCCGGGCTGCACGACGCAGTGATAAAGCTCGCCGCCGAAGCCGCTGTTCACGGCGACGAAGGTCCCCGTGTCCGTCGACGTCGCCTGCAGGTTGCCGTACGAGCAGCCCACGAGGGCCGGTACGGCGAGGGTCAGGGCAAGAAATGCCTGCCCGATTCGCTTGTTCATGGTGCGGTTCATGGAAGTCTCCCCAAAGTCACTGCGCTGCTGCACAGTGAGGGGCGACTACCGTCCGCGCTGGACGCCTGTCAATGGTCGCGGGCCCGCGGTGGGAAGCACGTCGGGGGTCGGCGCGAAGCGGGGCGGCCGAAGGAGCTCGACGTGCGAGGGCGGCGTGCTTCAGTCCGGCTCGGCGAGATCCGACTCGCCCATGAGGAACTCGTCGATGGCCCGCGCGGCGCCTCGGCCCTCGGCGATGGCCCACACGACGAGGCTCTGACCCCGGCGTACGTCGCCGGCGGCGAAGATGCCCTCGGCGCTCGTCGCGTAGCGGCCGTAGTCCGCCGCGACGTTGCCGCGCGCGTCCCGCGCGAGCTCGAGATGCGCGAGCGCCGTCTCCTCCGGCCCGACGAAGCCCATGGCGAGGAGCACCAGATCCGCCTCCCAGCGCTCCTCGGAGCCGGGCACGTCCTCCATGCGCCAGCGTCCCTCGTCGTCCCGGCTCCAGCGCACGCGCACCGTCTCCACGCCGCATACGCGACCCGCGTCGTCGCCGACGAAGCGCTTGGTGCGGATGGCGAACTCACGCGGGTCCTGGCCGAAGACCGCGGCGGCCTCCGCGTGGCCGTAGTCGACCTTGAAGACCTGCGGGAACTCGGGCCACGGGTTGTCCGGCGCCCGCTCGGGGGGCTTCGGGTCCAGGAGCTCGAAGTTCACGAGCGAGGCGCAGCCGTGCCGGAGCGAGGTGCCGAGGCAGTCCGTCCCCGTATCCCCGCCGCCGATGACCAGCACCCTACGACCCTTCGCCGAGAGGTGGTCGGCCGCCGCGCCCTCGAGCGTGTAGCCGTGGTCCATCAGCGCCTTCGTGTTCGGGCGCAGGAAGTCCATGGCGAAGTGAATCCCGGCGAGCTCCCGTCCTTCCACGGGCAGGTCCCGGGGCCGGGTCGCGCCCATGGCGAGGAGCACGGCGTCGTTCTGCTGCCAGAGGTGCTCCATCGGGAGATCCCGGCCCACCTCGATGCCCGTCACGAAGGTCACGCCCTCCTCGCGGAGCTGCTCGAGGCGTCGTTCGAGCACGCGCTTGTCGAGCTTCATGTTCGGGATGCCGTACATCATGAGGCCGCCCACGCGATCGTCGCGCTCGTAGACGGTCACCCGGTGCCCGACACGCCGGAGCTGCTGCGCGGCCGCGAGGCCCGCCGGCCCGGAGCCGACGATGGCGACGCTCTTCTGCGTCTCGCGCTCCGGCGGCCGGGGCACGATCCACCCCTCCGCGAAGCCCCGGTCGACGATGGCCTGCTCGAGGTTCTTGATGGTCACGGGGGGCTCGTGGATGCCCAGCACGCAGGCCCCCTCGCAGGGCGCCGGGCACACGCGACCCGTGACCTCCGGGAAGTTGTTGGTCTTATGGAGGCGGTCGCAGGCCTCGCGCCACATGCCCCGGTAGACGAGGTCGTTCCACTCGGGGATGAGGTTGTCGACGGGGCAGCCCGTGTCGCTCATGCAGAAGGGCACGCCGCAGTCCATGCAGCGGGCCCCCTGCAACGCGAGGTGTCCCTCCTCCGGGGGCAGCGTGAACTCCTCGAAGGTCGCGAGACGGAGCTTGGGGTCCGCGCTCGGCACCACCGCGCGATCGAACTCCTTGAAGCCGGTCGGCTTGCCCATCAGACGCGCTCCTCCACGGCCGCGGGCGCCGCCGACGCGCCCGACGCCGCCTTCGCCCGCTCGCGGAGCACCCGCGCGTAGTCGTTCGGCATCACCTTCACGAACTGCTGGATGGCGAAGTCCCAGGTGTCGAGGACCCGCGCCGCCACGTCGCTCCCGGTGAGCTCGGCGTGGCGCTGCACGAGGCGCCGCACCTCCATGCGCTCCTCGGGGCTCGTGACCTTCTCGAGGCTCACCATTTCGCCGTTCACCCGGCGGACGAAGCCGCCGCTCACGTCCCATACGTAAGCGATGCCGCCGCTCATGCCCGCGGCGAAGTTCCGCCCGGTGGGCCCGAGCACGACGACGCGGCCACCGGTCATGTACTCGCAGCCATGGTCCCCGACGCCCTCGACGACGGCGACGGCGCCGCTGTTCCGGACGCAGAATCGCTCGGCGGCGCGTCCACGGAAGAAGGCCTCGCCGCCCGTCGCCCCGTAGAGGCAGACGTTGCCGACGATGATGTTCTCGCTCGGCGCGAAGGTCGCCTCGCGGTCCGGGTAAACGACGACCCGCCCGCCGCTGAGGCCCTTGCCGACGTAGTCGTTGGCGTCCCCCTCAAGCTCCAGCGTCACGCCGCGGGCGAGCCACGCGCCGAAGCTCTGGCCCGCCGAGCCGCGGAAGCGAAAGTGGATCGCGCCGTCGTCGAGCAAGGCCTCGCCCTTCGCCTTGGCGATGGCGTGGCTGAGCATGGTGCCGACGGTGCGGTTCGTGTTCTCGATCTTCATCTCGGCGCGGACCGCCTCGCCGGCCTCGATGGCCGGGCGGGCGAGCTCGATGAGCCGGTTGTCGAGGGCCTTCTCGAGCCCGTGGTCCTGCCGGCGCGTCATGAAGACGTCGGCGTCCGGGTAGGGCAGCTCCGCCGGGAGGAGCACCGGCGTCAAATCCACGCCCTGGGCCTTCCAGTGCTGGATGGCGTCATCGACCTCGAGCACCTCCACGCGGCCGATCATCTCCTCGATGGTGGTGAAGCCGAGCGTCGCCATGATCTCCCGCGCCTCCTCGGCGACCATGAAGAGGTAGCGCACGACGTGCTCCGGCTCGCCGCGGAACTTCTGCCGGAGCTCCGGGTCCTGCGTCGCGATGCCCACCGGACAGGTGTTGAGGTGGCACTTGCGCATCATGATGCAGCCGAGCGTGATGAGCGGCGCCGTGGAGAAGCCGTACTCCTCCGCGCCGAGGAGCGCCGCGATGACCACGTCGCGGCCCGTCTTCATCTGCCCGTCGGTCTGAAGCACGACGCGGCTCCTGAGATCGTTCAGCACCAGCGTCTGGTGCGCCTCGGCGAGGCCGATCTCCCACGGCATGCCGGCATGCTTCACGCTGGTCAGCGGGCTCGCGCCGGTGCCGCCGTCGTGGCCGCTGATGAGGATGTGGTCCGCGTGGGCCTTCGCGACGCCCGCGGCGACGGTGCCGACGCCGACCTCGCTCACGAGCTTCACGGAGATGCGCGCGTCCGGGTTGGCGTTCTTCAGGTCGTAGATGAGCTGCGCGAGGTCCTCGATGGAGTAGATGTCGTGGTGCGGCGGTGGGCTGATCAGTCCCACGCCGGGCGTCGAGTAGCGGATGCGCGCGATGACCTCGTCGACCTTCTTGCCCGGTAGCTCACCGCCCTCGCCGGGCTTGGCGCCCTGGGCCATCTTGATCTGCAGCTCGTCGGCGTTGGTCAGGTAGTTGATGGTCACGCCGAAGCGGCCGCTCGCGATCTGCTTGATGGCGCTGCGCCGCGGGTTCGACCCGCCGGTGGCAAGCGGCGCGTAGCGCGCCGGGTCCTCACCGCCCTCACCGGTGTTCGACTTGCCGCCGAGCTGGTTCATCGCGACGGCCAGCGATTCGTGGGCCTCCGCGCTGATGGAGCCGAAGCTCATCGCACCGGTGACGAAGCGCTTCACGATGGCCTCGGCCGGCTCGACCTCTTCCGTGGGGATGGGCGTGGTGCTCTTGAAGCGGAGCAGCCCGCGGAGGGTGCAGCGCGTGCGCTCGCTCGCGTTCACGTGGTTCGCGAAGCGCCGGTAGGCGTCCGGGTCACCCTCCCGGGCCGCGCGCTGGACGCTCTGGATGGAGATGGGATCCCAGGCGTGCTTTTCCCCGCGAGCGCGCCAGTGGAACTGCCCGTCGTTGGGCAGCACCTTGAGGTGCGGCGACGCGAAGCCGCTCTCGCCGCCGGTGGGGTAGCCGAGCTCGTGCCGGCGCACCGCCTCCTCGGCGAGGACGTCGAAGCCGACGCCCTCGATGCGGCTCGTGGTGCCGGCGAAGCAGCGCGCGATGACGGGCTTGGCGAGGCCGACCGCCTCGAAGATCTGCGCGCCCTTGTAGGACTGGAGCGTGCTGATCCCCATCTTGCCCATCACCTTGAGCATCCCCTTGGTGACGGCCTTCCGGTACGCCGCGACGAGCGCGTGGTCGTCCTGCAGCTCGGGATCCTCGAGCATGCCGTCCCGGCGCGCCTGCCAGAGCGCCTCGAAGGCCAGGTAGGGATTGATGGCGTCGGCGCCGAAGCCGATGAGGCAGCAGTGGTGGTGCACCTCGCGGGCCTCGCCGGTTTCGACGAAGCGCCCGACGCGGGTCCGCTTGCTGACCTTCACGAGGTGCGTGTGCACGGCGCCCGTCGCGAGGAAGGCGCTCACGGGCACCCGGTCCGCGCTCGTCCCGCGGTCCGAGAGGATGAGCATCGCGTAGCCTTCGTCGACCGCGGCTTCGGCCTCGCGAGCGATGCGCCGCAGCGTGTCATCGAGGCCGGCGGCGCCGCGCACGCGCGCCCAGGTCGTGTCGATGACCTTCGTGCGCCAGCCTCGGTGGTCCGCCGCGCGGATCGCCGCGAGCTCCTCGTTGTTCAGGATGGGGTGCGGGAGGAGCAGGCGCGCGGAGTGCTTCGGCCCGGGCTCGAGGAGGTTGCCCTCGGGGCCGCAGTAGCACTGCATGCTCATGATCACTTCCTCGCGGATCGAGTCGATCGGCGGGTTCGTGACCTGGGCGAAGAGCTGCTTGAAGTAGTCGTAGACGAGCCGCGGCTGGTCGCTCAGGCACGCGAGCGCCGAGTCGTTCCCCATGGACCCGACGGGGTCACGCTTTTGCGTGACCATCGGGAGCAGCATGAACTGGAGCGTCTCCGTCGTGTACCCGAAGGCCTGGAGCCGCGGCACGAGCGTAGCCGGGTCGAAGGCTTCGCCGGGGACGCCGAGCGGCATGGTGGGCGACGCGGCCGGGTCCGTCGTCGGCGCCGGCGCGAGGCTCTCCCGCGGATGCGGCGCGGGGAAGTCCGCCGGCCCGGGCGCCGGGTGCTCTCCGCTCACGTGGTCGCGGCGCGCCTTGAGCAGCTCCCGGAGCGTGAGGCGGTTCGCGTCGAGCCACCTCCGGTAGGGGCGCTGGGTGGAGATGAGGTGCTTGACCTCCTCGTCCGGGATGAGCCGCCCCGCCTGGAAGTCGACGAGGAACATCTTCCCCGGCTGCAGCCGGCCCTTCGCCTTGATGCGCTGCGGTTCCATCGGGAGCACGCCTACTTCGCTCGCCATCACGACCTTGTCGTCGTGCGTGACGACGTAGCGGCTCGGGCGGAGGCCGTTCCGGTCGAGCACCGCGCCGATGTAGCGACCGTCGGTGAAGGCGATGGAGGCGGGCCCGTCCCAGGGCTCCATGAGGCAGCTGTTGTACTCGTAGAAGGCGCGCTTCTCCGGGCTCATGGCCCGGTCCTTCTGCCAGGCCTCCGGGACCATCATCATGACGGCTTCCGGGAGGGGCCGGCCGCCCATGAGGAGGAGCTCGAGGACGTTGTCGAAGTTGCCGCTGTCGCTCGTGGTCGGCTCCGCGATGGGGAAGCACTTCCGGAGGTCATCGCCGAAGAGCTCGCTCTCGAGGAGCCCCTCGCGGTCGTTCATGGAGGCCACGTTGCCACGGAGCGTGTTGATCTCCCCGTTGTGGCTCATGGTCCGGAGCGGCTGCGCGCGCTCCCAGCTCGGGAAGGTGTTGGTCGAGAAGCGCGAATGCACCATCGCGAGGTGCGAGCGGTACTCCCAGTCGGCCAGGTCCGGGTAGAAGGGGAAGAGCTGCGTCGGCGTGAGCATCCCCTTGTAGACGATGACCCGCGTCGAAAGGCTGCAGACGTAGACCTTCCGCGCCTCGCGAAGGCGCGCGTCCTTGCGGAGCGCCGTCCCGGCGCGCTTCCTCAGCACGTAGAGCTGGCGCTCGAAGGCGTCGTCGCTCGTACCCTCGGGCGCGACGAGGAAGATCTGCTCGATGGCCGGCATGGACGCCCGAGCCGTCGGCCCGATGTCCGCGCCGTCCGCATCGATGGGCACTTCGCGCCAGCCGACGAGCGCCAGGCCCTGCTCGCCCGCGATGCGCGCGAAGGTGCGCTTGCAGTGCGCCCGCTCTCGGGCGTCCCGGGGGAGAAAGACGTTGCCGGCGGCGAAGCGGCCCGCCTCGGGCAGCGAGATGCCGAGGTCTTCCCGTGCCCGGCGGCGGAGCAGCTCGTGCGGGAGCGCCGTCAGGATGCCCGCGCCGTCCCCGGTGTTGCCTTCGGCGCCACACGCGCCGCGATGCTCCATGCGCCGAAGCACCGTGTCCCCGTCGAGGACGATTTGGTGCGAGCGGCGGCCGCGGATGTCCGCGACGAAGCCGACGCCGCAGGCGTCGTGCTCGAAGCGCGGGTCATAGAGGCCGCGGCGGCCAGGTGCGGAGGTACCGGTGGCAGGGCGGGTCTTCGGTGGGAACGTCGTGCGCTTCATCGAGGTCGTCGTGGCGGCGGGCGCGCCGCCGGTCGGTCGGGACCCGGGACGGGGCCCCTCGGGCGGACGCGCGAGACGCTTCCGCCGCGTTTCCCCGGCCGGAGCGGCCGGGCCGAGGGTCGGCGTGGAGGCCCCTCGGGTCCTCCGTAGCCAGGTCTGAGCCGAACGTTATTAGGCGCTGGCGCAGCCGGGCCTAACGGATAGGTTATGTGACGCGGTGTGTCAACCGGTGTCGAGGGGGCCGCGTGGGCTCCTCGGCGTCGTCCCGAAGAGTGCTAGGGTCAGCGCGATGCGCGACGACGAGGCCGCGGTGCGGGCCGTCCTGGAGGACGTGGTGAACCCGCTTCTGCGGACGGCGGGAGCAGGCGTCGAGCTCGTGGAGCTGACGGAGGACACCCTGACGCTGCGCCTGCTGGGCGAGGCGGCCTTCGGACCCGGGGCCGCGCTGCTGCGCGAGGACGTGGTGGAGGCCGCCTTGGCGTCGCTGCGCGGGGCGCGCGCCCTCGCCTACGAGAGCGGCGCCGGGGAAGCGCGCGGGCTCGATGCCGGCCGGGGAGACGTGTCCTCGTGAGCGCACCGCTCCTTCGCATCGAAGGGCTCAAGACGTATTTCCACGGCGAAGAGCGCATCACGCGCGCCGTGGACGGCATCGACCTCGAGGTCCGCGCGGGGCGTACGCTGGGGCTCGTGGGCGAGAGCGGGTCCGGCAAGTCCGTGACCTCGCTGACCGTGATGCAGCTGCTGCCGGACTTCGTGGCGCAGGTGGAGGCCGGCCGCGTGTCCTTCCTGGGACGCGACCTGGTGAGGCTCCCCGAGCGGGAGCTTCGGGGGCTGCGCGGGAACGACCTGGCCATGATCTTCCAGGAGCCCGGCACCTCTTTGAACCCCGTGATGCGCGTGGGCGCCCAGGTCATGGAGGCCGTCCAGACGCACGAGGGCGTGGGCAAGGCGCAGGCCCGAGAGCGCGCCGTCGCGCTCTTCCGCGAGGTCGGCATCCCGGACCCGGAGCGCCGCATCGACGCCTACCCGCACGAGATGAGCGGCGGCCAGAAGCAGCGCGTGATGATCGCGATGGCCCTGGCCTGCAATCCCAAGCTCCTCATCGCGGACGAGCCGACCACCGCCCTCGACGTCACCATCCAGGCGCAGATCCTGGACCTGATCCGAAGGCTCCGAGACGAGCGGGCCATGGGCATCCTCTTCATCACCCACGACCTCGGGGTGATCGCGGAGATCGCCGACGACGTGGCCGTGATGTTCCGCGGCCGCATCGTGGAGGTCGGCGACGTCGAGTCCATCTTCGCCTCGCCCTCGCATCCCTACACGAAGGGGCTGCTCTCCTGCCGGCCACGCCTCGAGACCTCGTGGCGACGGCTGCCCACGGTGGCGGACTTCATGGACGTCGAGGACGAAGGCGACGAGGTGCGCATCGTCCCGAAGCCCGGTCCGGATCTGCACGAGCCTCCGGGTGCCACCGAGGGGCCCTTTCACCGAGGCCGCGGCCGGCTGCTGCATCCGCCCCAGCGCCTCGAGGCGCTGGGCTACCCGGACGCGCTCGCGGGCGACGCGACGTGCGTTCCGGAAGATGCGGAGCCGCTCCTCGAGGTGGAGGGGCTGAAGGTGCACTACCCCATCCGAGGTGGGCTGCTCCGCCGCGTGACGGACCACGTGCGCGCCGTCGACGGAATCGACTTCCGTATCTATCGAGGACAGACGCTGGGCCTCGTCGGCGAGTCGGGCTGTGGGAAGACCACGACGGGCCGCGCGATTCTGCGGCTCCAGCCCAAGACCGGCGGCGTCATCCGCTACGACGGCGACGACGTGCACGCGCTCCGGGGGCCGGCGCTGAAGGCGTGGCGCCGGCGCATCCAGATCATCTTCCAGGATCCCTATGGCTCCTTGAACCCGCGCATGACGGTCGGGGGTGCCCTCGTCGAGGCCATGACCATCCATGGTCTGGGCGGAGACCCCGCCGCGCGACGCGAGCGCGCGGGGGAGCTCCTCGAGGAGGTGGGGCTTCGGCGCGAGCACCTGACGCGCTATCCGCACGAGTTCAGCGGCGGCCAGCGTCAGCGCATCGGCATCGCTCGGGCCCTCGCCGTGGAGCCGGAGCTCATCGTCTGCGACGAGAGCGTCTCGGCGCTCGACGTGAGCGTGCAGGCGCAGGTGCTCAACCTGCTCCGGGACCTCCAGGAGGAGCGTGGGTTGACCTACCTCTTCATCAGCCACGACCTCAGCGTGGTGAAGTTCATGAGCGACATGATGGCGGTCATGAACGCCGGGAAGATCGTGGAGCTCGGGCCCGCGGACGCCGTCTACGCGGCGCCCCGCGAGGACTACACGCGCCGGCTCATCGACGCGATCCCCGACGACTCGCTCGCGAACATCCGGCGCCGCCGCGCCGACCGCGAAGCCGCCGCCGGCTAGGGGACGGACCGTACCAAGGAAACCAACGGGCTCGGAAAGCGCAGCGGTTTCGGCGTCGTGCGTTCCGAGCCCGCGCCCACGTCAGCTCGCGCGGCGTGGCCGACGTCGGCGACGCAGCCCGAGACCCAGCGCGAGGAGCACGGGAGCCCACGTCGCCGTGGCCCCGGCGAGGCTGCAGGCCACGCCCTCGGGCGTGGTCCAGCCGGCTTCTGCGGCCCACTCGTCGCGCGCAGCCCGCGAACAGTCCTCCGGGTCCGGCGGCGGCGCCTGGTAGAAGAGCGAGTCGTCGGAGGGCGGGTCGCTCGCGAGATAGGTCCGCGTCTCGGTGAAGGTGCGGCCCTCACCCCCAGGAATGGCGTTGCCGGCGCAGCAGGCGCGCGCGATTCGGACGCGCGTCGCACGTGTCTCCTCGGGCCTGAGGAGGGTGTCCGGGCCAGGCACGAGCGCCGCGTCCACGCGCGTCGCGTCGGCGAGGCGACGCTCGAAGTGGAGGTGCGTGACCCAGCCGTTCAAGAGCCCGAAGGGCTCGAGGGGCGAGCCCTCCTCGAGGGCGAAGGGCATGGCGCCCAAGGTCCGCGCGAAGCCGTCGACGGGAGCGCGGCGCCCCGGCGCGAGCACGAGCACATCCGTCTCGATGACCCCACCCACGGCGCCGTCGAAGCTCAGCTCGTGCGTCATCACGAAGCGTTCCGCCGGCCAGCTCACCACCAGCGGCGCCAGCGGCGCCGGCTCCGCGTCCTCGGGCGGCGCGACGTTCAGCGCGACGAACCAGTGGTCCTCGCCGACGTAGCGCGCGAACGCGGCGTCGTCGCTCGCGTCGTGGGCGAAGCCGTTGTCGTCGAGCCAGCGCGTCAGCGCTCCGAGGTCCGTCGCCGAGAGCACGGTAACCTGATAGGCGTCCGTCAACGCGATCTCCTCGAAGGTCACGCTGCCTCCGTCGACGTAGTCGACCACCGACGCATCGAAGCCCGCGAGCCCGGGGCGATAGAAGCCGTCGCCGTCGCCGCAGCCATAGAGCGCGAGCGGAGCGGCCAAGGCCGCGGGCGGTGCCGCCGAGTAGTGCGGGTCCGAACACTGGAAACCGAGGCTCGCGTCCTCGACGAACTCGAGGTTCTCGGTGACCTCCGCGACGACCAGATCGCGGGCCGCGCCGAAGAGGCCCTCTGGCGCGAGGTTCACGTCGGCGCGCGCGGGCACGGGCATGATGAGCCCGGCGTTCCCGCCGCCGCCCAGGATACGGGGCTGAACCACCGCGTGGACGAGCGTGCCGAGCACCGGAGCCGCGCTGGACCCGTCGGCACAGACCCAGGTGCTTCCGGCCCACGGCGCGTCGGCGGGCGCCGGCTCCTCCCGCGGCACGGACCCGTCGCCACAGGTGTGGTCCACGAGCTGTTCGGGCGCTTCGACGACGAGCACCGCGGTCTCCTCGTCGAAGCGTACGGCGCTCCCGGAGAGCGGCTCCACGACGCGGCAGATGGCGGCGGCGCCCAGGGGGACGAAGGCCAGGGCCAGCGCGGGGGCGAGAACGCGCACGACGGCGGGGCGGCGCGCCCCGGGGCGCCGCTTCGAAGCAAAGGCAAGCATGAGAGTCTCCTCGGCGCGGGGTGAGGCACCGCGTCGCCCCGATGGTCTTCAAGAGCGATGCCAGCGGCCGAACGCCGGGGAGCAGGAGCGTCGGCGGGGTGAAACCGGACACGCGGCGCGGCCGGTGGCACGGGTCGGCGCAGTTTTGGGTACACGGAGGCGGCGCGTCTCTCGGGTCGCGTGGATTCGGCGTGGACGTGGACGACTCACGTGGACGTGGACGACTCACGTGGACGTGGACGACTCACGTGGACGTGGACGTGGGACGCGGACGTAGGACGCGGACGTGGACGGACAACGGCTCACGTTCACGTCCTTGTCCGCGCCCTGCTCAGCGGCAGGCTTTCCAGACCGCGTCGCTCAGGCGGGTCAGGGTCGAAAGCTCCTCGAAGTCCGCGGGGGTCAACCAGCGGAACTCGTCGTGCTCCTCGGACACGCGGACCTCTCCGCCGACCCAGAGGGCGCGGTAGACGATCACCGTCATCGGAACGCCCCCGCGCTCCGCGACGTAGACGTCGATGGGGCGGGTCTCAACGGTCACGGCCAGCCCGGACTCCTCGATGATCTCCCGGCGCACGGCCGCCAGCGGCGCTTCCCCGGGGCTGACCCGCCCGCTGAGGGTCTCCCAGAGGCCGGCCCCGGCGTCCTTCGTCGAGGCGCGGCGCATGGCGAGCACACGCCCGTCCCGCACCACCACCGCCGCGACGGCGACGAGCTGGAGATCCTCCCCCATCGCCGGAGCATGCCAGGGCGTGCGCATCGGCCCAAGAAGCCGACGGCCGTTGGCCTGTCGGGGGACGCCACGTAGCCTCAGGCCGGGACATGGGCGTTCCGGACCGGGGCCCGGCGCGAGGCGAAGCTCGGGCCGGAG
>ERZ1740059.1138-NODE-1138-length-13500-cov-7.018222_pt1 | contig 13500 bp, 9 predicted proteins | sample MGYA00581744_ERZ1740059 | MGnify/ENA primary metagenome ERZ1740059 (study PRJEB43018, sample SAMN04849738) | marine metagenome | isolation source: floating plastic debris | place: Pacific Ocean | collected 2008-08-28 | study: EMG produced TPA metagenomics... | reverse complement strand
TCATCTTCCTCATTATCATCTTCATTGATGCGGAACAGGCGCGGGTCGACGCGAACGTTGGTTTCGACATTGATAAGATCGACGACGGTGGTCTGGTCATTGTTGTCCAGCGCGATCCAGCCTTTAAGCGCATAGCTCGCCTTGTCGAAAACCATGGTCAGCGTGCCGTCGAGCTCGCCGCTTGTATCCTGAACGCGGATGCCGAGATCATCGCCGCGCTGCAGGATGCCGAGCACTTCAACATCCTCTTCGACATTGAGGCGAGTCGACAGCAAAAGACCCAATGGCGTGGTTCCGATGGGGACCCGATCGACATCGTCTAGTTCGCTATCTTCCCAGGCTACGGTGGTGCCATCAGAAACGATCAGGACAGGCGTTGGGTCATCATAATCAAACCGCATTCGTCCGGGCCGGTTAAGTGCGAAAGTACCGGTTACGACGCTGCCATCGCTATTGGCCTGAATGAAATCGCCACGCGCCGTCTTTGCCGCGGCGAGCGCATTGCTAGCATCCGCCAGAATGGTTGGCCAATCAGCTTCAGGCACTTCGCCGCTCTGGACAGGGGTTGGCTGCGTATCTTCGAAATCCGTTTGCGCTGTGTCGACCGCATTGCTTTCAGCGGGCATGGGCGCTTCAGGAACGGGTTCGGAAATCGGAGCCTGTTCGATCACAGTCTCCTCAATCGTCTCGATGGGCAGGGAGACGGTTGGTGTTTCTTTCACAGTCGTTTCCGACGCATCAGTCACCACCTCTTCAATCGCCGGTGTTTGCCCAGCGGCATCATCGACCACAGCCTGCAGGCTGAGTTGAATTTGCGGTCCGAACGCCAAGGCGATGGCCGCCGCCGATACCAGTCCCATAACCATAAGAGTACTCCTCTTTCAGGCGTTCACATAAGCGCGTTAGGGCAACAAAAACAGGGCTGAATCAAGGCATTTGCGCCTGTTTTCGTTGCCTTTGGTTCAGTTGCGTTCAGTTCAGAAAGCGCGATCTAGGGTACAGATATTGTGGAAAATTTTTCACGAAACATTTGAAAAGGATAAAGCCCTGACTCGTAAGTCAAAAAATCGTCGCCGACTCGTGCAATAGACCGACGACCAATTCGGATTGCTTTTAATTCACTTGGCGAATTCATCATCTGGTGGCGTTCTAGCCACGCAACTGGGGAGCTTCAAAATGAAATCCACCCTCACTGTACTCGCGGCAGCTGCGCTTCTTGCAGGCTGTCAAAATGTTTCAAATCGTACGCTCGGCACCACCGCTGGCGGCGCCATCATCGGCGCTGGCGTTGGTATGATGGCTGGCGGCGATGACAAACGAAATGCGGCCATTGGCGCTGTCGTTGGAGCCCTCGCGGGTGCTGGCGTCGGGGTCTATATGGATAAGCAGGAAGAAGAGTTGCGTCGCCAAACAGAAGGCACGGGCATCGAAGTGCAACGTGTCGGCGATCAAATCGCTTTGACAATGCCGTCCGGCATTACCTTTGACGTCAATAGCGCTGCGATCAAAGGCGACTTTTACGCTCCATTGGATGATGTCAGCACGACCCTTATCGAATATCCGCAAACTGCGGTCGATGTGGTCGGGCATGCCAGCTCTGATGGCGCAGATGACTATAACCAGGCTCTGTCTGAGCGGCGCGCGAACTCGGTGCAGTCTTACCTGGTGAACAGTGGTGTGCAGTCCGTCCGTCTGCGTGCCATCGGTATGGGTGAAACCCAGCCTATTGCCGATAACGCCACTGAAGCAGGCCGCGTTGCCAATCGTCGCGTTGAGATCCTTCTCACGCCTATTGTTGACGAGGGCGCTTAAGCTACAGGAAAGACCGGAGCCTCTGGCTCCGGTCTTTTTTTGTTTGGGATCAGCGTCTATTTTTCGCGTCCCACCGCTTTATCGTAAATTTCATCAACGATTTGAGCGACCGGCTTTGGTCCTGCGTGTACGGGTTCCAATGAAACAATGAGCGGATTTGGTGCGAGCGCCTGTGTGGAGCCATTATTCGCATCCAGGACAGCCCCCATGCCGGCACTGAATATAACATTTCCCGCCAGATTGGCGCCGCCCCCGTCGGCCCGGACATGGGTGATTTTGTAGGACATCGGCTTATAGCCCTTTTTCTTGATCGTAACTTTGAAATCAGCTTCCCGTCGGACATTGGGAATAATGCAAGGGGTCGGCGCACAGCCTTTCCCCAGACTTGTAGTGACGGTGGCGCCCGAAGGTGTGGTTTGGACTTCAAACGCTTCGCTTGTGCCACGATTAATGGTGGCACAAGCCGTCAAAATTGGCAGCGCGACGCAGAGCGTCACGGTTAGCATCTTGCGGTTCATCAGAGCATTCCTATGGTTTGACTCCCCTTCAGTCCGGATTGCCCCTCCTCGTCTCCTCAAGATGCGCGCGCGCGGTTAACATAAACAAAAAGGGACAAGATTAGATCTTGTCCCTTTGTTTCTATTTTTCGCAGTGCGCTTAGGCCGCCGCTTTTTCCTTCACGCCCCCGGGTGGAAAGCGTGAATAGAAGGTCTCACCCTGGGCCGCCATGTCACGAAGGAGCTGCGGCACTTTGAACCGGTCGCCATATTTCTCGGCCAAGGCATCTGCCTCAGCGACAAACTCCGGAATGCCCCAGATCAAATCCATGTAAGAGGCGCAGCCACCGGTATAAGGCGCAAAGCCCCATGCCAGGATGGAGCCAATATCGGCATCACGGGCATCCGTAATCACGCCTTCTTCGAAACAGCGCGCGACTTCAACCGCCTGGCGCACCAGGAAGCGATTGGTCAGGTGCTTTTTCAGCTCAGGCGGGCATTCATCAACAGTGACATCAATGCGTGTGTTGAGATCCGGCCAGAGGCGCGATGGCTTGCCCTTTTCATTATAGTCGTAGAAGCCTTTGCCGGCCTTGCGACCGACACGGCCCTGATCTTCGACCAGCCAGGCCATCATCTGACCAAGCTCATTGGAGTCATAATCGATCCCTGCAGCTTGCGCCATTTGGCGTCCGACTTTCAACGCGGTATCGAGACCAACAGAGTCGGATACTTCCAGAGCGCCCATTGGCATGCCGGACTGACGGCCGACATTTTCGATAATGGCCGGCTTGATGCCTTCCGCCAGCATCGCCATGCCCTCTTGGGTATAGGTACCGAAGCAGCGCGAGGTGTAGAAGCCGCGACTGTCATTCACGACGATCGGCGTCTTGCGGATGGCCAGAACATAGTCGATCGACTTGGCGAGGGTGGCTTCGCTGGTCTTTTCGCCGGTGATGATCTCGACCAGACCCATCCGCTCAACCGGTGAGAAGAAGTGAATGCCGATAAAGTTCTCCGGCCGCGCGGAGGCTTCTGCAAGACCGGTAATAGGCAGCGTCGATGTGTTCGACCCGAATACCGCGTCGGCGCTCAGCACGTCTTCCGCCATTTTGGTGATCTTGGCTTTCAGCTCGGGATTTTCGAACACGGCTTCAACAACCAGGTCAGCCCCTTTGATATCATCGTAGGAGTCCGTTGTAGTGATCAGGTCGAGCAGCTTGTCGCCCTTCTCTTGCGTGGTCTTTCCGCGCGACAGGTCTTTCTCAACCAGGCGCCGCGAATAGTCCTTGCCCTTTTCGGCATTCTCTTTCGAGATGTCGACCAGGACGGTTGGAATGCCCGCCTTGGCCTGGACGTAAGCAATGCCTGCGCCCATCAGACCGGCGCCGATAACGGCAATTTTCTTGAACTCGGTCTTTGGATGACCGGCTGGGCGGTTGCCGCCTTTGGACAATTCCTGCATCGACAGGAAGAGCGAGCGGATCATGGCTTTCGCTTCCGGACGCTGCTGTGTGTTGATGAAGTAACGGGTTTCAATCCGCAGGCCGGCATCAATCGGCACCTGGGTGCCCTCATAGACGCAGGACAGGATATTCTTTTGAGCCGGGTAATTGCCATAAGTGTTGGCCGCCAGCATGGCGTTCGACATAGTCGCGACCTGTCCGGCACCTGGTGAACGGTGGACGACCCCACCTGGCATTTTAAAGCCTTTTTCGTCCCAAGGGGCTTTCGCGTCCGGGTTGGCCTTGATCCATGCCTTACACTTCGCAACTGTGTCCGCTTTGGCGGCCAGTTCGTTCACAACGCCCATTTTATGGGCTTTTTCAGCGTTAAAGCTCTTGCCTTGCAGGATTAGCGGCAGCGCTTCCTGCACCCCGATCAAACGGGGCAGACGTTGCGTGCCCCCAGCACCCGGCAGAAGGCCAATCTTGGCTTCCGGTAGACCGAACTGGATTTTCGGATTGTCATTCGCGGCGACGCGGTAATGCCCCGCCAGCGCAACTTCGAGACCACCGCCAAGTGCGAGACCGTCCAATGCGACCGCGATTGGTTTGCCGCAGGTTTCCAACTCGCGCAGCGTCTTGTTGAGCGCAAAGCCACGCTCAAATTGCTGGGCCTTGAGTTCGGCTTCAGAAAGCTCCGCAGCAGGTTTGCCACCGCCAGCACTTTCATTCATTTCGCCAAGGTCAGCGCCTGCACAGAAGCCGGACGGTTTGCCGGACGAGATCACCAGGCCGGTAATCGTGTCATTGCTGGCCACTTCATTGGTGATCGCAATAATGTCTGCGACGGCTTTGCCCGTCAGCGTGTTCATGCTGCGGCCGGGCACGTCGAAGATCGCGTGCGCGATGCCGTCTGCATCAATATCGAAAGAGAATGTTTCGAGGTTCATTTTACTTATTCCTTGCGGGGCGTTTCGCCCTCGTCAGAGTTATCTTCTTCAGACTCAGAGGCCGCGGCCGAGAATGCGACGCCAAGCGCCGCACCAATTGAAATCCCAAGTGGAAGCCAGATCGCGATATCGCCTGTGGCCGCCCCGACGCCAGCGCCAATGGCGACGCCAACACCGATCCCAATCGGAATGCCTGCCCCTTTTTCCATGCCTTAAACGCGCTCGATGATCGTCGCGGTGCCCATGCCGGCGCCGACACACAAGGTGACCAAAGCGGTTTCCTTGTCGGCACGCTCAAGCTCATCGACCATGGTGCCGAGCAGCATGCCGCCGGTCGCGCCGAGTGGGTGCCCCATTGCGATGGCCCCGCCATTGACGTTCATTTTCTCATGATCAATGCCAAGCAGGTGCATCATCAGCATGGGTACAGACGCGAAGGCTTCATTGAGCTCGTACAGATCAATGTCGCCAACATCCATGCCGGCTTTCTTCAAGGCTTTCAGAGTCACATCGGTTGGACCCGTCAGCATGATTCCCGGCTCAGATCCGATCGACGCCATTTGCTTAACGCGGGCGCGCGGCTTGAGGCCAAGCTTCTCACCCATTTGCTTCGAGCCAAACAGAACGGCGGAAGCACCATCCACGATGCCAGATGAGTTGCCGGCATGGTGGACGTGATTGATGGCTTCGAGTTCCGGATAGCGTTGCTTGATGACTTCATCAAAGCCCATCGCGCCCATGCCAGCAAAGCTTGGGTTCAGCGCCGCGAGGCTCTGCATATCTGCTTCCGGACGCATATGCTCATCATGGTCGAGCTGGGTGCCGCCCATCTGATCTTTCACCGCGACGATCGATTTCGAGAACCGACCCTCTTTCCAGGCGCGTGACGCGCGCTGCTGAGATTCAACTGCATACGCATCGACATCGTCGCGCGAGAAGCCCCACTTGGTCGCGATCGTGTCGGCGCCCACACCTTGTGGTGAGAAATAGGATTTCAATGCGATCTGCGGATCAGCTGACCAGGCGCCGCCCGCGGCGCCCATTGGCACGCGGCTCATGCTCTCAATACCGCCGCCAATCGCCATGTCAGCTTCGCCGGTCATCACCTTGGCCGCTGCCATGTTGCAGGCTTCAAGGCCCGATGCGCAAAAGCGGTCGACTTGAACGCCCGCGGTGGTTTCCGCATAGTCCGCATTCAACACGGCAATCCGCGCAATGTCGCCGCCTTGCTCACCCACGGGCGACACACAGCCGAGCACAACATCATCGACATATTTGGTGTCGAGTTCATTGCGATCGCGGATTGCTTCCAGGGTTTGGGTCGACAGTTCAAGCGCGGTGATTTCGTGCAAGCTGCCAGATTTTTTGCCTTTGCCGCGCGGCGTCCGCACCGCATCGTAAATATAGGCTTCAGTCATGGGAGGGTTCTCCTGTGTTATCTTGAATAAGCTCAATCATTTTGCCGGGGCCTTCATCGGGTTGATGGCCAGCGAGGCTCTGGCCCGCGCAGCTTCCTTGCCGCGCGCGTCATAGAGATCCGCTTCCGCAAAAATCACTTGTCGACCAATGTTGCGAAGCCGGGCGGCGACTTCAATCGCGCCGACTCTCACAGGTCGTAAAAAGGTTGTGTGCAGGTCGATGGTCGACGGAAAAGCGCGCGTGCCGGTCTTCATCGTTGCCAGCATGCCAATCGTATCGTCCAGCATGGCCGAGAGATAGCCGCCTTGGATATGGCCAGCGGGATTGGTAAATGCTTTTTTGCCGTCAAACGCCACACGGGTTTCCATCTTGCTCATGTCGAGCGAGATCAGCTTGAAGCCAAGAGATTTAGAACTCTCGGCTGGCTGAGGAAAGGTTTCCGCGAGGAGGTGGGAATCATCTGGCAAATTAAAGCGTCCTCGCGATCAGCATTTTCATCACTTCATTGGCGCCGCCATAGATGCGCTGGACGCGGGCATCCTGGTACATTTGGCCAATCGGATATTCGTCCATATAGCCCCAGCCGCCATGCAGCTGCAGGCATTCATCAATAATCTTGCACTGAAGATCCGAGATCCAGTATTTCGACATGGACGCGGTCGCGGCATCCAGTTCGCCTTTCAGAAGCAGCTCGGTGCAATGATCGGCGAAGACTTTCGCGACCGTCGCTTCGGTCTTGCATTCGGCGAGTTTGAACTGGGTGTTCTGGAAATCCATGATCGTGCCGCCAAACGCCTTGCGCTGTTTGACATAAGCGACCGTTTCCTGGATCGCGCGCTCAATCATGCCAATGCCCTGAATGCCAATGATGTGGCGCTCTTGCGGCAACTGTTGCATCAGCTGGATAAAGCCCTGGCCTTCTTCCGGACCGAGCAAGGCCGAGGCGGGAACCTTAACGTCATTAAAGAACAGCTCTGACGTGTCCGCCGCAGGTTGCCCGATTTTCTTAAGATTGCGTCCGCGTTCGAAGCCATCAACTTCATCTGTCTCGACCATCATGATCGAAATACCCTTGGCACCCTTGGTTGGGTCAGTCTTGGCACAGACCAGAACCAGATTAGCCGTCTGACCATTGGTAATGAAGGTCTTGGAGCCATTGATCACATAGCCATTGCCGTCTTTCTTGGCCGTGGTCTTGATATTCTGCAGATCAGATCCGGTGCCCGGCTCTGTCATCGCGATGGCGCAGACCAGATCACCGGAAGCGAGCTTGGGGAGGAGACGCTGCTTTTGTTCGTCCGAGCCGTAATGAATGATGTAAGGCGCAACGATGGCATTGTGCAGGCCGATGCCAAAGCCAGCAATGCCTTGCTTTTCCAGCTGTTCAATGATGACGGCATCATGGCGAAAATCGCCGCCAGCGCCGCCATATTCTTCCGGCGCCGAGACCAGCAGCAGGCCCTGCTCCGCGGCCTGATACCAGACTTCACGCGGCACGGCGCCCGCTTCCCGCCATTCTTCAACGTGTGGCTTCAATTCCTTGACGAAGAACTGTTCGACCGCGTCGTTGAAGATCTTGATTTCCTCATCCTGACGCCATTCAGACAGCGGTACATCGAGGACATCAGGCATGAGCGGGCTCCATTCGCGAGATTATGACGTTTACGTTCACGTCAACATAAGTAGAAAAACGTGTTTTGACCAGTCGTGACGTCACGGGAAGTTGCATGTGAAAGCGGCCAATCCTCGCCGGATCGGCCGCTAAATCGTCGAAACTTGCTTAGAACCGGTCGGCGGGCATCGCCATCATCAATTCAGCGCCCGTTTTCAGCTTGGCCAGGTGAGAGGCGGCCTCGGGCAAGATCCGGGACACATAATACTGTCCGGTCAGAACCTTGTCGTCATAGAAAGGATCGTCGCCTTTTTTCTCAACGGCAACTTTCGCCATCAGCGCCCACATATAGGTCAGCGCAGTCAGGCCGAAGAGTTGCAGATAATCAGACGAGGCCGCACCCGCATTGTTGAAATCGCTCATGCCATTCTGCATCAGCCAATTGGTGCCGTCCTGCAGCTGCGCCTTGGCAGATTTGAGGCCTTCAATAAATGGCTCCAGCTCAGGATCGCTCTCATGCGTGCCGATAAAGTCATCCATCTCGGCAAAGAAGCTGAACACCGCGCGGCCGCCATTCGAGGCCAGTTTACGGCCCACCAGGTCGAGCGCCTGAATGCCATTGGTGCCTTCATAGATGAGCGTAATCCGGCAATCGCGCACAAACTGTTCCAGACCCCATTCCTGGGTGAAGCCAGATCCGCCATGGATTTGCAGCGCCTCATTGGCCATTTTGAACCCGCGATCGGTGAGGAAAGCTTTCAGGACCGGCGTCATCAGCGCCATATAGTCGCCCGCCTTTTCGCGGACTTTCTCATCCGGCGATTTATGATGCAGGTCACCATAAAGCGCCGTCCAATATGTAAACGCCCGCGCGCCTTCGATAAACGCCTTCTGATCCATCAACATGCGTCGCACATCCGGATGTACAATCACAGGATCAGCCGGTTTGTCAGGCGCCTGGACACCAGTCAAAGACCGCCCCTGAACGCGATCATTGGCGAAGTCGACGGCGTTCTGATACGCGATCTCGGCTTGCGCCAGGCCTTGCATGCCAACGCCGAGGCGCGCTTCGTTCATCATCACGAACATGGTGCGCATGCCTTTATGCTCTTCGCCGACCAGCCAGCCGGTGGCGCCGTCATAATTCATCACGCAAGTGGCATTGCCGTGAATGCCCATTTTCTCTTCCAGGCCACCACATGAGCAAGCATTGCGCTCGCCCGGTGTGCCATCTTCATTGACGATATGTTTGGGCACAACGAAAAGAGAGATCCCTTTGATCCCTTCCGGCGCGCCTTCGATCCGGGCCAGCACCAGATGGATGATATTCTCGGTCAGATCCTGCTCACCGCCTGAGATCCAGATCTTCTGGCCAGTGATTTTGTAAGATCCGTCCGGTTGCGGCACGGCTTTGGTCTTGATCAGTCCAAGATCGGTTCCGCATTGCGGCTCGGTCAGGTTCATTGTGCCCGCCCATTTGCCGGACGCCATGTTCGGTCCGTACATGGCTTTCTGCTCTTCAGAACCGCCCGCCATCAAGGCTTCGAACGCGCCTGAAGTCAGACCTGGATACATCGCAAACGCCATGTTGGCGGAGGAGTTCATCTCATTCGCCGCCATGTTGACGACATAAGGCAAGCCCTGGCCGCCCATGTCGGGTGACTTACCCAGCAACAACCAACCATTGTCGACCATTTGCGCATAGGCTTCCTTGAACCCGTCCGGCGTTTTTACGCTGGCATCGGCGTTGCGGACGCAGCCTTGTACATCGCCGATCTTGTTCAGCGGAAACAGGACCTCTTTCGCAAACTTTCCAGATTCTTCCAGAATGGCGTCGACCAGATCCGGCGTCGCATCTTCAAAGCCCGGCAGATTGGAGTAATTCTGGATCGATAGAACATCATGCAGAATGAACTGCATGTCGCGAACAGGTGCATCATAACGTGGCATCTGGATTTCCCTCAGTCATATTTATTAAACCGTGACGCTTGCTCTAGCGTCACGGTTTGGAAAGGTCATTCAACTCTCACGGGTCGAACTGTGTTTTTTCACGCGTCATCCAGCTGGCGACGGGCGACAGCATCATAGGCTTTTAGGTTTTCGGCTTCAGCCGGGCCAGGCCCAACATTTTCAAGCTGGCCTTCCAGCCATTCCATGCCGCGATGCAATTCCTGCAAGGCCATTTCAATGTCCTCGCGCTGGCTTTCCAGCTCTTTGACCTGGTTTTCGAATTTGACCTTCATCATGCGCATTTGCGCACGCTGGCCATCTTCGAGTCCATACAGGTCAAGAATTTCGCGAATGTCCGCCAAAGGCAGACCCAGCCGCTTCAGACGCACAATGATCTTAACGCGGCCGCGATCGCGATGCGAATAAACGCGGGTCATGCCATCCCGAGCCGGGTGGAGCATGTCCTTGTCTTCATAAAACCGCAGCGCGCGGGGGGTGATTCCAAACTCGCGGGCCAATTCAGAGATCGAATAGGTGCGGGAGTCAGCGATAGAAAGTGAAGGTACGGTATCAGGCATGTGTGCAACTATGCCTTGTCTTTACGCGAACGTCAACGTCACCCTGTTGCTTCTATATTCCGAGGATATGAACAAAGCTTTCGAAATTGCGGTGATCTGTTTACCTTTTTAACCCGGAATTAAGGCCATTCGCTTCATTTCACTACTAGAAATGGGTAAATCGGCGCGCTTTTCCGAATCAGTGCGCCCGAAGTCGGAGTGCCGGGCATGAGCCAATACGGGTCCTGGAGTGTAAAAGGGGTGGACGATCGTGCCCGCGCGATCGCCAAGGAAAAAGCCCGCCTCAAAGGCATTACACTCGGCGATTACATTAATAATCTGCTGCTGGAAGGTCATAGCGAAGCCGGCCCGCGCGACATGGCGCATCGGCCGGACTCGATTCAACCTCACGTTTATTCTGACCCAAGCTTTGGCGATCCGATGCGGGCCACAGCGCTGGACGGTATTGCGCAACGGATTGAGGCCGTTGAAGCCCGTTCCACGTTGGCGATTACCGGCATCGACCAGTCTGTGCTCGGTCTATTGGCGCGTCTTGAAACCACCGAGAATTCCACCGCGGCGATGACTGCGGAAGTCGAGCGCATGATCGACGAGCTGCGCGAGACACATGAAATGCTGCACGACAAGGTCGGCGTGCTGGAGAATGATGAAAGCGGCAAGCGTAGTCTGGAAGCGATGAAATCGCTCGAGGATGCGCTCGGCAAGCTGGCCTCGCATGTTTATGAAGAAGGCCGCATGAATCAGGATGAGTCGGCCGCCATGAAAGGCCGCGTCGAAGCCGGTTTCTCTGAAATGAGCGATCGCGTCGAAGGCATGGAGCTGAAAGTGGAGTCGACTCTGGCCGAGGCGGCGCAGCGCGTCGAAAAAGCTGTTGAGCAGGCCGAATTGCGCGCCGAAGGCACATCGCGTCATCTGTCCGAGCGCGTTTCCGCCATGGAGTCCTCCGTCGCAACGAAACTCGCCAAGGTTGATGAAGTCGATGGCCGCATGCAAGCGGTCGAAGGCGATGTTTCCGGCGCGCTGCAGTCCATGGAAGGCACCATGCTGCGCATTCAGGAACGCTTGAATCGCGCCGAACAGACAACGGATACAGCTCTCAAGGCACTGGAAGAGACGTTTGCGAATCTCGACCAGCGCATCCATCACATTGCAGAACTGGCCAGCCCGGAAAAGGCCAATGCCCTGCGCCAGGAGCTTGAACAGCGATTTGATGCGCTTTCCACCGACCTGCGCATCAGCGTCGAGGAATCACGTCGTCATCTCGCCAATGAAATTGAACGCGCCGTCGCCGGCAACAATCCGGACCTAATGGGTGCGCTCGAAACCCGGGTCAATGACCTGGAATCGGCCGAAGCCGGCGCGCGACTTGAAAGCGTCGACCAGCAGCTTAATCACCTGTCCGACACACTGGTGCGCCACGTTGAGGAAAGCGAAAATCGCAGCGCGGCGGCAATCGAAAAGGTTGGCGAACAAGTCGTCGGACTATCCGAAAGCCTGCACCAACGCGTCGCCGACGGCGAACAGCGCAACGCGCAGGCCATCGAAAAGGTCGGCAGCCAGGTCGACGGCCTGACCGACTCATTCGCACAGCGCATCGCGGACAGCGAACGCCGCAGTGCCGGTGCGATCGAACAGGTTGGCCAGCAAGTCGCCACCGCGATCAAACACGTCCAGGCCCGGCAGGAGCAGAGCCAACGCAAACTGGTCGAAAAAGTTGCCGGTTCTGAATCCCGACAGGAAGCGCGCTTGTCCGACGCTCTGTCGAATATTTCCAGCCGTCTCGCCGACATGCAGAGTCAGACGGCCACGGCTGTTTCACCGGTTCAACGCGCCATCGTTTCGCTGGCGTCGCGGCTTGAAGCTCTTGAAGACTTCAATGCGCCGCCAATGGCGGAAGCAACGAGCGCTGAAGCCCTGCCCGACATGCCGACCCTGAAAGTCGACGCGTCGCCGATTGAAATGCAACCGGCCCCGACACCAGAACCGGAACCCGTGGAAGAGCCAGTTTATGAAGACGCGGCGGAGGCCATCACCACGACCGCGATTGAAACCGAAGCCTTTGAAACGGTCGAGCACACCACCGAGGCTGAGGTTTACGAGCCGGAGACCGTTGCGCCGGACACGGCCGAAACCGATTTCATGGCCGCCTTGCCTGATTTTGACGATGATGAGTCGACAGACCCTGCTCATCCGGCCGCCGCCGAAGCCGAAACCATTGAAGAATCCTGGGACATTGCGGACCCAGCTTTTGTGGCAGACGCGTCAGAAGCAACTGAGGCAGGCGAGGCCGAGGATGCTTTCCTGCTGGCGGACGAGCCAGAAGCTGCACCGATGGATGAGGCTCACGCCGAAGAGACGCCAACTCAAGATGCTCCACTTGCCGAACTGGGCAGCTGGGAAGAGTCTCAGCATGAAGCGCGCGACTCCGACATTTTCTCATCTGAGTCAGACGCCGCAGATGAGATGCCGGAATTGTTGCCAACGCTGGACGATGTCGATCTGGCCCATAATACCGAAGACCTGGCCGCTGAAACCGACGCTGAATTCGACCCTATGGCAGATGACATCGCGGCCCCTGATGCAGCTGAAGAGTCGACAGCAGACTATCTTAGCCGCGCCCGCAATGCGGCGATTGCAGCGGCGGCCGATCCAAAAGACAGTCGCACCCGTCGTGGGCGCCGGTCGGCCGCATCTACGACCCCCAAGGCGCCGCGCGGCTCGAAATTTCCGATCCTTGCTGCCGCATCTGTCTTGGCCCTTTCCGCGGCCGGCGCCGGTGCCTGGATCGCCCTGCGCGGCAAGATCCCGTTCATGGATGCCAATGCGCCGAGTATTGAAACCAAAACCAGCCTGGCAGAAATGGGCGTTCAAGCCCTGTCCGCGGATGATGAACCAAGCCTGACCGGCATCGAGTTTACCGAGGCTGAAACCGCATCGCTGGACGAGACCCTGTTCGAGGAAGAAGGCAGCGTTGCCGGGACGCTGGACGCTGAACCTGTTGAACCTGCCCCGACCGTCGCGCCCGCTGCGCCGGTCGTCACCTTGCCGATTATCCCGGACGCGCTGACCATCCAGCAGGCGGCCTTGAATGGGGACGCTGTCGCACAGTATCAGCTCGGGATCGAGCGGCTCGAGGCGCAGGACTTTGCTGCCGCGTCTGAGCTTATCAGCGCGGCCGCGTCGCAGGGCCTGCCCGCTGCCCAATACCGGCTGGCGAAACTGCATGAACGCGGCATT
>ERZ1740059.1137-NODE-1137-length-13504-cov-4.786453_pt1 | contig 13504 bp, 8 predicted proteins | sample MGYA00581744_ERZ1740059 | MGnify/ENA primary metagenome ERZ1740059 (study PRJEB43018, sample SAMN04849738) | marine metagenome | isolation source: floating plastic debris | place: Pacific Ocean | collected 2008-08-28 | study: EMG produced TPA metagenomics... | reverse complement strand
GCATCCAGAAGCAGAGCTCACAGCAATAACTCACTGAACAGACACACCGACAAAGATAATAAACAGAAGTGAGCCAACAAGAAGAGTGACTGATTCTGTTACTAACATAACTGAATATGACTTCGTCAAGTTTACGTCCATCGACTCGCACCCCTTCTTCAAGGATTTGAGCTCGCATTAGCTTTTTAGTTAGAGCCTTGTAGGCATTGCCAAATGCCTTACTGTTTTCAGCCACGGCTACTTGGACAGGGTCTGATTCAGGTAGTTCATCGATCTGTTCACTAATTTGAGCTTTAAGCTCATCGAGCTTCTCATCTCTTTCTGGTTTAGACAGCTCAAACTGTTTCAGGACCTCTTTGACGCCATCCGTGGCTTTATCTGCCAAAAAGTCTGCCAGGGTTGGGTCGGCTTCAGGTGCAGGCAGGATAACAGGCTCAATCCCCAGCTCTGCCATTAGGTCTTTTTGTGCTTGGATAATGTCGCGAACGACTTCATAACCAAAGTCGATTGCCTCAATAACATCTTGCTCAGGTAGCTGGTTGGCTCCAGCTTCGACCATAATCACACCATCGGGAGACCCGGCAACGATAAGGTCCAAGTCACCGTTCTCAATTTCTTTGTAGGTGGGATTAATAATAAAATCATCGCCGATTAAACCTACCCGTACTGCAGCCATAGGGCCATAAAACGGAATCTTGGCTAGCAGTGTAGCAATGGATGCTCCTGTTGCTGCTAAAACGTCAGGAGGGACATCATGATCCATCGAAACGGTTGTCGCAACGATTTGAATGTCATTCCGCATCCAGGATGGAAACAGCGGACGCATGGGGCGATCAATGAGACGGCTGACAAGAGTGGCCCGTTCTGGGGGGCGACCTTCTCTGCGTAAAAAGCCACCTGGAATACGACCAGCTGCGTAGAGACGCTCTTCGTAATCAACCAACAAAGGCAAAAAATCGATGCCATCGCGCGGGCTTGATTGGGTAGCGGTTACGAGTACTGCGGTTTCTCCAGATTCAATTAGGACTGAACCGCCTGCTTGGGGTGCTAAAAGGCCCACCTTAAGTCGAATATCCCGTCCATCAAAGGATATTGACTTGTCAATTTCTTGCATTTACAACTATATCCTTCTTACTTCTTTCACGTTTGTTCTCTGGCAATCCTAGCACTGATGTAGAACAGTTGTTTCCTCTTCAAAATTAAAGATGTGGATGATGTTAATAAATAACTTTAAGTAGAGTTTAATGCGTTTAAATACTTGTTCTTCAGCCTAGATTGTATTTGTGTCAAACGCTGTCTTGATAGACTTTTTGCTCAATCTATCTAGTGGAAGTGATGGCTTTGATCAAGACAGAATTGGAACAAAAATAAATAGATATAGTTTGTTCTACTAGAAAGCTCTTTAAAGGACGATTTTTTTATCTTGAACATACTTTCTGAAGCAATTCTGAACTATGTCTATGAGGTTGGGAGTCTACTTCATTCGGATTTCCCACGCTAAATTGGCATTGTATTGGCATTGTTATGTAACGCCTGGAGTTGTTTTGGCTTTTGACGTGTCTGGGGAAAGATACCCTATAGTGATCGCCATTGACGGTATTGAATTGCGTATGAATGTTCTGGTGACAGGGGTAGCTGGCTTTATTGGATACTTTGTAGCGCAGCGGCTATTAGCTGATGGAGAGGTTGTTTATGGCATTGACAACCTGAATGATTATTACGATGTGGCGCTTAAGAAAGGCCGATTGGCACAACTGTTGCCCCATCCATCTTTTTCCTTTGAAGCTTTAGATCTAGCGGATCGTGCCGGGATGGATGAGTTATTTCAAGTGCAGTCGTTTGATCGGGTTATTCATTTGGCTGCTCAAGCTGGGGTGCGATACTCGCTCAAGAATCCCTATGCCTATGCTGATAGCAATTTGGCTGGGTTTATCCACATTTTGGAGGGGTGTCGCCATGGTGGTGTAGAGCATCTGGTGTATGCTTCGTCGAGTTCTGTCTATGGAGCTAACCGTAGAGTGCCGTTTGCGACTACTGACAATGTAGATCACCCTGTTTCGCTGTATGCAGCAACGAAAAAGGCGAATGAGCTGATGGCCCATTCTTACAGTCACTTGTATGATTTGCCGACGACAGGGCTACGCTTTTTTACGGTCTATGGTCCTTGGGGGCGTCCAGATATGGCGTATTTTAAATTTGTAGATGCGATCGCAAACGACCGACCCATTCAGGTTTATAACCATGGCAAAATGCGGCGGGACTTTACCTACATAGATGATGTGGTTGAAGGTGTGGTGCGTGTACTACGGCAGCCACCCCAGCCGATTAAAGATGAAACATTTAATACGGCTGCTCCCTACAAGCTTTATAACATCGGTAATCATAGCCCGGTGGAGCTTATGCGCTTTATCGAGATTATTGAGCAAGCCTTGGGTAAAACGGCTGTCAAAGAAATGATGTCAATGCAGCCAGGAGATGTTACCGCAACCTATGCCGATGTTGCCGACCTAAGTGCTGATGTAGGATTTGCTCCCAGCACCCCTCTAGAAGTGGGCATTGAAAAATTTGTAGCCTGGTATAGGGACTACCATGGGCTTGCTTAAGGCTCCCAGTGTTTAATCCCAATGTCGTTGTCTATACTGCTCACATTACTAACCGGAAGCGCGCAGCCTAAGCGCTGGGGCGTCGTCGAATCGTGCGATAGCCCAGTACGCTAGCAACGGCCACAACTAGTAAATAAGGACTATAGGCCAGCAGCCATAGCCCGAGCTGCATCAATCCTACCGTTAGCTCCCCCACTGATTGAGTGGCGTCTCGCCAGGTAGCACCGATGGTTTCGCGTAGAGGACGGCCAACGGGCTGTGATGTCACAGCTGCTGCCAGAGTCAAATCGATGGTGGAGTAGCGCACCTGACTTTGAAGAGTTTGCACTCGTGCATCAATCTGCTCAATTTGCTCACGCACTCGACTCAACTCTCGGGATACCTCTAGGACATGCGAAATTTCCCCAGATCGCTCCATAATTTTGAGCAGAGATTCTTCAGATTTACGAAGATTGCGTAACCGTGCTTGAGCGTCAACGATTTGGGTAGAGACGTCCTCAGCGGTCAAGCCTTGTTGTTGAATTTTGCCGAGTTCTCCCAGTGATTCTAGTAAAGGGTCTAAATTTGCCTGCGGTACTCGGATGCGAACATAGGCGGTACGTTGGATAGCCTCTATCTGATTATCCTGCAGGTCTAAAATATTGCCCTGGTGAATACGAATAATTTGCGAGGCACTTTTTAGTCCACTATCAACCGAATCGACGACCAGGCTGAGCTGGGCTCGTTTGATTAATTTCGGTTGCTCAGCGTTGACGGCGTTGACATTCTGGGGTGGAGAGATGGACCCATTGGGCTCGGCTACGGCTGTTTGATCCATCAGAATATTGGCCGATTCGGCTATGGCTGTGGTTTCTGTGGGAGTCTGATTCCTGATGCTGAAATCATCATGCAGGCCTATTTCCGTGACAGTACCACAGCTAGCTAAGCTAGCAGCTGTCATCAGCGCGACTAATCCGATCCTTGTTGACATGGTTATGGCCTGGCTCCTCTTATACTTAATTCTTAGCTTCAGTATGAGAGGAGCGGATGGTTAGACGAGCTGAGTTACAGAATCTGAAACCATCAAAAAGTCCCGGCTCCTCACAGAAACCGGGACTTTTATGCGGATGAAAGGACTTGAACCTTCACGTCACGAAGACACTAGAACCTAAACCTAGCGCGTCTACCAATTCCGCCACATCCGCTTGCGAACTCCATACTATCAGAGAATTCGAACAAGATATAGACGGTTCTCTGGAATAGACAACTCTATCCTAACCAGACCATTATGATGGTGTGTACATGCGGTTAAGCTACAGCACAATAGTGGCTTAGACTACTAAGTGACTACTATATATATGTTTAATTGTGTAGACGGCGATTATCGCCTCTACAGGCGCAGTGGGAGAAACCTAGCGGATGGGAAAGGTCGTCGGTATTGACCTCGGTACTACCAACTCAGTTGTCTCAGTCATCGAAGGTGGCAAACCGGTGGTCATTGCTAATGCTGAGGGGATGCGGACTACTCCGTCGGTAGTGGCATTTAGCAAAGAAGGTGAGCGGCTCGTAGGGCAAATGGCCCGACGGCAGGCGGTGCTCAATCCTCAAAATACCTTTTATAACGTTAAGCGCTATGCGGGGCGCAAATATACAGAACTCAGCTCCGACTCAAAGCGCGTTCCCTACACCGTGCGTAAAGATGATGTAGGCAATGTCAAAATTCGCTGTCCTCGCTTAGATAAGGATTTTGCGCCTGAAGAAGTGTCGGCTATGGTGTTGCGCAAGCTGGCAGAGGAAGCCAGTCGCTACATGGGGCAGCCGGTAACGGGTGCGGTGATCACGGTACCTGCCTACTTTAACGACGCCCAGCGTCAGGCGACTCGTGATGCCGGACGTATCGCTGGTCTGGAAGTAAAGCGAATTATTAATGAACCGACGGCAGCCGCTTTAGCCTATGGGCTAGACCAGCAATTTAATCAAACTATCCTTGTTTTTGACTTGGGAGGCGGCACCTTTGATGTGTCCATCCTGGATGTGCGCAATGGGGTGTTTGAAGTTAGGTCTACCAGCGGTGACACTCAGTTAGGCGGGGTTAATTTTGATAAAAAAATTGTTGACTGGCTGGCAGATGACTTTTTAGAGGCTGAAGGTATTGATCTCCGCCGCGATCGACAGGCTCTACAGCGTTTAACCGAAGCGGCTGAGAAGGCGAAGGTTGAGCTGTCGGGATTGCCGACAGCCGAGATTAACCTGCCGTTTATTACGGCTACTGCTGACGGACCAAAGCATATAGAAACAAAGCTGTCGCGATCGCACTTTGAAACCCTCTGTGCCGATCTGATCGGTCGTCTGCGCTCTCCGGTTCAGCAGTCCATGAATGATGCTCGTCTGTCCCCCTCTCAAATTGACGAGATAGTTTTGGTGGGTGGTTCAAGCCGTATGCCTATGGTGCAGCAGCTGGTGCGGTCCATGCTGAGTAAAGAGCCTAACCAAAATGTAAACCCAGATGAGGCAGTAGCTGTTGGTGCAGCTATCCAGGCTGGTATCCTGACCGAAGAAGTGAAGGACATCATGCTGCTTGATGTGACTCCCCTATCTTTGGGGTTAGAAACCATCGGCGGTGTCATGAAAAAAGTTATTCCCCGCAACACTACGATTCCGGTGCGGCGCTCTGATGTATTTTCCACCTCTGAAAACAACCAAACCGTTGTGGAGGTGCATGTGATCCAGGGTGAGCGAGAAATGGGGATAGACAATAAGTCCCTGGGTCGGTTTAAGCTCATGGGTATTCCTCCGGCTCCCCGTGGTATCCCTCAAGTGCAGGTGTCGTTTGATATCGATGCCAATGGTATTTTGCAAGTGTCGGCCATGGATAAAACCACCGGTCGCGAGCAAAGCATTACGGTTCAAGAAGCATCTAATCTATCTGAGGACGATATCCAAAAGATGCTGCGGGAAGCGGAAGAGTTCGCTGATGTAGATCGTGGCCAACGGGAACGTATTGAAAAACGCAATCGGGCTGAGACGCTGACATTTCAAGCAGAGCGGGCCATGCGGGGTGTATCCATTGACTTTGGGCTGCAGTTTGCTCGTGATCGCAAACGCCGTATCGACAATCTAATTCAAGATTTGCGCGATGCCCTCAAACGTGAGGACGAGCGTATGACCGATATGATTCAATCTGAGCTGCAAGACGAGCTATACGAGCTCAACCGCGAAGCCTATCTGTACGATGCTGATAGCGATGACGGCAATATCTTTAGCCAGATCGGCGACACCATCAAAAAAGCATTTGACGATGACGATGATTACTATCGTCGTGACTACGACTGGAATGGTCAAAGTCAGTGGGATAGTCCAAGCTGGTCTGATGGACGCCGCGATAGCCGTAGTGGTTGGGACGACTGGGATGATAGTTGGAATCGCCCAGCTGCACGTCCAGGTAGTGGCAATCAGCCCTATGGTTCTGCTCCCCGAGGTTATGACGATCGAGGAGGGTACGCCAGTCGTGGTTACGACACCCAAAATTACGACACCCAAAATCGTCGCTACGACTCCTCGACAGACAGCTATCGTCAGGATTCTACACGTCAGGGCTCCTATGGCCAACAAGCTGCCTATGACCAATCAGGCTCCGATCGTCAGGATCGCCGCGATGCCTCAGACCAAGGACGTTATGAGTCTAACCGCCCGGACCAAAATGCCCAAGGGCGCTATGGTCAAGGCTCCTATGGTTCTCAGTCTCAAACACGAGATACAGGCAGGCAAATCTACGGGCAAGGACAAGGAGCTGCTCAACAAGACAGTAACTATGGTCAGGGCGGCTATAATCAACCTTCCTATGGGCAAGCTTCCTACGACTCTCAAAGCGGCTACGACCAGCCTCCTAACCAAGAAAGTTACGACCGTGGCTCTACCCCTTATCGTAAAGAGAACTATGGTCAGGAGAACTATGGCCAAGGCAATTACAATGCGTCAAGAGCACCCAACCAAGGGAACTCTGAGCAGCCTAATCAATCTTCAAGCTACTCATCTTCTAGAAGCGGCATAAGACAATCAGCCCCTCAGCCACCGCCAAATACATCCACGTGGTCATCAAATCCATCGACCTCCTATGCTGATCAAGCTCGCCGTCCAGCGTCGGAAGACTATGGACAGCCCCGTTATGGTCAGCAATCTCCTAACAATAATTATCCCCAAGACAACTATCGCCCGCCTAGTTATGGCCAAGATAATGCAGTAAGTCAAGATCGCTATGGCTCTGGGGCTAGGCCTGGAGATTCACGCGGGCAGTCAACTACAGATCGTTACACTTCAGCTAACTCTGGATACTCTTCCCAGACCTCCGATAATTATCCTAACGGTGGTGCTTCTACAACAAACACCTGGAATTCCAATGCGTCCATGGATGACGATCCTTGGGCTGATCAACCTGGCGAGTCAGCCAGTAAGACCTCTAAAGGAGGCTATTCTGGTAACCTGGGTCGACAAAACAGTCCACAGCGTTCTAGTGACGATGAATGGGGTGACCAAGACGAAGTCTGGTAAGTCGGTTGCTCATCTACTATGCAAAACTTTCGAGACTATTATGAGATTCTCGGCATTGTTCAGAGTGCCGATTCCCAAACGATAAAACAGGCATATCGTCGGCTGGCTCGCCAGTTTCATCCTGACCTTAACCCCGACAATCAAGACGCTGAAGACCGTTTTAAGTCTTTAGGTGTGGCCTTTGAGATCCTCTCTGATGCTGAGCGCAGGTCCCAATACGATGACTACCGACGCTACTGGCTACAGCAAAAGTCTGAGGCTGACTATAGAGATTTAGAAGATTTTAACCACTTTGTCGATCATCTACTTAATCGTCAAGTAGATGTCAATTCGTCAGTGCGATCGCAAAAAAATCAGAAGAAAGCGGGCTCAAAAACATCTACATCCCCACGGCGTGATGCAGAAGCGTCTTTACAGGTACCCCTAGAGCGAGCCTTTCAAGGTGGTACCGAACGAGTTCGTCTTGAGGATGGACGTGCCCTGGATGTCGATATGCCTCCTGGGATGGTGACGGGTCAGCGTATTCGCCTGAGGGGACAAGGGATCAACGGAGGCGATCTCTATCTTAATATTGTTGTTGAACCCCATCGGTTTTTAACAGTGCAGGGCCAAGACGTAGTGTGTCATTTGCCGATTACACCTAGTGAAGCCGCATTAGGCGGACAGGTTACTGTGCCTACCCTGGATGGACCGGTGCAAATGACTATTCCAGCAGGTATCCAGTCTGGCCGGAAGCTACGTTTGGCTGATAAAGGATATGGTCGCACTTCAGGGGAGCGTGGTGATCAAATTGTAGAAATCGAGGTGGCTGTCCCCAAGACTCTGAGTGATTATGAGGTTGAGCTTTATGAAAAATTACGAGCCGTTGAGACCTTTAATCCCAGAGCAAATTTGGGTTTTTAGCCCTAAGCTCCAAAGTAAGCTGGAGCCTGACCCGAAATCCACTTAATGTTGCAGCCAATACTGGGAATTTGTGTATTTGGCAAACTCTGTCCGGCTAATAGCGTATCAATTGCTTGTCGTAGATCTCTGCCAGTAACAGGTTTACCATTCCCCGGTCGACTGTCGTCTAACTGCCCACGATAGGCTAACTTGAGGTCAGCATCGAATAGAAAAAAATCAGGGGTACAAGCAGCGGTATAGGCTTTGGCGACAGCCTGAGTTGCATCGTAGCAATAGGGAAAGTTGAAACCTTGAGTTTCTGCCTGAGTTTTCATATGCTCAGGTGCATCTTGAGGATGGGTGTCGATGCTATTGGAGCTGATGGCAACAATACCTAGAGCTTGTTCACTATAGCTATGACCAATTTTTGCCAGCTCTTGCTCCACATGTTTAACAAAGGGGCAGTGGACGCAAATAAACATGATTAACAGGGCTTTCTTATCAGAGGCTGTATCTAGGGTGATCGTATCACCCGATACAACATCACCCAGGGAAAATGCTGGAGCTTGGGTACCCAAGGCCAGCATGGTGGATTCAACCATCACCATGATAAACAACCTCACAATTTGGTCTTTGTTGCCTATTCAACCATGCTTTTGAGTGTCCTGGGTAATCCTGATAGGTGCCCAGAACGATGCTTAGAGTGGATGGCCCATTAACCACCAAACGCCATGGCTGACATTACGAGGGCCGATAACAATAGACCAGGACTCAATAGCAAAACAAGCGTTAACAGTTCATGCATTTCCATGGGATAGGTGTTTCCTCTGCTTTATAAATGGGGGACAACAGTATGTAGTAACTGTCTGACTCCACCTATCATGGCGGATGAATTCATCAAGTGTGGGGAATTTTTATCAAAAATATGGGTCATGCTTGACAAAGTACCGTATCCTTTACTTTGAATTGTGTCTGTTGACATGCTGCGAGTTAGTTTTATGGGGTTCAAGCACCGGTTTTACCAATCCTTAGGGGGGAGTTTTGCAGCCCTAGTCTTGTCTATTCCATCAGTGTTGGCGGAGGAACTTCAAGATTGGTCTTTTGATGCCGATCATAGTGAGCTAACGTTTTCCTTGTCAGATCAGATTTTTCCAGAGTTTTTTCTGCTGGCCGATCCCCCTCGTTTAGTGCTTGATATTCCCAACGCAGAAATCGGTGATATTGCTCAAGAGCAGATTTATGAGGGGGCTGTGCAAACTATTCGGGTAGCGCAGCATACCCCAGAGAATATAAGGATTGTCATTGAGTTAGCGCCTGAAATAGAGTTGCTACCTGATCAAGCTGATATTCAATTCGATGATGATGGTAACGGCCAGCGAAGTTGGCGTTTTCGGCCTCTGATTGCTGAAAACGAGACTTCAGAGGGGATTCTCTCATCTGTACCAACACGTAGTTCTGAAAATGCTATTAGTGTGTCAGCAGCTAATCTAGAGGTGCCTGTAGAACGTGTACCCTCAACAAGGTTACCTATCGATCCCTACGAGGAGGATGAGGCAGCAACTAACGTAGTCAGTGTTCCACCTCTGGAGGATTTGGGTGAGTCGGTTGGACCGGTTGTGACGGTGGTAGAAGAGGAGTGGGCAGCTGAATTACCACCCATGACTGTGCCAGAACTTGAGTCTCCCGGTTCGGATAGTGATGGTATACCAGCGATAGCCGTCGTTGAGCCACGTTCGTCTGACTTACCGAGCCTAGAGGCTAATGGCGATAGTCAACCTTCTGTGGTGTCTACGGCATCTGAGCCGCTGGGAGGAGATCCATTACGCCGTTCTGAGATGGAGGCGGACGTAGCTGAGGAAGCAACGGTCGTTATAGAAGAACCTATAGCTGTCGTAGTGATTGAATCGCCGGAGATGTCTCTGGCTGAAGAGCCTGTGACGGCAGTCCCTACAGAGCCAGCAACAGTCAGTGTGTCGCCGGCAAGTGAGCCGCCAGAAAGCTCTGTAGCAAATCCTAGGTCTGTGAGGTCAACAGAAAACGCTATGGCTCCGGTTGAAGTATCGTCTCTTCCTTTAGAAAATCAAGTGTCTGCGGAAGAGGGTGATACACCTGCTCCTATTCCGCAGACTATCCAACAGCCTGCTGCTGAGCGTACGATTGTACAAACTGAGCTACCTGCACCGTTAAAATTTGGTCAACCATTACCAGCAGGGTTTTAGATACGATCGTGGTAAGAGTTCAAAAATGACGCAAGAGAGGCACGATAGACGAAAATATTGAAATTTAGGGGGCTAAATTCTCCTTATCGACCTTGTACTTTCCATCACGCTTTTATGGTGCTTCTATGTTTAAAGAAGGGTTAAACCGAGATCTTTCTTTGGCGCGATGATTTGCGTTTTTGTGCTCTTTGATTGGATTGCTGGGCTGCAATTGGCAAGGTGAAGTGGATTTGTGTGCCTTGGTCTTTACCTTGGGAGGTAGCCCAAATTTTCCCCCCCTGGGCTTCTACAATTTGACGACAAATCGCAAGTCCTAAACCGGTTCCTCCAACCGATCGGCGCAGTGCGCCTTCTTCTTGGTAGAACCGTTCGAAGACCGTTTCTAGTCTTTCTGGCTCTATCCCTCGACCACTATCATTAACTGAGACTTCTAAAAATGTATTGTCTTTAACAATGGCTGCGATCGCAATCGTGTCGTTAGAGGTTGTAAATTTGCACGCATTGTCTATCAGTTTGGTTAGGACTTCAACAATCCATTCGCCATCTCCCCGCACCAGGGGTAAGTCGTCTGGCAAATGCACGGTGATCGTTCTGGTATTAGTGCGTCGACTGCTGAGGGCGAGAGCCACACATTCACTTAAAGAAAGGGATTCTAGATTCCACTCAATCCGACCACTTTCAAGTCGCGATAGGGTGAGAAAATCTTGGACAAGCCGCTGCATCCGCTCAGAATCATCCATTGCCGTTTGCAACATTGCCTGTCGCATATCGGCTGGCATATCTGGCTCTGTAAAAATGCTTTCTAAGCACACACGAATCGTTGATAAAGGTGTGCGTAGCTCGTGCCCTGTAATCGCTATGAGATTACTCCGTGTACGATCGAGGGCGGCTAGTTGTTGATTAAGACTTTCCAAGTTGGCGTATGCCTCAGCTTGGATAACGGCTACACTCAGCTGAGCCGCAACGGCTTCTACTAGACTGATATCATTTTTGTTCCAGGTTTGAGGCATGTCTACGCACTGGTGTAGTTCAATCATGCCAAGCAGTCGCTCTTGATAAATCAGCGGGACCAGCAAACAGCCGCTAATATTCCACTGGTCGAATAGCGTATCGATGTTAGAGATATCGTCTGTAGAGGATTCTGGAGTCGAGCTGGTTAAATGCGCGCCTGTATTTTTAAGGTATGTGAGGGATTCTCGTTGGCGATTGACAGTTTGATATAAAGGATTTTCCAGAAGAGGCCAAGTCTCGCCTTTAAGCGAGGCCACGCTGGGTTGACGAAACTCGTGGTGAACTTTAACCGTAGATGTGTGGCTACTGCGATAAATAATGCAGCGGCAGGTGGCAAGTTCTTGGCCGAGTTCGTGGGTCGCGCTCGCAACAACCTCGGTCGGATTTAGCGACTGACGACTAGCCGCCGTAATTGAAATGATTAACCGCTCACGATTATCTAGGGCCGCCATCGTTTTGTAAGCCTTCAGTAGCTTATACTGGCTTGCTTGCACGTAAGTTACCAGGCGTTGAGCAAAGGGATAGGACTCAGCGATCTTCTCGCCATAAGAGTCACCTCGCAGTAAAGCCTCTGGCAAAAATTGAGCCTGTGCTTGAGCGATTTTGGTAGTCAGATTGGGCCGGTAATGAGCAATGCGCTTTAACAAAATGTAAGCGGCCTGCTCACAGACACGTCGGTCTAAAGTCCAGATACCTTCAAATCGTCGGCTTTGGTCAAATGCTGGTGCACCTTTCAAAGCTCTGGGTTGTTGCACTGAACTTTGATTGTGCTCGCGGCATATCAAGCATGCTGTGTACCGTTGGCCTAGTACGACTAAATGCCATTCACTACTCAGGGCATCATCTACATCAAACGAAATAGTCTCATGACCAGCCGCACCAGCCGCATCAGCAAATTTTGTATCAGCGGCGGCCAGGACATAAACTTGCGATGTAATCTCCGCTAGACGCAGATAGCGATGGGCTTCTTGACGATAAAACCGCTCCTGTTGAAAGCTAGCAATCATCAAGGGAGAATCCTCCCCAGCTAACACCTGGTCTTCCATCGCATGGGACAGAGCCGTGAGCGACGTCTTGAAATACATTTGGGGTCTTAGCTGTGGTAAGACCCCAAGCAACTCATCGAGAACCGAAGCCGGATTACCCATTCACCCCTACGATACAAGCCAGTGCCTGACCCAATCTATCCAACTGCACCAACCTTATCAGTGCCTCTCATGCCTGGGGAGGAATTGTAACTAAGCTTAGGGGAATTGAACGATTAGGATATGGGGAAACAGTAGGCGGCTAAGAGGGATGGAGCGAAACGTGTAACAGCAACTCAAATACCAAAAGTGGATGGTTTCCTTAAAGAAACCATCCACTTTTGGCGCAAACGTTCTTGATAACTGTCCATGGCTATAGTCATAGACTAACTATTCATGGACATTCCAAGAACAGGTGTTACTTAATCGCTCTAGGCGACACCACCCATATCGCTAGTGTCTTTCAGGAATCCACTGTAAGCTTCCATGCCATGCTCGCCGATGTCCAAGCCCTTGAGCTCTTCCTCTGCAGATACACGTAGACCGAAAGCAGACTTTAGGATTGTCCAAACAATGGAACTAAAGACGACGGTAAACAGGCCGATGGCAACAATACCGATCACCTGAGAAATCAGCTGTCCACTGCCGCCACCATAGAACAGCCCAGCAGAGGTATCGAATAAACCTACTGCAAGGGTGCCCCACATACCACATACCAAGTGAACGGAGATGGCACCTACCGGGTCATCAATCTTAATGCTGTCAAAGAATCCAACAGAAAAGACAACGAGCACGCCTGCTACAAGACCAATGATGACTGCACCAAAGTAACTAGCGCCAGCACAACCCGCCGTGATACCTACCAGGCCTGCCAAAATACCGTTGATGATCATAGACAGGTCAGGCTTGCCGCTCATGATCCAAGCGGTTATGGTTGCGGCTACACCACCTGCAGCAGCGGCTAAGTTGGTGGGTACAGCAATGTAAGGAACGGCTCCATCTGCGGCTAGCTGAGAACCAGGGTTGAATCCAAACCAACCAATCCAGAGGATAAGGCATCCCAAGGTGGCGATACTCATATTGTGGCCTGGAATTGCATTGATTTGACCATCTTGATACTTACCGATCCGGGGCCCTAGAATGGCTGCGCCGCATAGGGCTGCCCAACCACCGACAGAGTGTACAACGGTAGAACCAGCAAAGTCAGAGAAACCAAGGCCACCTAACCAACCGGCAC
>ERZ1740059.1136-NODE-1136-length-13520-cov-3.959302_pt1 | contig 13520 bp, 11 predicted proteins | sample MGYA00581744_ERZ1740059 | MGnify/ENA primary metagenome ERZ1740059 (study PRJEB43018, sample SAMN04849738) | marine metagenome | isolation source: floating plastic debris | place: Pacific Ocean | collected 2008-08-28 | study: EMG produced TPA metagenomics... | reverse complement strand
CATTAACTTCACTGTGATTTTTCAACTGCTCTGTGTAGCTTTGATTATGATTTCTGGCCCTGTAGTAATATTTTTACTGGCTTTACGTGGTGGCGATCTTTAAAAATAAATCAGTTTTTTCTTCAATGCTCTCTTAATAAGTTAAGAGAGCATTTTTATGGCGTTTGTAGTTTATCCAGTAAATTTTTGGCTCTGATGCTAATACTAGACCAGTCACTCAAAGCGATCGCTTTTTTGGGAAATAAGTTACTCGAAATTGCAACGGCGATCGCCCCTGCATCAATCATAGTTTTAGCATTATCTACTGTAATGCCGCCAGAAGGAATTACAGCAATCTGATTTAAGGGTGCTTGCAGACATTTGATGTAGTCAGATCCGCCCAGAGATTTGATCGGAAACACTTTAACGACACTGGCACCATTTTGCCAAGCGTTGACCATTTCCGTAGGAGAAAAAACTCCTGGGATAAAAGGTATTTTGTAAGTATTAGAGGCCAAATGGAGTAAATCTGCATTAAAGTGAGGGGCAAATGCAAATTGTGCTCCAGCAGAAACCGCCTCCTCTAATTGGTTAAGATTTAAAATAGTTCCTGCCCCAATGGTACAGTGGGGCAATTTTGCCCTAAGTCGAGTAATAAGTTTTGCAGGATGTTGGCTGTTCCAAGTAATTTCGATTAAGTTCATTCCTCCCGCTGCTACAGCATGAGCCATCTGATAAGCTCGATCTGTGTCATGGCAGCGAATTACAGCTATCGCTTTATGTTGCTCCAAAAGTTGCAACCACGACTGTGTGGTTATTCCCATTAGTTTCCTCAATCAGTAATCAATCATTACCAAATTTTTTATAAAGATCGAATGCGATTTTTATAAGCTCTATTATCTAGGCCATTTCCTGCGTTTATAGTTTTTGGGTTGATTGAATTTTTTAATATTCTGATGCGCTCGGACGTAGCGGGATGGGTACTCAAGACGCTAGGAGGCGAATTGTTTTTTTGAAGCAATTTTTGCATAAAGCCTAATATCCCTGCGGGTGCGTAACCTGCCCGAATCATATTATCTAAGCCAAAACGATCTGCTTCCAACTCATCAGAGCGACTATTGGGACGACTAATAGCTAATTCTACGCCAATCTGAATTGCATTATTGCGATCTAATCCTGTAGCAGAAAGCAGCCCTTGAGATAAAGCTCTATTTCTCATTTGTTCGATAGAATGACGACCTACAATATGTCCAATTTCGTGACCAATTACGCTAGCTAATTCTGCTTCGTTGTCTGCTGCTGCAATCAACCCCTTATTGACATATACAAAACCACCCATGGTAGCGAAAGCATTAATATTGTCATCATCGACTACTTGAAAAGTATAAGGTAGATTGGGACGATCGCTATTTTTAGCTAGCTTTTCTCCTATTTGACGAATATAGCCATTAATTGAGGAGTTATTTAATATTTTTGCTCTACCAGACTCAATTATCTTTTGATTAATTTCTTTTCCCAACTCAAGCTCTTGAGTACTAGAAATATTTGATAGTTGAATTACTTGTATTCCACGAATCATTAGCTCTAGCCAAGAAAAGGCATAGCTGGATTGAATACTACTTAGATTAATGCTTATGGCAATGACTAAAGTAATAAAGCCATATAATATACGGCGATAGTGACGATAGCCTATCCTAAAAAATCTTGGAGACATTTTGAAACAAATAACACTAACTATTATGAAAGACAGTAAATTTTCTTATTAAGTTGCCTTCCTTTATTTATTGTCCCAAAAAAAGCGTCATGAACCTAGAGAAGAGAGAAAAATTATAGTCAAACTGCCTAGATTCATCTCCGAGTTTTCTCGTATTTACAGCATTTAATACCAAGAGTTATTTTGGAGATCGACTAATACATAAACTAAGTAAAACCATACTTTATTGTGTATTTCGATATTGTTGCTACATATATTTATTATTTATTAAAAATACAAAATTAAGTATTTAAACGTAGTTAAACAAATTAATATATTTAAATTTCGTAGATCTTGCTTATGTTAAAAATCAAGCAACAGAGCAAAATATTATTGTATTTTCGCCATAAGGAGAGGTGAAAATTGTGACTTTGTTTTCTCCAGAAGGTATTAATAAGTCGCCAAAAATATATGTATATGTATTGTGGGGCGGATTGGGTAGTTTGCTGATGTTATTTTTGGTTTATCGAAGCCTACCATTTAATCAACAAGAAGCCAAGAAATATCATCAAGATATTCAAGAAACAAAACAAGTAGCATCTGATTTAGAGGCGACTATATTACAATCTACGCATCATAGCTACCAAACAGCTAAACAAAAAATAGATATACAGATAGATGCAATATACAAACATATTAAAAAGCTAGAAAAAACGACAGATTTTTTTAGTCGCCAAGAGCAAAGCATTTTAATTAGCAAACTAGAAACTAATGAGATTTTGCTGACTTCTCAGGCTGATTTAATTCAACAATTAAAGGATGAAAATCTTAGCCTAAATAATTCTTGTCAATATATTTATAAATTTGAAAGTGAGTTTAATCAAAAAGCCATAAAGCTAGCGACTAATCTAAGTAATTTAAAAGATAGCTTACTAGATAGTATTGCTTTATATTGTTATGAAGAAAATAGCAATGTGATATTAAATATTGAAACCCAAATCAAGGAAATAGAAAGTCTTCTCAAAGAAGAAAAGCTAACAGGATATGATTTTTTAGCTATGTCATTGGTAGAACATGCCAATAATATACTTGTTAATCAGCAAAAAATAAATAAAATTAACCTTCAACTAAAAACATCTTCTCTTGAGGAGAAGCTTTTAGAATTTGAAAATTTATATTTAGAAACCATAGATTTTTTAGATGAAAGAATTCAAACCTATAGATTTTTTAGCTATTTATTTTCTTTAATTGTCGTAATTTTTATAGCATATCAGGTTATTAATAATTTAACTCAGACAAATAGAAATATTGTAAAAATTCTAGAAGGTTTTACTCAAGAATTAGAAACAAAAGTAGAGCAACGTACTGCTTTATTGGAAGAAAGTATTCAGAATACAGAAGCTGCTTTAGCTCAAGCGCAAAATGCAAATAAAGCTAAAAGCAGATTTTTAGCAAATATGAGTCATGAATTGAGAACTCCTCTAAATGCAATTTTGGGATTTACTCAACTAATGTGCCGTGATTCTTCAGTAAGCAAAGAACATCAGGAAAACATTCAAATTATTAATCGCAGTGGAGAGCATTTATTAAAGCTGATTAATGACATTTTAGAAATGTCTAAAATTGAAGTAGGTCAGATAACTCTTAATGAAGCTAAATTCGATCTTTATGTAATGCTTCAAAGCATTGAAGAAATGCTTTGTTTAAAAGCGAAAGTCAAAAATTTGCGTTTGACTTTTGATATAGCCAAAAATGTACCAAGATATATCTATACTGACGAAGGTAAGCTACGCCAAATTATTATCAATTTATTAGGAAATGCTCTTAAGTTTACTAACAAAGGTGAGATTGCCTTAAAGGTAAAACTAAAAGATAATACTCAACTAGAAGAAGCTAATATAGATTTTCTATTTACTGATACTCATTTACTTTATTTTGCTGTTACAGATACTGGTCCCGGCATTTCTGATGATGAAATGGATAGATTATTTTCTCCTTTTGAACAGACAAAAATCGGTCGAATTTCTAATGAAGGAACTGGTTTAGGTTTATCAATCTGCCAAAAATTTGTTGAGTTAATGGGAGGAAAACTAGAAGTTTCCAGTGCTGTTGGCAAAGGCAGTACTTTTTCTTTTGGTATTTTAATTAAGCTTGAAGATATTAATTTATCTTCAACTGTAGATACCAAAGAAATTGATGAAACTCGTAGAGTTGTTGGGATTGTCTCCAATCAACCGCAATACCGTATTTTAGCAGTGGATGATGTGCCAGCCAGTCGTCTGCTATTAAAAAAGATGTTGACCGAAATTGGCTTTGCTGTAGAAGAAGCTGGCGATGGAAAACAGGCAGTCGATCTTTTCTCAAGCTGGCATCCCAATCTTATATTGATGGACATGAGAATGCCTATAATGGATGGCTATGAAGCTACCAAACGGATTAAATCTCTACCTAAAGGGCAAGAAACAATAATCATAGCTCTAACCGCCAGTGCTTTTGAAGAAGAAAGAGTAATAATTCTCTCTGCTGGCTGCGATGACTTTATGCGTAAACCATTTTACGCAAATGAACTGATAGAGAAAATAGGTCAATATCTCAATATTGACTATGTGTATCAAGAAGCAGTTGATATCACATTCAAAGAATCAGAAGCTTTGGCAGAATTGAGTCATGAAAGCTTAGAAGTTATGCCGATGAAATGGCGATCGCAATTATATGATGCCGCAGCAAGAGTGGACAACCAAGAAATATTGCAGCTATTATCTGATATTCCTCAAGAATATGAATCTTTAGCCAAAGGATTGGAAAATTTAGTAGAACATTTTCGTTGTGACAAAATTATTGACTTGACCAAATCAGCTAACTAATGACCCCATTCACCCCAACGCAAGCTAAATCAAAAATATTAGTTGTAGATGACAAACCCGAAAATCTTCATCTGCTATCTGATGCCCTCAACTGCGAAGAATACGACGTAAAATGCGTCATTAATGGTGAAATGGCATTAATGGTAGCAAAATCAGTCACACCAGATCTGATTTTACTAGATGTAATAATGCCTGGTTTAGATGGCTATCAAGTATGTGAGAAACTCAAGGCTGATGAGAAAACAAAAGATATTACTGTCATCTTTTTGAGTGCAAATAACGACTCAGTAGATCGCATTAAAGCATTAAATGTTGGTGGCGCAGACTATATCAACAAGCCTTTTCAGATCAATGAAGTTTTGCTGCGTATTAAAAATCAGCTACAGCTTAAAGCTGCTCAAAAAGAAGTTTTAAAGCTCAATACTGAGCTAGAACACCGCATTCACGAGCGAACAGCACAGTTAGAAGTAGCAAACAAAGAGTTAAAATTTGAAATCAAAGAACGAGAGGAAATAAGCAAACTACTGAAAAATAGTGAAGAGAAACTAGAAAGTATTTTGAACTCTCTAGAAGAAGTAGTTTGGTCTGCAGATATAGCAACTAGTAACTTGATTTTTCTCAATCCCGCAGCTACAAAGGTATATGGTCGTTCTGTAGAAGAACTATTAGAAAATCCTGATTTACGCCTAGAATCAATTCATCCCGAAGATCGAGACCGCGTGGAATTATCTCTAGCTAGTTCCCTCAATCACAGCAACGATATAGAATATCGTATTGTTCGGCCCAATGGTGAAATTCGCTGGGTATGGGAGCGTAGTCGTCTTATTCAAGATAAGGATGGTGCTTTAGATCGCAGGGATGGAATCATCTGCGACATTACCGAACGTAAAAAAGTAGAGCAAGAGCTGAGTTATGACGCCAAGCATGATTCTTTAACTAACTTACCCAATAGAGCGGCTTTCATCGAAAAAGTAGAACAAACTCTTAAATATTGCCAGAAACATCCAGAGCATCTATTTGCAGTTTTGTTTATCGATCTAGATCGCTTCAAGATCATCAATGACAGTTTGGGTCATTTGATTGGTGATGAACTACTAATATATGTTGCTAAAGTATTGACTAACTGCTCTCGTTCGGGAGATTTTGTGGCACGTTTGGGCGGTGACGAATTTACTATTCTTCTGGGTCAAATCGATTCAATTGAAGATGCTAATGCGATCGCAGAAAGAATTCAAATTCAATTAAAGACTCCTTTTAATTTGCAGGGTCATACAGTATTTACTAGTGCTAGTATCGGTATTGTCATAGCAGATAATCAATATCAAGATAGTGCTCATGTCTTACGAGATGCCGATATTGCCATGTATCGTGCTAAGTCTGATGGCAAAGCAAGACATGAAGTCTTTGATGAGAAGATGTATGCAGAAACTAGAGAATTGCTAGAAATTGAAAATGATTTGCGTAATGCGATTTTACATAAAGAGCTACTTCTTTTTTATCAACCAATCGTGTCTTTAGATACAGATACACTATATGGCTTCGAAGCATTACTAAGATGGAATCATCCAACAAAAGGTCTAATTTATCCCGATAAATTTATTCACATTGCCGAAGAAACAGGATTGATTCAACATATTGGTCGTTGGGTAATAGAAACAGCCTGTCGTCAACTACGTATTTGGCAGGTTCAATATCCTGGTGCAGCTAATTTAAAAATGGGTGTCAATGTTGCTAGTCAGCAAATGAAAGATCAAAAATTTCTCAGTATTTTAGACCGTACCCTAGAGCAAACTGGTTTATCAGGCAAATCTCTACATCTAGAAATTACTGAAAGTACTTTGATGGACTATGAACCAGAAACTATTAGCCTATTTAATAAAATTAGACATAGAGGTATTCAAATAAATATTGATGATTTTGGTACTGGCTATTCGTCTTTACAGTATTTAAATCGCTTTCCTATTAGTACTTTAAAAATAGATCGCTCTTTTACCAAAGGAATGTTGCAAGATAAAGAAAACTTTGAAATTATTAAAACCATAATTGCTTTAGCCCGAACTTTGAAAATAGAAGTTGTTGCTGAAGGAGTGGAAAATGTTAGGCAACTACAAATTTTAAAAAAGCTCAACTGTAAATTTGGTCAAGGATATCTTTTTTCTCCAGCAGTAGAATGTAATTCTGCCGAATCATTAATTAACTTTAATATTTAAGCAATATTAATTCTAGGAAGTCGATGCTTGAAACCACATAGTATTTCCCAGGAAATAGTACCAAGTTTATTTGCCCAATCTTCGGCAGAAATAGTTAAATTGTCTTGATGACCAATAAAAGTAACTATATCTCCTGGCTGTAAATTAGGAATATTATCTACATTTAACATCAATTGATCCATAGTAATAGAACCAATTTGAGAAACTAGCTCTCCTGATACGATCGCCTGTAAACGATTGGATAAATTGCGAGGAATACCATCAGCATAACCAATACCAACCACTGCAACTTTAGTATCTTTTTGGGTAATAAACCGACGACCATAACTGACTCCTTCTCCTGCGGGAATAGTTTTGACCTGAGCAATTTTAGCTTTTACTTGTAAAACTGGTTTGAGGTGAAGGCTATTATGTAGATGAGGTGCAGGATACAAGCCATAAAGAGCTAGCCCGACTCGCACCATATCATAATGAGAAGAGCGATCGCACAAGGTGGCAGCCGAATTTGCCAAATGAACTTGAGGAGGAATGAATCCTGCATTATTCAATTGAGTCAGGGCATTTTTAAAGCGTTGATGTTGCAAATTCATCATAGTACGATCGCTTTCATCTGCTGTAGAAAAGTGAGAATAAATACTGGCAATTTTCAACTGAGACAAGGATTGAACAATCTGGACAAAGGAATTAGCATCTTGCCAATTTGTTCCCAAGCGAGACATCCCTGTATCTAACTTGAGATGAACTAATAAAGGCGTACCAATTGTCTGTAAGGTTTTATGAAATGCCATTGCCTGCTCTACATTACAAATAGTAGGCTCTAGCTGCCATACTGCAACTGCTTTGATGTCTTCAACTTCATTGATTGCTCCCAAAATAAGAATTGGAGCTGTTATTCCCTTTTTACGCAATTCTACTCCTTCAGCCAGAGTCGCGATCGCTAAACAGTCTGCACCATTAGCCAAGGCAGTTTTAGCTACGGTAACAGCACCATGACCATAAGCATCTGCTTTAACTACCGCCATCAATTTAGTTTGAGGATTGAGGAAATTTTTTAAAGTCCTAACGTTGTGAGCCAATGCAGCCAGATCTATTTCTACCCAAGCACGCTGACGATGGACTAATTGAGATAAATTATTTTGTGATTTGGTCAAGTTGACTTGATGCTGATGTGCGATCGCCATATCCTAATTAATTTTGTGACTTCTGGTTGCTCGTATTATTCACAAATATTAGTCTAGAAAAAGATAAGGTCAAGAGGTTATCAGAAACAATCTACGAGTCTATGGTATATAAAACCCTTAAGTAATAGTTACTAAACAACAGTAATTAGTTCAACTGTGTTACCATCTCTGATAAATAAAATTAATATAAAATCTTTGTTATGGGTAAGGTTTTAGTATTGAATGCTTCTTATGAACCCCTAAACATCACTAGCTGGCGTAGAGCAGTGGTGTTGCTTATCAAAGGTAAAGCAGAACAGCTCGAACAAGGGGGAGAGCTAGTTTACACCAATTTTCCACTACCGAGCGTGATTCGACTCCGCTATTATGTAAGAGTTCCCTATAAAGAAATACCTTTAACCCGCCGAAATATTTTAGAGAGAGACAATAACGTTTGTCAATACTGCCAAGCAAAAGGAGATCAATTGACCATCGATCACGTTATTCCGCGATCGCGCGGCGGTGGAGATACCTGGGAGAATCTTGTAGCAGCCTGCGTCCGATGTAATGTTAGAAAAGGCAGCCGTACCCCCAAAGAAGCTGATATGATGCTTAATACAAAGCCTCGTCGCCCGTATAGTAGCCTGCACTTTGAGCTAGTAAAATGTACCAGGGGCAACTCCAATCAGGAATGGAAGAAGTATGTGATCGGGATATAGTTCTTGCGATAGTCGCATATTATATTAGTTGATGATAAACTCTAAGCTCTAGATAAATAAAAATATACAGTCATCCTATTACTTGGTAATTTTGCAGTTGCCAATATAACTTAGCTTATGTCCTCAAACCTAAATACTTCTCTAGAACGTCGTCTGGCTAGCAAAAAAGAAATCAATGAAAAGCAGCTAGAAGCTGTTGATGCCAGCCAATTCAATTTAGAAACGAAGAGAAGCAGCGACTTGACCAAAATAGTTGGCAAGCTACGCCAAACTTTAGAAAAACATCGAGGAGAAAAGCAAATTGTAGTAATTCAGGATTTTCCCGATCCTGATGCTTTATCTAGTGCTTGGACTTACAAACTTATTGCTGCCAACTACGAAATCGATTGTGACATTGTATATGGTGGCACCTTGTCTCACCAAGAAAATATTGCCTTAGTTCGCTTTACTGGATTGCCTGCTCAAAGAGTAGAGGGCAATGGATTAAGAGGAAAAGATTGGTCAATCTATCAAGGTTGTGTCTTAATTGACAGTCAGGGAACTAATAGTCAGCTTTATTCTGCGATCGAAAAAGCGAGAATTCCCCTAATTGTGGCGATCGATCACCATAGCAAACAAAAAGACTTAGACGCTGAATTTATTGATTTACGCCCTCAAACTAGAGCTACTGCAACTATATTGACTCAATATATTCAAGAAGGAATGTTAGAGTTTGATAACAGCAATAATGAGCATGTCAAATGTGCTACTTCTCTGATGCACGGTTTGAGGTCGGATACTAATCGCTTAATGCAAGCTAAGGAAGAAGACTTTATTGCTGCGGCTTATCTAAGTCGCTTTTATGATTCTCAGCTATTGAACGCTGTATTGCAATCGGCGCGATCTCGTCGGGTGATGGACGTAATTGAACGAGCATTACGCAATCGTATTATCAAAAAGAATTTTTCGGTTTCTGGTGTGGGTTATTTAAGATATGAAGATCGCGATGCTATTCCTCAAGCAGCAGATTTTCTGGTAACAGAGGAAGATATTCATACCGCAGTAGTTTATGGCATAGTCCATAATGAAAAAGATGATAAGGAATTGGTTATTGGTTCACTCAGAACAACCAAATTAACTTTAGACCCAGATGAATTTATCAAACAAACCTTGGGTAAAGATACTCAGGGAAGATTCTTTGGAGGGGGTCGATATATGGCTGGAGGATTTGAAGTTCCTGTCGGTTTTTTAAACGGCTTTAACGATAATTCTGAATATACCAAACTCAAGTGGGAAGTTTTTGATACCCAAATTAAGCAAAAACTGATGCGGTTGGTTGAGCCTGAAGATAATGTCATCTCAACTGATTAGATAACTAGATTTGCATTGTGATTAATCTTTGATAAATGTTAGTCGCGGCATTGACGACTAACATTTATGCATTATGAAAATATATTTTATCCGTCTACTGATTATTGACGCAAAATAAAACTCCCGTAGCTAGCAAATAAGCATATCGAGAGTTTTATTTTGATTTAGTAAATCAACTTCTCTTATCTCTAAAATAATTAACGAAACATACTGCTAACTGAACTAGCCTCATGGATGCGCCATATAGCTTCACCCAACAATCCTGCTACAGAAAGCACAGTCAATTGATCGAACTGTTTGCCTTCTGGAATAGGAATTGTATTTGTAACAACTACTTCTTTGAAAATACCGCTCGATAATCTTGAAACAGCAGGATCGGAGAAAACAGCATGAGTAGCACAAGCATAAATTTCTTTTGCACCTTCTTGCTGTAGCAATTTGCCACCTGCAGCTAAAGTTCCTGCCGTATCTATCATGTCATCTACCAAAACAGCAGTTTTACCTTTGACATCTCCAATAACATTCATAACTTCTGCTACATTGTGTGCCTGACGGCGTTTATCAATAATGGCTAGAGGAGCATCATTAAGTTTTTTGGCAAATGCTCTTGCTCTGGCTACACCACCAACATCAGGAGAAACAACTACCAAATCATCAAGATTTTTGGCTGACAAGTAATCTAAGATAGCTGGAGAACCATATACATGATCTGTAGGAATATCAAAATATCCTTGGATTTGGGCTGAATGCAAGTCCATTGCCAAAACTCTGCTTGCACCTGCCTCTGTGAGCAAGTTTGCTACTAACTTGGCTGTAATAGACTCTCTTCCCGCAGTTTTACGATCTGCTCTGGCATAACCGTAATAGGGGATCACTGGAGTGATCTGACGTGCTGATGCTCGACGACAAGCATCAATCATAATCATCAACTCCATCAAATTATCGTTTACTGGATTACAGCATGGTTGAAGTAAGTAAACATCTGCACCGCGGATTGATTCTTGGATTTGAATGTACAGTTCTCCATCAGCGAAACGCTTGCGAATCATTGGTCCTAGATCCATTCCTAGATAGCGTGCTACCTCTCTTGCGAGAGGAATATTAGCAGAACCAGAAAATAATCTGAGACGATTAGAGTCTGACAGAAAAGTGGTCTGCTCCATCGACTGAGGCATTAACGTAGTACTATGGCTCACGGTAAACATATTCAACTTATATTCAGGGCAATCTTATCATCACTGGTGACATTCTGATTCAGAATAGTTTCAAGAAGAAAATAGAATGGCAGATGTCTTAAATATTGAAAACATTCAAAGCTAAAAATCTAGGAAATTAAGCTTATTTCAAATTATTTGATGTTTTTTGTATATCTCTATACTAAATTGTTCTGGCTACATTATATTTTTTTTGCGGCTTTTTAACATCGGTACATCTTACTATAAGTATATTCAACTAGCTTTATCAATTCGTCAATCTTGGTATTGTAGGAAAGGTAAAGTATAAAAAAAGACCAAAGCCATCTTAAAAAATATGACAGCATTATTAATTGCAGGAACAGACACGGATGTAGGTAAAACTTATGTCACGATCGCTTTGGCTGCTTACTGGCAAAACTATCGCTCAAATAAAAGTAATAATGCCCATCCTCTTTTAAGTATATTCAAGCTTCTTCTAACTGGAACAGGAGATTTTGAACAATACAACCGGTTGTTTGCTGATATCTCTTCTATTGAGTTTACTGTGCCTCTGCGCTTTGAAACCCCTGTAGCACCACCCATTGCTGCGGAAAAAGAAGGCAAAATAATTGAATTGGGCAAAATTTGGCAAGAAGTTTCTACCGCGCAAAAAAAATCAGATTTAATGCTATTGGAAAGTTTGGGGGGTTTAGGCTCGCCAGTAACCAACGAATTAATTGTGGGAAACATTGCCTCTGACTGGCGTTTACCTACGATTTTAGTCGTTCCTGTTAAGCTAGGAGCGATCGCAAATACGGTGGCGAATGTTGCTCTTGCTCGCAGTCTTAAGATAGACCTCAAAGGGATTATTCTTAACTGTACTCACGCCGAAGCGATGGCGGGTATAGAAGATTTGGCTCCAACTAATTTAATTCAGTCCTTAACTCAAGTTCCTATTTTGGGCACTTTACCCTACATCGAAGACCCTAGTAATAGTGAAATGTTAAGAAAGATTGTGGCTAATTGGGATGTAGAGCTTATTTTTCCAAAGAGAAAAGTTGCTTTTTGATTAAATAACCTAAGTAAGGGGTTAAGGATAAATATAATGATATAAGTAATATCGCCTTTACCCCCTTTGATATATCAACGATATATTTGTTGGTCTACCAACTGGATTTAACTACACCAGGAAGTAAACCTTCGTGCGCCCATTCGCGAAGCACATTACGAGATAAACCAAAATCACGGTAGTAGCCTCTAGGTCTACCAGTTACCATGCAACGATTGCGTCTACGAGTAGCAGAGCTATCTCTAGGTAATCTTTGGATTTGACGACTAATTTCGAGCTTTTGAGCAGCAGAAGTTGCAGTACGCAACTGTTCTTTTAATGTTGCCCTTTTTTCAGCATATTTTTCAATCAAGCGAGCGCGCTTCTTTTCGCGCTCCACCATAGCTTTCTTTGCCATAAATTTTATTGGTATCAATAATAAACACACAGTTTCTTAGTATAACTCGAACTCTGAAGCGATCGATAGTTTTTTAAGCTCATTCGGTTTTCAGTTCCTTAAAATTAGAATTAGGAGAAATAGTTTTGAAAAACTTATTTAGAGTTTGTATTGATGAATAAAGAGAACCCTAAATTTATCGCTTCTATATTTCCTATTTGGGAAAAACTCTCCCCTGAAGCCAAGATAGATTTACTAAATCGAGGTAAATCTATAAACTTATCGGCTGGTGAATTTATCTGTATGGAAGGAGATATTTGTCATCATTTACCCCTCGTAATTTCAGGAAGCGCACGGGTTTATAAAATAGGCGCAAATGGCAGAGAAATTACTCTTTATCATTTAGAGCGCGGTGATAGTTGCATCATGACTGCTTCTTGTATTATTAGTCAAAAAGCATTTCCTGCTTTTGCCATTGCCGAAACTGAAGTTGAGGCTTTTATTATTCCCGCTAATAGTCTAAGAACATGGGTAAGATACAGTCCAATTTGGCAAGAATATATTTTCGGAATACTTGCTCAACGGCTAGCTAATGTAATTGAAATAGTTGAAGAGGTGGCTTTTGGGCAGTTGGATTGTCGAATTGCCGCATATCTTATAAATAAGAGCGGTAGCAAGCTTAAAACTGTACGAATTACCCATGAAGCGATCTCTCAAGAATTAGGCAGTTCGAGAGAAGTAATCAGTCGTATTCTCAAAACCTGGGAAAAACAAGGATTCCTATCTCTGTCGCGAGGGAAAATTGAATTTGAAAACTGGTCAGAACTTGAGAAGATTGCCCAGTTAAAATTTTAATTGAATATTTTATTATGTTAGGACTTACGCAAGAATCATTTTGAGAGAAGGATTTTCAAGCTGTTGAATT
>ERZ1740059.1135-NODE-1135-length-13521-cov-3.857196_pt1 | contig 13521 bp, 9 predicted proteins | sample MGYA00581744_ERZ1740059 | MGnify/ENA primary metagenome ERZ1740059 (study PRJEB43018, sample SAMN04849738) | marine metagenome | isolation source: floating plastic debris | place: Pacific Ocean | collected 2008-08-28 | study: EMG produced TPA metagenomics... | reverse complement strand
ACCATGGAAAACCAATTTTATAGTCGTCTGCATATCGTCTTTGCCGGATTGTCGGCCTTTGTCTTCAGTTTTTGGTTGTACCATTTTGGTACGGGCTGGCCTGCTTGGCTCAATGCATTTCTAGGTGTGGTTTTGGGTGCGTTGGCTTATGGTGTTTTCGCCCTGTTGTGGTCACTTTTAGGCAAGGCCTGGCAATGGCTGCCGGAGGAGTTGAGACTGGCCTTAATTACTATTAGTGCTTGTTTAGTGACGGTAAAAATACTAGGATTAAACTGGCCAGACTATCTCTATTATCCAGCTGCTTTAGTCGTATTTTTAGTATTTGCACTCACGCTATGGGGATTCACCGCAAAGGGTAAAAAAGCAGGGCGTGTTCTTGCTGTATTATTGCCATTGGTGGCGCTGGCGTGGGGAGTGAATTGGGTGATTTCTGAGGGCAGCGATCCTTTTCCTGATGTTGAAGTAAGCCGAGCTGGTGAAGCAGCTACTACTCTTTTCCTAGCGGAAAACGTGGCTAATCCCGGAAAGAAAGGGCAGTATATGGTCAAGCAATTTACCTACGGTAGCGGGAACGATCAACAGCGATCGGAATACAACGAGTCAGTGCTTTACAAAACACCCACCGTTAATGCCAAACGTCTACTACCGGAATGGAAAGGCAAAAAAAAGAAATGGCGAGAGCGCTACTGGGGCTTTGGGGTAGAGGCGTTTCCACTTAATGGCCGGGTGTATCTTCCGGTAGGGGAAGGTCCTTTTCCTTTGGCACTTATAGTACACGGTAACCATAGCATGATTGATTATTCCGATGGCGGTTATGCTTACTTGGGAGAACTTTTAGCCAGCCGTGGAGTAATCGTTGTTTCGGTAGATGAAAACTTTATTAATGGGCATTGGTCCGGCGATTTTATGGGCAAGGAAATGCCAACGCGGGCCTGGTTATTACTTAAGCATTTGGAGCAATGGAAAAAGTGGACCGATGATGATACGCACGAATTGTATGGCAAGGCCGATATGGAGCTAATTATACTTATGGGGCATTCTCGTGGCGGTGAAGCGGTCTCAATAGCCGCCGCTTTTAATCAACTTCCTTATTTCCCTGATGATGCGCGCGAACAATTCAATTTTGGCTTTGCGATCCGCGGTATCGTAAGTATTGCACCAACCGATTATCGCTATCACCGACAAATGGACCTTAAGGATGTCAACTACCTTTCCTTGCAAGGGAGTTATGATGCTGACGAAACCAGCTTTTGGGGCCTACGCCCGTATCACCGCTTGCAGTTTGGGGATAGTACCAACTTCTTTAAAGCAGGCGTATACATTCACCGGGCTAACCACGGCCAATTCAATAGCAGTTGGGGCCGTTCCGATTTTGGTGGCACTTTTGCTCCGCTCCTCAATACCGAACCCATCATGCCTGGTGAGGACCAACGCCAGGCAGCCCAAGTTTTTATTTCCGCTTTCGCGGAAGCAGTTTTTAATGATAATCCAGCTTACCGTTCTCTATTTGTAGCACCACAAGCTGTAGTGGGGTCGTACTTGCCACAGGGGTTTTATCTGGGACATTTCAGTAACAGTAAACACCATCCTATACAAGATTTCGAAGAGGATATAAATCTGGCTACCGGTAGGGATGGCGCACAAATACTAGCCAATCACTTGGCGGTCTGGCGAGAAGAAACCCTCTCCTCACGTGATGGTGGAAGCATTGAGAACAACGTCTTAGTCGCCGGGTGGGATTATGGAGAAGAGGTGAAATCTGATAGTATTGCCACTTACAACTTAAGGTTACCTATTTCATCTTCTGAGAAGATCGATACGGTAACCCATTTATTACTAGATGTAGGCCACGGCCGCTGGACCGATTTACCAGGCCGATCTGATGATGATGCGACTGATGATCGCGCACTGGATTTTCGCATAGAAGTTCAAGACTCAAGTGGAGTAGTTGCCTCTACATTGCTCAGTAAGTCTGGCCATTCACCACAGCCCGTCCTTCGAGCTCGTTTTACCAAACTCGAACGCTTAGATAAAGAACGCTTTGATCAGGAATATGAACCACAGTTGGAAACCTTTGCTTTACCAATCCATCTTTTCCAAACGCAACAAGAAGGAACTATTCACTGGCAGCAACTCACCCAAATTCGCCTGATCTTCGATCAGTCCCCTGTCAGTATCGCCTTAATTGATGATATTCGCTTGACCAGCGGATTATAAGTGATGTAAAGACGCACGGCAATGCAACCACATGCCCATCCCGACGCGGTTAATCGTGTCGCTACTTCCAACACCCAAACCTCCCAACCAACCCATCAGTGCCGTAAGGCACAACTGACTCAACCAAATTCACTAATTCAACTACCCCAACTAACAAAGGCCACAGGCCCAACTAACCCAACTAAATTCACTAATTCAACTAAATTCACCCCACAATCCCCATCACCTTCTGCCGATACGTCTGCCCGATGGGCACTTCATAATCCCCTAAGAACAGGCGGTTTCCCGAAATTCGATCAATCTTATCCACGGCCACCAAGAAGGATTTATGCACACGCAGAAAGGCAGGCTCGTTTAATTTGTCACAGAAGTAAGAAATAGAAGCGTGAGTGATCAGGCGGCCCGTAGGTAAGAACACCTTGGTGTAACTACCGTAAGCTTCAATGTAGAGGATGTCGTCTAAACGCAGGCGGTGGTACTGCTTGTCGCCCTTCACGAAGAGGTGGCGTTGACTGGTCTCCGGGGTACTTGGAGCAGGAGCTGGCGGCGCAACCTGTGGTGGAAATGCGTTATCGATGGCTTTCAAGAAGCGCTGGAAAGAGTAGGGCTTGAGCAGGTAATCAGCCACTTGTAGCTCATAGCCTTCTAAGGCGAATTCTTTGTGGGCGGTGGTCACAATAACCCGTGGTGGGTGGGTCAGAGTGCGCAGAAAATCAAAGCCCTTTAATTTAGGCATTTGCAGGTCCAGGAACATGAGGTCTACTTGATGCGATTGTAAGTAAGCCATAGCCTCCAGTGCGTTATAGCATTGTTGGACCAGCTCTAAATGTGGCAACTCTTTGGCAAAACCTTGGATCAGCTTATGTGCCAATGGTTCGTCGTCAACAATCATATAGCGGATCATCATACGGTCTTAAGTTCAATGGTGAGAGTGGCTGTATAGGTGTTGTCTTCCTGATGGATATCCAGTTGGTGTTGATCTGGATATACGAGTTCCAATCGTCGGCGAAGATTACTTAGACCAATGCCTCCACTTGTTTTTACTGTGGTTTCGGTAGGATCGAAATTGTTGCGAATCTGGAAATAGATTTGCTCGTGGGTAGCCTTAAGTTGGATATCGATAAAGGCATCTGAGAGGAGCCGTTCTGCACCATGTTTGAAGGCATTTTCGAGTAGTGGAATGAACAGCAATGGTGACACCATTACACCCGCAGTAATATCCTCGTCAAAGGTGATATTGACTTTCTGGTGTTGACGAATTTCGTGTAGCTCAATGTAGTTTTGTAGATAGGCCGCTTCTTCGCTCACGCGTACCCAATCTTTCTTACCCTCATAGATCGTGTAGCGCATCATATCTGATAACTGGCAAATCACTTCTGGTGTTTCCTTTGACTGCTCTAGTGCCAGTGCGTGGAGGTTGTTGAGAGTATTAAAAAAGAAGTGTGGATTGATTTGCGATTTTAGTAGAGCCAGTTCGGCTGCAGTCTTATCAGATTGTAGAGAGCGAAACCATTTCCATTGCTCGTATATCCACAAAGCAGCAAAAAAGAGCAAGGGCCACAAGAAGGAAATCACGTATTCCTCCTGATAATGGAAGTAGTTGTCTTTGACCAAACGTCCGTAAGCAAATATCATCCAAACAGCCGCGTAAACCCCGATAATAAAAGCTTGGTATTTCTTGAAAAAGACGGGAGCAAGCCAATATATAACGTACACGCAAATAGCCGCCAGTAAGGCAAAGGTGGCAGGATTATCTTCCATGTCGACATTGTATTCCACCATGAAAATGATGATGTGTAGACCCACTAAGACACCCACATGTTGAAGGAGTCGTTTTTTGTTCTTTAGCCTTGGGAAGAAATAAAGTGCTAGCGCGATAAGTATCCACCACAACGTGAAAATGGCGATGTTCTCACCCACCTCCTTGGGGTCGATAAGGATAATGCCTAAAAGAGAAAGAAGCAGCGTAGCTGCTAGCGTGAATATGGCTCCTAACCAGATGGGACGAAAGCGTTGAAGTAGGGTGTTCATTGCGGTTAAAATTAGTTTCGCCATCGAAATTATGAGGAAAACCCCTCGCCTGCTAAAGCATCCATCCAACGCTACTAAAATAGACACAAACAGGCTGTTTTTCCTAATCAATCGATTTGCTAGCGCAAATGTGGGTTTTTGAGCGAATAAGTAGACAGTTGAGTTTCTTTATTGGGCTGCCCACTTTTGTAAAGATAGGTTTGAGGCAAATACAAAGCACGATGAACGAAAATCTTCTTCAGATCACCAACTTACATAAAACCTATCCCAACGGTACCCGGGCGCTAAACGGGCTAGAGTTAGAATTAAGTAATGGCATGTTTGGCCTCCTGGGGCCCAATGGTGCGGGTAAGTCTACGCTCATGCGCGTTATTGCTACGCTCCAACAGGCAGATCATGGCCAAGTTTTATTCAATGGTTTAGATGTTGCGAAGCAACCTGAGATGATTCGTGAGGTGCTTGGCTATTTACCACAAGAGTTTGGGGTGTACCCTCGGGGCTCTGCCCAGCGTTTGTTAGACTACATTGCCGTACTGAAGGGCGTCACCAACAAGAAAGAACGGCAAGCACAAATCGCCTATTTATTGCATCAAACCAATCTGTACGCTCAGCGCAGGCAAGCAGTAAGTACGTTCTCCGGAGGCATGCGCCAACGCTTTGGTATTGCGCAAGCTTTGCTTGGACAGCCTCGCCTCATTATTGTCGATGAACCTACTGCCGGGCTTGACCCAGAGGAGCGTTACCGTTTTCTCAATTTACTCAGTGAAATAGGAGAGCATATCATCGTCATTCTTTCCACTCATATCGTAGAGGATGTGGAAGAGCTGTGCCCGCACATGGCTATTATGGCGAGAGGGCGTATTGTTCAGCGGGGTAATCCCGCCGAATTGCGTACTGCTTTAGATGGCCGCTTATGGCAAAAACAAGTCAGTAAAGCGGAACTTGCTGCTTATCAAACGCAGTTTCCAGTCCTTTCTCAGCGCTTGCTAGCCGGGAAAATTCAAGTCCGTGTCCTTGCGGATACGCCACCTGACAAAGGCTTTGTTGCGGTAGCACCTGATCTTGAAAGCTTGTATTTCTCTGCTGTAACCATCTAATCCTTAAGCTCATGTTTTCTTCTCTTCTAAGGTTTGAGTATATCTACCAGCTGCGTCAGCGCAGTATGTTGTTCTTCTCCGCCCTTTTCCTTGGCCTGGGCTGGCTGATGGGAGCGCAAGGCTATACGCCCCCCAACCTCTATCTCAATAGTCCCTACGTATTGGCGCATAATGTGGCGTTGTTGTCTTTGTCAGTTGTTTTTCCAGCCTTGTTCTTTACGATTAGTGGCTTGCTGCGCGATCAGGAGTACAACTTTCAAGGCTTGTTCTTCAGCACCGCAGTGCGCCGTTCTACCTACTTTTGGAGTCGTTTTGCCGGTGTGTTTACGATGACCATGTTGGCCTTTAGTATGATGCTGCCAGGGCTAGTGTTGGGCTTGGAGACTACAGGAGTAGAACCTGACCGTATCTTGTCCGGCCAGACTTGGTCCTACCTTTATTTATGGTTGGTCTTCATTTTGCCTAATAGCCTGGTTTGTGCAGTGGTCATTTTTGGCGTTGGTTTGTTGAGTCATAGTCGTTTGGCTGTATATACGGTTGCCATTGGTATTTATGCGCTGTACTGGTTGTGCTCTGTTTTCTTAAATTCTCCGCTCCTGGCATCTGCCCAGCCACCAGCACCGGAAAATATGATTTGGGCTGCGCTAGCCGATCCTTTTGGTATTAGTGCTTTTTTAGAGCAAACGATGTATTGGACAGCGGTGCAAAAGAATGCCCAACTTCCCACACTAAGCGGCTACTTCCTACTCAATCGTTCCTTTTGGATGGGGCTTGCTATTGTACTGTTGTTCTATTGCTATCATCGCTTTGCCTTTCAACCCAGCTTGCCAAAGGCGAATAAAAAAGCAATCCAAACTCAGGAAGAACGCTCTGTGGCTTGGTCTGACGTCCCCATAGTTCAGCTGCAATCAAATCAATGGAAGAACTTTCAACACATCTTTAGTTTTGAACTGCGGTACTTGTTCTCTTCTTGGCCCTTCTTACTAATGATGGGCATATGGGTAGTCATCGTTTTTACCGAGATATATTCCCGAATTAATAGTGGTGGTGCCTATAATGATAGCCTGTACCCAACCACCGCACTGCTGGTGTGGCTCATTGAAGACCCGCTTCCATTTATTGCTCTATTACTAACTGTTTTTTACGCCGGAGAACTTCTGTGGCGCGATCGCGAACAAAAAATAGCTGGTATTTTAGGGAGTACATCAGTAAAGAATACAGCTCTGTTTTGGGCCCGTGCGGGCACCCTGTTTTGCATCCCTTTGATATTAATGTCGTTGAGTGTATTACTGGCACTAGGCTTTCAGGTAGCGTACAATCATTGGCTATTTGAGCCCCAGCGCTATCTGGCTATGTTTTACTACAGCGGTTGGCCACTGCTTTTCTACACTACTATTATCCTTCTAGTCCAATTACTAATGCCCCGTAAGTACCTGGGTATGGTAGTAGCTTTCGTGTTTTTTATCTTAACCCGACCTTTCTTTGCCGGGCAGATGGGCTTACATCATCCGTTGCTGCAGTTAGGTAGTTTCCCTACGGTCGCCTACACCGACATGAATGGATTTGGAGACACCAGTAGACCCTTTCATTATTTTGCCTTGCATTGGGCTATTTTAGGTGCTGCTTTTATCTTTCTCTGCTACCAAATTTGGCCTCGGTCTTACGAAAGCAGTTTGCGCGCCCGCTGGAAAAGTATGCACCAACAATGGCGACCTTGGAAAACTGGTGTCTTAGCATGCTTAGGCGTGCTCTTCCTCTTATCAAATGCTCAAATTTTTAAAGAGCTAAACATAAAGATGGAATACCGAAGCCCTGTGGCTGAGCTTGAGTTTCGGGAAGCCTACGAGCGCAAGTACAAATATCAAGAAACCGAACATCGTCTTTTCCCCACGACTATTGACCAAGCATTAGATTTGTATCCCGCTTCGGGTAAGTACCGTGTTAAAGCGGATTATACCGTCCAAAACAAGAGTGACACGATTATCACCCAACTGTTCATTACGGAACGCCAACCTCTGTTGAACTTGTTAGTTGACGGTGCAACGCTACTCGAACGGGATACTTTCTTCGGTACCTGGTTATACGAACTGGATCAGGCCCTCTTACCCGGTGATAGCCTGAGGTACCAATATGAATTGATCTGGGAACGGCAAGGTCACGAAACGACCAGAAGCCTATTGGAAAATGGAACTTATTTGTTACGCAATGAATACGATCCAGTTTTGAATTATCGGCCCAGCCTGGAAATACAAGACCCCACTGAGCGTAAGCGCAGAGGCTTGCCGCCACGAGAAGAGGAAGTGGTTACCGAGGAACACATCAATCATGGGGTTGCTGCCGTTGGGCGTATTAATTTCAATTGCACCATCTCCACTGCTGAGGATCAAATTGCCATTGCCCCTGGTTCCTTGATTGATCAATGGCTGGCCAATGGACGCGCTTATTTTCGTTATCGTAGTGTTATTCCGATGTTACCAGTGTTGAGCTTTTTCTCAGCCCGCTATGCTCGTAAAGACACTACCGTAAATGGGGTGAATTTGGAACTGTATTATCACCCTTCGCACGCCTACAATATTTCGCATGTACAAGCCTACGCTTTGAAAACGCTGCAATATGGTGAAAATGCCTTTGGCTCCTATCCGCAAGATCACCTTCGCATTGCAGAAATTCCATCTCATTGGCCTTTTGGTGGGCAAGCGCTGGCTGGCACAATTAGTATGGTGGCAGACCGCCTATACCTCACTGATCTCCGACTTGCCCCTTCTTTTGATCTGGTAGCTAAGCGAACCATTCACGAGGTGGCTCATCAATGGTGGGGTGGGCTGTTTTATCCCAAAAACACACCTGGTGCTAGCCCTATTATTGAAGGTTTAGCCAAATACACGGAAGCAACAGTGATGGCCCAAACGCATGGTTGGGGTGCAACCTGGCAACTGGGCCAAACGGCAAGTGAAATGTACTTTCGCGGGCGCGCCAACGCTACTCAGCTCGAGCCTCCTTTATACCTTAGCGAAGGCGAATCCTATTTAGCCTACGGCAAAAGTTACCTATCCATTATGGCAGTTAGAGAATTGTTAGGGGAGGACGCTGTTAATACAGCACTACGATCACTAATAGACTCTTTTGCTAACGAAATAGAACCTACCGCGACTGTTTTTGATTTCTTGGAAGCCCTGGCAGCACAGGCTAATGATGAGGAAAGGAGTTTGCTAAATGATTGGTTCAAGAAGCGTTACACTTACGATCTGGGCGTCACTACGGCGCAGGTGGATAAACTTCCAAATGGGCAATATCGAATCTCTGGGCAATTATTGGCAAAACGTTGGTCTGGGGACGATCAAGGAGTAGTCACCGAGGCGCCGCTCTCCGAACCGATCGCACTCAGTATTTTTTCAACGCACCCACGTACAATGAAGGCTGATGACACTCCACTTTATTATCAACTGCATGATCTGGAGACTGGCGAAAACAGTTTTGAGATCATCGTAGATGAATATCCAAAGCTCTTAATCGTTGACCCACTAAGTACCAGACCTGACACCAAACTACTCGATAAATGCTGGAGTTTGGATTAACTATACCCACGCCGTTTCCTCGAGTCGTACCTCCGAGTCGCTTCTTCGAGTCTCCCGACTCGGGGATCGAGGTGCCGCAGTGTCTCTCCAAAACTCTATGAATTCATAGAGGCCCGCCTCATCAGAATTCTGTTAGGAATTCCGCTAGGTGAAATCATAGATTTGCCCAGTACTTAAATGCAATATAGTCCTCCAAGGCAGGATTCATAAATTTCGCCTTGGAGGACTATACATCATTCTAAAACTCATATTATGCAGCTAAAACTCTTACTGAGCATTACGTTGTTAATAACAACAATCCTTTGCGGTAGCGCACAAGAATTAGTTCTAGATTCAGCCTACTATGATGTGGGAGTCGTTTTGACAGAAGACTTTGAAAACCAACAACGTAGGTATTATCGAGCGTATGATGAGCAAAATCGCCCACTTGTAATCGACAACCAGCGCCAAGTGAGTGATAATGTCTGGGAAAATTGGCGGCGTTTGGAATATACTTACTCCGATGCGGGAGATTTGACCCAGCTCATTACCTCGGCTTGGCAAGAAAGTAGTGAGAGCTGGGTGCCAATTAAAGGACGCAACTATAGCTACGATCAAGATGGCAACATGATTGGGCGACAGGAGGTGGTAGCTACTCAAATGGGTGAACCCCCCGTGCACACGCGCCGCTGGCAGTATGTCTACGAAGGGCCAGGTGTGCAGACGGAAGTGCTTTTTGAGCGTTGGGAGGATGATGCCTGGGTTAATGTGAGTCAGCAGTTGTGGAGCTACAATGCCAATGGCTTAACAGTTAGTCAACTCAGTCAACGCTGGGACGGAATGGCTTGGCAAGATGCGCGCCGCCGTATGTGGGACTATGACTCGGGAGTTGTTAGTGCGGTAACGGAACAATCTTTTGATGAAAGTACAAGTGAATGGCGCAATGAACGACGTGTGGGCTACCAAGGTAATGGTTCAGTACTTTGGGGGCAATCTGTAGAACAAGTCTGGGACGATGAAACACAGGGTTGGCAGAATGTGCGGCGGGAACTAATTGACTACACTCCTAGCGGTTCAATTGAAAAACAAACCCTCCAGTTTTGGGAGAATGACGAATGGTTGAACATTGTGCAGTCCCAAACCCAACTTGTGGACGATGCCGTTAATGTGGTCACTGACGAGTGGAATAACACGAGTGCCGAATGGCAATTGTTCACGCGCTATCAGCTGCGCTTCAATGAAGTAGGGCTTAAAATAGTAGAGCAGGGCTGGCAGTACTGGTCTAATCAACTAAGTACTTGGTTAAATGCTGACGAAACAGAGCGCTGGCGTTATTTCTGGTCGGAAGCTATAGTAAATACGGAAGAACCTGTTCCTAGTCTGGATTGCCGCTGGCCTAACCCCTACCAGGCTGGCCAAACCATTAGTTGTGCGGATTTGCCACTACAAGGAAGCTTTACCTTGGAATTAGTGAATAGCATTGGACAAGTGGTTCATCAACAACAAGAATCGGGCGGTGCTGATTTTCAGATTCGGCCTAATCTTCCTAAAGGCTGGTACGTTTGCCGTATCCAGCAGAATGGACAATTGTTGCACGTCCAACCACTCGTATTTATTCCCTAACCCCTTCCTTAATTGATTATAAGATGAAAATGCTAAAATATACTTTACTGCTGGTCGGACTATTCATAGGCACCAATATACAAGCTCAAACCTGGCCTGTAGATAGTTGCTGGTACTTCATGGAGCCTTTCAACTTTTTAGTGAGAGGTGGAATATCTCCAGCCCAAGGTGGAGGCCAGCAAGCCAGTGTTTTATTTAGATCAACCAATAATCCAGATCAGTTGATACGAGGACGCGGGCGACTCATTATTGACCCTAATAATTTCCCGGGAGGAGAGGGATGGCTCAGAGATTCGCTTTTTATTAAGGCAATCATGCCCCCGCCAACAGCGCCTACTAGCGGTACCAACTGGCCAGGTGGTCAACCACCTTTTCCAATGATCCTCAATGGATTTGTACAAGAGGGGGGAGGTGTACCTTTAGGTCCTTGGCAACCGGTTACTATACGAATCAATATCGTCTATTTTGAAGACCTAACCCAATAACGTATTGAACCTTATTGACTTTAACGGTCGCTCTTGCTTTATGGTAGGAGCGACTGTTGTTTTTGTAGGGAGCTATATACCGTTTCATTTATATTTGTGCTCTAAGTAAGTGCTTGGACAAATAAAGTGCAAAATGAAATATTGGTTGCTCTCGGTTCTTTCTATTTGCTTATGTGCCTGCCAAGCTGATTTTGAGGGGGCTTGGCAAAACATAGACGATAAAGACGACCGTATCTTGATTCGCCAATCAGATGAAAAATCGTCCCATCTTTGGGTTGTAATGAGCAAAAATCCGTCTTGGAATACTTATACCAAGCTCAATGGCAAGACTTTTACGAGCCGTAGATATCTACTTGAGCGATCAGATGATCAGTTGGTGAAAACTGATAAATTTTACAAAGGCACAACTCCAAGTATCTATCGGTTAGTACCACCAAAATCTATTCCCCTCCAACGTTGGATGACGTATCAGCAAATGCCCAAGGACTTTGCGCAGGAGAACTTTCCCTTACCAGACACTATTGTTGAAACTGCTGCCGGAGCAGAAAAATGGTTTTACCCTAATAATGTCGCACTGGTTTTTTCGGATGATAAGCTCATTAAAGTGCGGGAGAATTACCGTTTATACCGTGATTATTCTTTAGTCTGGCCTGGCATGTCAAGGGAGGCTGTGTTGGAGGCGCTGGGAACACCAGATCGTGGTACCTCAGTAGATCGCATTTGGTACTATGGACTAGAGGCGGAAGTCGTTTTTGAGAATAAACAGGTGCAAGAAGTTCGCCTACTAGATGCGGCTTTAGAAATGGCAAAGATGGCTACCGAAAGAGCAGCAACAGAACTGAGCTTGCGAGACAAGGTGTTGCCTTTGCTTACGGGTGATGCTTGGTATGAACAGGATGCCGAAGAAGTAGATGCCTTTTACAATGAAATTGCCGCTGCTGGTCCGGGTGGCCCAACAGCCAAAGTAGTGGGGGCGTTTACGCGCAGCGAAACACCAACAATAAGCTATCCCCTACTAACTACGCTCGTCACTTATTTACAAACGACTCTACCTACAATAGAACAACTGGCGAAGGCTGTTGATGCCTTAGAATTGTCGATGGAGGATATTCGCCAGAATAGCCGAATGCGCCAAGAATTACTCAACTTCACAATGGAACGCCCGGTCTTATTTCAAGAAAAGCAAATGCTCCTTCTACAATCAAAGGCGCGGCGTAAAACAGGAGAAGTAGTCAATAACCGCCAAGCCATTTTCCTGCGAGACCGCAGGCTTTATGCCATCCAATTGTCCTTCTTGTCGGGTCAATCTAATAATGGACTAGAGGATTTCCAAAGCATCATCGAGGCAATCGAGCTGTGATCATACCTGTGATTTCTAAACCCTTAGCGCTCCTGCTGGGCAATGACAAACAGCACTTTAGGAAATTGTACAAGCCCAACCTCGTTAATTACTGTTTACTGCCTACTAACTCCCTATTTAACGTCAGGTTGGGGGTTAAAAATCTGATTTCTAGTCTTCTACCCCTTAACGGTGGGATAGTAGACAGTTATCAGTTGTCAGTGGAACAGGAATACACTGATAACTGACTACTGATAACTGGCCACCAAATCACTAAAGTACTCATTATGATTGCCTTATAACAAGATGATTGAATAGCTTACAACCAACCTTACGTTATTTAAACAACTCATCGTAATCACTACCCTCCGTAGCTGGCGGTGCCTGTGGTTTTTTCTGAGGCTGGGGTTTAATTGGCGGTAGCTCCATTGTTTCTGAGCTTAAGTCCTCATACTCTACGTATTCTCCTTCGCGCTGGCGTTCGGCTTCGGCCTGTACTTCTTTAACCTTCTTACGGAAGAGTGCTCTACCTAGTAAGACTAAACCAATAACCGGAGCACCAATGAAAGTTAGGACCGTCATAGCAATCCCGGCAATGGCATTACGTTGGAAGAGTTTACCAATCCAGCTGAGGTACCCTGTTATAACCGTGTAGTCAATAATTGCGGTAGCAATTAGGATAACCGGCAACAGGAACCAAAGAATGCGAAAGACAATCTGGACAAACCAGAACATCGCGATAAAGAAGAGAATCCCAATCACGATGCCAACCAGCCCGGAAAAAGGGCTGTTGCTATTGCCACCAAATTGATAGGACCGTTGAGTAGTCATGTCGTTTAGTTTTTTCCTTAGAAACAGTAATTCGATAAAGGATAAGATGTATAAAGAAGGATCGTATAGGCCTCCTCTAAGTTCTACCTTTTTGCTTTATACAGGAAGGTTGGTCGTTTATCCTATGCCTTATGATACTCAATTTAGCCAACCTGACGTTAATATAACCCATTTCCTAAGAAGCTAGTTGGCGCATAATTCATCCTTTCGACGAGTAGATGCGTTTTCTATACCGGTGGGAGCACGAGATGGCTCAGCATTGCTTTCTTGCCTACTTCTAGTAAATAACCCCTACTTTTGTTGACAATCGATTAGAAGACGAACGTTATGAGAATTTTTTTCCT
>ERZ1740059.1134-NODE-1134-length-13524-cov-8.256218_pt1 | contig 13524 bp, 13 predicted proteins | sample MGYA00581744_ERZ1740059 | MGnify/ENA primary metagenome ERZ1740059 (study PRJEB43018, sample SAMN04849738) | marine metagenome | isolation source: floating plastic debris | place: Pacific Ocean | collected 2008-08-28 | study: EMG produced TPA metagenomics... | reverse complement strand
ATCGTAGCTTTTGACAAACGATGATTCTGAAATTGTCTCCTATGCTCAGTTTTGGAGCTTCGCTACGTGCGATCTGTCCATACCTTTCGATTATGCAACTAGTTCAGCGGCTTTGGTGTCAGGAGTGTTTGTCTCACTGGGATCATTGAGATACTCACACCAGTTACCAAAGGGGTCGCGACCGTAGAACGAAGCTGTACCGTCGCGGTGTTCATGAATTTCAGTTAGCTTAATATCCTGCTGGCTCAGTTCGGCATAGGCTTGATCGATGGCCGCCCGGTCATCAAACACAAATCCAAAGTGAGGACCCGCTTGCTCATACTCAGGGCTAAGCAATGCCAAGCCGTCATTTCCAGCTTTTAGATAGGCCCAGTCACTGTCCTGCCAGACTAGATTCATCCCCAAGGATTGATAAAAACTGGCCGCGGCCGCAATATCGGGCACACAAATAGCAACATGCCCTAATCTTTTCAGTTCCATGGCTAGCATCCTTAATAGCGATCGGCATTTTCCCGTTAGTTTCCATTGTAAAGGCCCTCCCATATAGACACCACCTGTAGCGCAGGCCATTACAGGCACTTGATCGGTACCGACTACGGTTTTCCCTAACGGGGTCGGTCAAGGCATCAATTACTATAAAGTCACGATAAAAAAAGGACTAAAACGTCATGGATGCAACATTTGACAGCGACAAGCGTAAGATTTTATCTGCCCTTTCCCACGGGTCTATTTTTTTAAGTCAGCTTTTATTTTCAGCTGGTATTCCCGCTGCCCTATGGATTATTTCTGATGATCCGGTGGTTAAGGAAAGTTCCAAAGAAGCCTTGAACTTTCACATTAATATCTGGGTTTACAGCTTCATTATTGGTATTTTGTGCTGGCTGCTGATCGGTTGGCTGTTTGTGATTCCCCTATTAATTTTCCAGTGGGTGATGCCTGTTTTTGCAATTGCCTCTAGTTTTCGCAATACCGACAGTGCCTTTAGATACCCATTCATCCTGCGATTTCTTTAATAGGGCATAGGCTTCAAAGACTTAGCCCATTATCTGGAAATACTTTCAGGGCTTTAGAGGTTTTTTTGGTCTCGGGGTAAATACTGAGGTAGCGTCAGCTTTTGATAACACTTAAAGACTTGACTAATCTCCTGATTGTTCACTAGCTAGGACGAATAAAAGAATAAGCAGTCCAATATATAGACGGGCTGCTTTTTTCGGGCGTTACTGATCTCCCGGCATAAGCTCATCTGCGAGATGTAGACCAATAATGGCTACAGCAGACGAGTTTATCCTCTAAATCAGCAACGGCTTTTTCGTCACTGCATTCGGCAAAACTCCGTGAAGAAACATCGTTGGTTTAATTTGAGTGAGTATGCACTGTTATTGGGGGCTGGTGCTGGAACAGTGGCTTCGGTTGCTACCCAACAGGCGCTATTGGCAACTGCTCCACTGTCATTGTTGGCGGTCTTGGGACTGGTCAATCGGCGACAGCTTGAGACCAAAGTCTCTCAAAACCAATCGGTGATGTTATCGGTAAATAGCAAGCTAGATGAGCGTTTGCGCGATGTGCAGGAACAGCTGGAAGATCTGCCTACCCACGAACAGCTGACAGCAGTGCGGCAATCGATTATTGCGCAAAATCAGCAGGATATTCTCAGCCTGACCCAGGTATTTGAGTATACGCGTAAAACATTGAAGGAGGAGATTGAGAAGCAAGAAATCCCAGAACTTAAGGAATTTCATCAACATATAGCGAATTTGCAGGACCAGCATAGCCAGCTGTTCATTGATTTGAAAGATGTGCGATCGCGTTGTCAGCAACTGCAGCAATTGGATACGAGCCGACTTGAGACAACAGAGGCGGCACTGACTAAGCTCAAAGCAGGACTTATGCAGCTGCGGGTGCATATGGAAGTGATTGGATCCGATACCAAGAATAACCATGCCGGTCTCAGTGACAAGCTGCACTACCTGGAGCAACGGGTGCAGCAGCTTACAACCGAGGAACGTCAGTCGCTATTGAGGGGAGAAGTACAAGAGCTGGTCAAAACCGTTTCAGAAATGGTATCTCGCGATGAATTTTTGGAACTATCGACCAATATCAAAGAAAGAGTTGTACCCCAGGAAAGGATTCTGCAGTTAGTTCAATCCTTTGACCCAGATGAGATTGCTCAGGTACAGCAGCGCATCGACTTGCTAGAGCAACAGCTAGGTAATGTAACTGAGTCTGTAATGGACGCAGTGGCTGAAACCCTGGAACCCCTGGACCAGGGCGTCGCCAGCATGGAGAGACTGCAGCAGCGTTTAGATGATACGGACCAGCAAATGAGCATGATGACTAACGTTGTGCTGGATGCGGTAGCTGAAACCCTAGAACCCCTGCAAGCATCAATTGCCAACGCCGCTGATAGCCAGTGGCTGTTAGACTTTGCCAATATTGAAGGAAAGTCCAACAGCCGACAGGCATTGGAACAGCTGTTGACGCAAGCGAATGAGCGGCTGATGCTAGTGTGGCCCTGGGCAGATAGCGTAGATCTTGATGCGGAGCTACTGGCGCAATTTCGTAAAGTGTTAGAACGAAACTGTCGTCTACATATTGGCTGGTGCCATCGAGGAGACAACCGTGAACACCCTTTGTTACTTAGCATTAGCCAACGTTGGAGTGAAAGTAGCGTCCGGCATCGTCAGCTAAAGCATGCCCTCAAACAGCTACTGCCCTTGAAAAAGGACTATCCAGACTTGTTCTCCTTTAAGATTTTGGGCACTACGGAGAACTTTGCAGTGTGTGACTCCAGTTCTGCCCTAATTGGCATGCAAACTCTCTCCACACAGACCAGTTTATTTCCAACGGTGAAACTAAAACTACGCACCACCGACCCAGCGGTTATTCGTCCCCTAATTCAACGCTTTGAAAATCCTACTATTGACAGTGAGGATGCTGGCTCATATTTCAATCGGGGGATTACCCGCTATGACATGCGTAACTATGGCGGGGCAGTTGATGACTTTACCCAGGTGATTTCGATTCGGCCTAGTGCCGCGGCCTATAACTGCCGTGGTGTGGCCTGGATTGAAGTAGGAAACCGTGCCGAAGCCCTCCAGGATTTTGGCCAGGCGATTCGATTGGATGCCCATTTGTTTGCCGCTCGGTGCAATCGGGGGGTGCTCAGAATAGATGTGCGGGACTATGCCGGAGCCATAGGCGATCTTGAAGCGGCGGTTGACCTTCGCCCGCAAAGTGCAATTGCCTATTTTTATCTGGGGCAGGCACTGCAATCGTCGGGAAATCTGAGACAGGCAATTGGAAAGTTTGGGTTGGCCATTGAACGACAGCCCAACCTGGCACTACCCTACTGCTATCGCGGTGCGGTTTACCAAAAACAGGGTAACCTGCGCCAGGCAATAGCAGATTTAGAAACGGCAGCGCATTTGCTACGCACAAGCGGTGATATGAATAACCTCATCCAGGTAATACGCAAGTTGGAGACACTTGAGCAGGAAGCACGGGTGGGGGCATCGGTAATGCGTTGATGAGAGAGAGGGTAGCTCTTTCTGTCTTACTTGCCTTAATTAACGATGTCTGGCTTACGATCTGTTGCCTAAGCGACGGCTTGGGCTAGCTGCCCCATGAGGCCAATTTCACTACAGACTTCGTAGAATTTGACATCGGGCGGAGCGACAAAGAGCCCCGATAGTTCCCTGACAATGGCCTGGTAGGTAGCACTGTGGTGGGCGTCCATATTATCTACGTTGTCCCACAGGATGACGGCGATGCCTCGATCGGTACCGGGCTCTTGGAATAGATAGGCTCCTTGGAAGCCATCATCGTAGGTGGCGACGGCTTTCTCATAGAGTTGGCGGGCTTCGGAAAAGCGACCGGGCTTAAATTCGCCAATGGCAATGTAGGCCTGTTTGTGCTTAAGAAAATCAGTAAAGTCAGTCATGGCACGCTCTCGTTTCTTCAGGGAGTGACTTTCCAGTGTGTCTCAATGATTGCCAAATGCGACTATTTTGTGATGTTGGTTTGCGATTCTTAGGGTTGAGTTACGCATGGGGTGATTTGCCTGTCAGGGATCAGAACGTTTTGTGTTGGCCAGGGTGCGGTCGAGGCAATCTGTTGGGGTTAGATTATCGTTTGGCAAAGACCGGGGTTACACAGCAAATATCCTGGTGCATTAGGCTCTAACTCAGGGATTTGAGGGCATTGTCAATCTGCTGGTAGAGGCATGATTTATCACCGGAATTGTCGAGCACCCAATCGGCTTGGGCAATTTTTTCTGTTAAAGGGAGCTGGTTATTAATTCTTGCGTTGGCCTCGACTAGGGAGAGATTGTTGCGGGCCATCAGTCGCTGTTGTTGTTGCTCAGGCTGACAGCTAACGACCCAAATTTCACTGACTAGGTGGGTGAGGTTGGCTTCAAACAATAGAGGAATCGCATAGACTAGGGTTGCATTAGCAGGATAGTCACGGCTCACCTGGGTAAATCGCTGCCGGACGAAGGGATGAATCTGCTGTTCTACCCAGTGTTTCTCGGTGGGGTCGTTAAAAATAATGGTGCCTAGCTGGCGTCGGTTGAGGGTACCGTCGTCGAGCAAAATGTTATCGCCGTAGCGCTGGCTGAGGGTGTCTAAAAGCGGTGAGCCGCTAGCCACAGCTTCACGGGCGTAGACATCGGCATCGAGAATAGGTAGATGGTGGCTGGTGGCTAAATGGTCTGAGACGGTTGTTTTGCCAGTGGCAATGCCGCCAGTGAGGCCAATGATACGCTGGGTCATTATGGGGTTGCCCACCGCATTAGGGCATCGGTGAGGCCGTCTAGGGTATAAGTAGTGGCTTCTATGTCCACACGCCCCAGGGCTTCATGGCAGGTTTGGGTGGTTTGGGGACCGATGGATGCGATCGCAACTCCCTCAATCATCGCCATCCACTTATCTCCAAACTGAGCCGCCATTAGCTGCTTAAAATGACGCACCGTTTTAGAACTGGCAAAGGTAATCGCATCTACCTGCCCCTGTTGAAGAACAGCCAGGGCTCCAGCTGCAATAGCCCCAGGACAGCCCGACTCATAGGCGGCCACTTCTGTTATTGTTGCTCCCTGGAGCGAAAACTCTTTAACCAGAACATCTCGGCCACCGGTTTCTACCCGAGGAAATAGGAGTCGCAGCCCCATCAACGGAACTGGAAAACTCTCGACCAAAGCATCGGCCACATAGTTATTTGGGATAAAATCGGCATTTAAGCCACGCTCAGCTAGAACTTTAGCTGTTTTTTTACCCACGACGGCCAATTTTAGATGGGCCAGCTGCCGCAGATCGTAACCCTGGGCGAGCAGCCGATCTAAAAAGAAATTGACCGCATTGGCAGAGGTTAATACCAGCCAGTCAAACTGTTGCAAATTTCCTAATGCTTGGTCTAAAGCCGCCCAGCTTGACGGCGGCCGAATTTCTAGCGCAGGCATGTCAACAACGGTTGCCCCCTGCTTAACCAACAACGTGGTAAACGCACTGGACTGCCCCGTGGCCCGGGTGACAAGAATGATTTTGTCGGCTAGGGGCAATGGTTCACCAGCCGCCGCCTTAGGGAACCGCAAAAACTCTCGCAACCGAACCACTTCACCAATAACAATAATGCAGGGCGATAGCCGTTCCCCCTTAGTCATCTGGGCAATGGTCAACAGCGTTCCCTGCCACAGCCGCTGTTGGGGCTGACTTGCCCACTGAATGACCGCCACAGGTGTGTCTCCATGGCAGCCGTGGGACTGCAACTGATAACAGATCTCCCCCAGGTGTCGTCCCCCCATGAGTAACACCAACGTCTCTAAATTAGCCAGGGTGGCCCAGTCTAGAGTGGGGAGATTGTGGGCAGTAAATATGCCAAAACCGTGACTCAGGGCGGGGTCGGTGAGGGGAATGGCGCTGAGCAGGGGGGCCGCTAGGGCCGAGGAAACACCCGGAATTACTTCAAAGTCACAGTTGGCGGCCTTGAGTGCCTGGATTTCTCCGGCGGCACGCCCAAAGATAAAGGGGTCACCACTTTTGAGCCGAACCACCTGGTTACCCCGCTGACAGCGCTCCACCAGCAACTGGTTGATCTCGCGCTGTGGGGTGCTGGCCTGACCACCCCGTTTGCCCACATGCAATGTCTCGCAGGTAGGCGGCAGCTGGGACAACAATCGAACATCCACCAGGGCATCGTAAACTAGGCTGTCGGCTTGGTGCAGCACTTGCTGCCCTCGGACGGTAAGGTAGTCGACACTACCGGGGCCTGCCCCCAAGAGATATACCTTGCCGCTCAATGTTGATAGATTCCTTGTGGGGTAGTGCGCTCAGCTCGGGTAGCTGATGGTTTGGGCACGGACGGCTGCATCAGACCTTGGACCGTCAGCACAGAGCAGGGGGCATGGTGCATCACGTAGTTGCTGATGCTGCCGAGTAACAGTTCGCTAAAGCCGCTGCGCCCCCGTCGACCCATCATAATGAGGTCAGCATTCCATTGGGTGGCCACATCACACAGGGTGGTGCCCGGCGCACCAATCGGGCAGGTGCATTCAACGTTAATGCCCTGACGATGTACATAGTCGGTTTGAGATCGCAACCAATGCTCAATCTCCTGACGATGCTGTTGCCAGCTAGCCATCTGGCTTTGGTATAGTTCCGTAGTCCAGGCACTGCGTAAGCCTTCCATTCCCAAATAGACCGGTTCGGAATACCCCACATCCATCGGAAGAACCACCGTAACCAGGTTAAGCTTGGCCTCAGGCTTCGCCAAAGCAATGGCCTCTTCAAGAACGCTGCGGCTGCTATTACTCCGATCCAGTGCCACTAAAATTCGCTGAAACATGGCAGCTATCCTCCTATGTATGGACAACGTGGGGCTAGACAGTCGAACTCATTTATTATCGAATAAAAAATACTAAAGAACGCGCAGAAGTACCCTACTCAACAAGAAACTCAATCTATCAATTGAGAAACATTAAGGTTCTTAATTTACCGTATCAAGCTAGTTATATTCAGCACTATCTAGAGCTATAGACACCAATATATATATCGGGTTATATTCTCTCTAGTTAAGACGGTTCTATAACCAAGGATTCATAGCAGAAACATCTCAAGCCCTAACTCTGATTTAAACATTTAATCAGACAGTAACGTGACCTCAACTCGACTAACTAAAGTAATGTAAACAATGCTTTCAAGTCTTTACTTAGATAAGTTTGAGTTGTGAATTGAGCCCTAGAATACAGGTAGTCAAAACATAATAAGAGAGACATATATGATGCCTCAAGTAGCAGGTTAGCTATATTGGCTAAACATTTTAGTCCAATTAGTAACTGCCTGTATTGCCTAGAGGGTATCAACGTTTCCCACCCCAGTTAATACACGTTATAGAGGCTAGAAATCATGCATATTTCTCGTTGGTTAACGGATAGTTTCAACTACATTTTTGAAGCCGCTGTTCGCATTTTTAGTCCCAGCGACGACGCCTATCCCTCCATTGGTATGCAGCCCTATGAAGGTGATGTCTACTCTTCTAGTTGGACTTAATTAATTTATCAATTGTCCTATCAATTATTACTGGGCTCATTGCGCCAAGCTAATTGATGTTCGGTATGCTCCTCTTAGGCTCTGGTGGTTTCACCAGGGCTTTTTTAATGCCTCTTCAGGTCAGATTGCATCTGTCAGATTAGTTAGGACAATCAGTATCCCTAAGAGCCTTAAATGACACAGTTAACCTGACTCGCCATCAACATTAGTCGCTCTTCATCAATCCGCCATTCGCGTTACGATGACCTACAGACACAAAACATTAGATTTGCAACAGTGACAGCAAATCGAGACCGGAGTAACTCTCAATGACGCTTCCCTTGCCCATGCGGTCAGCAGGGCATCTGCCAAAGGTAAATCCCCTCTCCCCCAATACCATCACCCTAGACGCTCAGCATTTAAAGAAGTCCTACGGTCGTGGTAAAGCTCGGTTTGAAGCTGTCAGAGACGTATCGCTTCGTATCTGTGCCGGAGAGGTACTGGCCTTCCTAGGACCAAACGGTGCTGGCAAAACGACCACCATCAAAATGATTGGCGGTCTGGTACGTCCCGACGCGGGGAAGGTTAGCATTGATGGCCTTGACCCCCATCGTCAGTCAATGGCCCTAAAGCGTGTGGGGGCAGTGTTAGAAGGCAATCGCAATCTCTATTGGCGGCTCACACCATTAGAAAATATTGAGTACTTTGGTGGTCTGCGCCAGGTACCCAGGCGCATAGCACGGCAGCGGGGCGAACAGCTGTTAGAACAATTTGGCCTTAGCGATAAGCGCAAAACCCCAGTACAAAAGCTGTCGCGGGGTATGCAACAAAAGCTGGCAATTGCTGTAGCCCTGGTACACCAGCCAACGCTGCTATTGCTAGATGAACCCACCCTGGGTCTAGATGTAGAAGCCAGTGAAACCGTAAAAGTTTTAGTCCGTGACATTGCAGCGGCAGGCTGTGCCATTCTGTTGACCACACATCAGCTAGATGTAGCCGAAGAATTATCAGATCGGGTGGCCATCATTCGTCAGGGTCAAATCATTGCCGAGCAGCCCACCCACGAGCTTATCCAACAATTTTCGGGAAGCGCCTATCGCATAGACTGCGGTCAGCCTATTGATGACCTAAAAGCCCACCAAATCGAGGCACTTGGAGGTACTGTCACTGGCAACCAGGTTCACTTTTCCGGTAATGGGCTCTATGAATTATTAGATATTCTGCGACCTTTACCCATCAGAGAGATTCGTCAGGACCGAGCAGATTTAACCGATGTGTTTCTGTCGCTGATTCGAGATAATCCGTAGGGTGAACTCCCCATATGTGAGTCTTACTGCCATAGACCTTACCGCAGAATTATCTCCTGATCTATATCTTCAAATCCCATGCTCAATTTGCTGATTGGTGAAATCAAACGTACCTGGATTCAATTTATAAGATATCCATCTGAAATCATTGGCGGCATTATCATTATCACTACGGTTTTCTACGGTCTTTTTGTCAGCGCTCAATATATGGCTGGCCCTGCTATAAACTTTGGTGAGCGGTTAGATTCTGTTGTGGTGGGCTACGTGCTATGGACGCTGGCACTGTATATCGTTAATGATATTGCCTTTAATATTCAGTCTGAAGCCCAGACCGGTACGTTAGAGCAAATTTTTCTGTCACCTTTTGCAGCACCCAAGATCTTCTTTGCCCGGGCAGTGGCTAGCCTAGCCCTACGAATGACGATCATTGTGTTGATTTTGTTTATCTTGATGGGGATTACGGGTAGTCAGCTATCGTTCCCGGTGGGATTGATTTTTCCGCTGCTAACCTTGCTGATGGCAGCCTACGGTCTGGCATTTGTGATGGGGTCCTGTGCATTGGTCTTCAAGCGAGTGCAACAGATTTTGCCCATCTTTCAGTTTGCGCTGTTGTTTTTGTTAGCCGCGCCAACCGAAGACTGGAGCGGTCGGGCCAGACTGATTGCAAATTTTCTGCCGATGTTGCCCAGCACAGGGCTGCTGCGAGACCTGATGGCCCGTGGTGAAGGGTTGGATATTTCTCTACTGGGTGTAGCCTTAGCTAATGGAGCCGCCTATTTTGGCTTAGGTTTGCTAGTGTTTGGTTGGGCCGAGCGCCAAGCAAAACGTAAGGGAATCTTGGGCGGTTATTAAGGTCTTTGGGGTTATTGGTAGCAAACGACTCTGCAGTAGAAATGCATATGTCCTAACGTGTATTCAGCGATATTTCAGACTCACTATGGCATTCTGGGCTGGATGGTTGACGGTATTTGTGGTGGGTCTTGTGGCTGTAGTCACGCCAGGACCTGACTTTGCGCTCACACTGCGCAGTAGCTTAACCTACTCACGCCGAGCTGGGGTATATACGGCAGTGGGCATTGGTTTGGGTAATACCATTCATGCCACCTACTGTCTGATTGGTATTGGCGCACTGATTTCCCAATCGATTTTATTATTTAACGGCTTAAAGTTACTGGGAGCTGGATATCTGATTTATCTGGGGTTCAAGTCTCTACAGGCAAAGCCAGTGAAGGCTGACTCTTTGCAGGATAATCGACGGATTGTCAGTGCCTTTGCTGCGTTTCGGTTAGGGCTGTTTGGCAACTTGCTAAACCCCAAAGCTACGTTATTCTTTTTAGCCCTGTTTACTCAGATTGTGCAGCCCGGTACACCGTTAGCGACCCAGGCTCTCTATGGCGGGACAGTGGCGCTACAGTCGCTGGTGTGGTTTGCCTTGTTGGCACTGTTGATTTCTCAGCATTGGGTCAAACAGCTGCTGAGCAACATTTCCCATTGGTTGGAACGGATAACTGGAGCAGTGTTAATCTTGCTGGGGCTACGGTTGGCAGTCACTAAACTCAGCGACTAGCGGGTTTGGAAAACGCTAAGGCTAAAGGTGTAGACATAGCCTGCAAGGAACAGAATCAAAAACGGTAGGGAAAGATAGTGGTGGTTGGTAAATGCGATCGCAATTGTCAACATCAAATACACCATCATGATCAGTTCCCCATAGGGCACCCAGCTTTTGGCCGCTCGATATTTCTTATCAAGCCAGTTTTCTGTCGTACGAATGACACCATGTTTGGGCGTACGCACAAAATCCGTATTACTCCGCATTAGCCCATCACAGATTGCCAAGGACTGATTGATACTGAGGCCAATCCCCACCCCCATCAGCAGCATCAGATGCTTTAGCAGATCCCAAGAGAACCAATTCGTATGGGGCTGTCGCTGGGCAATGAGATAAAAGCTAATCAGGCTAAAACTAGTGCTTAGAGACAAGGGACCATAGAAGAATAGAGCATATCGCCAGTCGTAGGTAACATATAGCTGATAGGGCAACGAAAGCACCAGCAACAACAACATCAACAGATAGTTAAAGTTGTTTGTTAAATGAAAGAAGGCCTCCCATTTAATATAGGCTGGCAAATCAGCTTGTAAAATTGACGGCAACAGCTGTCTTGCCACCTGACTGGACCCCTTAGCCCAGCGAAACTGCTGGGATTTAAATGAGTTCATCTCCATTGGTAGTTCGGCGGGCACTTGAATCTCTGGCAAATAGACACAGCGCCAGTCTCTCATTTGGGCTCGGTAAGACAGATCGAGATCTTCAGTCACCGTAGAATGCCGCCAGCCCCCCGCATCGGCAATGGTCGCAATGCGCCAAATGCCAGCGGTCCCGTTAAAATTAAAAAAACACCCCGTACGGCTACGGGACGTTAGCTCTGCGACAAAGTGACCATCTAGCATTAACGCCTGCAGCTCGGTCAGGGTTGAATAATTACGGTTAAGGTGCTCCCAACGAGCCTGCACCATACCCACCTGTGGGTCTGAAAAGTGGTGCACCATTTTGAGCAGCGTGTCGGGCATGGGAACAAAGTCAGCATCAAAAATAGCCACCAGTTCTCCGCTCGCCAGAGTCAAACCATAGTCAAGGGCACCGGCCTTAAACCCTTGTCGCTGCTGGCGCTGGATGTGGTGAATGTTTAGATTCTGTTGTTTAAGCTGTTGCACCTGCCGCCGACAGAGGTCTCGGGTTTCATCGGTGGAGTCATCTAACACCTGAATCTCTAACTTATCCAATGGATAGTTAAGCTGCGAAACAGCCTTGAGCAACCGATCTACCACATACAATTCATTAAAGATGGGTAGCTGCACCGTAACGTTGGGTAGTTCAGTATCCGCATAATAATAGGCCGGTTGGATCGATCGATGACGATGGCAATAGAACCGCCAGATGATTAGCAGTCTGTGAAAGCTATAGAGGGCAATGGTACATAGGAGCACGTCATAGGCATTGATGACAATGTCAGACAGGGACATGTTTTAAGAATAGGTTTAGGACTAACCACTCGCAGGGGCATTTTAGCTATCAAAATTAGGAATCAGTTGGGTAGAAGCTTAACCATTGCTGATTTATAGATAAATTATGTCGAAATATAGCAAACGGCGGCATGGGACCAGTTAGGATTTGCCAGATTAAAGGATCCCAAGGCTTAGCCACGCCAAGATAATACTAGGTGAACAATCAGCCTGGGGTGACTACCATGGATATTGTGTTTGGACTGCTGGCGGCGTTTGTGTTTTTGCTGCTGAGTGTGCTGCGTGGGGTGACGCTGGTGTGGCCATTGGGGGTTGCGATCGCACTCTTCATCCTCATCCACTACCGCCGAGGTCAGCCGCTACCCACATTACTCAAATTCTGCTGGCAAGGGGCCAAACAATCCTGGCCCGTTTTTAGCATTCTGCTGCTTATTGGTGCCCTGATGAGCACCTGGCTGGCCGCAGGTACCGTACCCGCCCTGGTCTACTACGGTACCCAGCTCATCCATCCCCACTACTTTATCCTGTCGGCATTTATCCTAACGGCGCTAATCTCCACCCTAATTGGTACTTCCTTTGGCGCAGCCGGCACCATTGGCTTAGCCCTGATGATCATGGCCCGCACCAGCGGTATGTCCCATCTTAATTTGGTGGCTGGTGCGATTATTGCCGGAGCCTACGTGGGGGATCGCTGCTCACCACTCTCCTCAAGTGCCCATCTGGTGGCCATAGTCACCGATACCCGGATCTATCAGAATCTCAAACAGATGCTACTGACATCGCTGTTACCTCTAGCATTAACGCTGCTGATCTACGGCATACTCTCCTGGTTTTATCCCCTAGAAATCTCTCAGCAATCAGACATCAGCCAAACAATTGCCGATGCGTTTAACCTCAGCGGTATTACCCTGCTACCCGCCTTACTTGTATTGGTGCTAGCAGCGGTACGGGTCAATGTAAAACTCACAATTATTCTGGGCTGGATTGTGGCAGCCATCCTAGCGGTAAACCTCCAGTCTTACTCTTTTATAGAGGTCCTACGCTTTACCCTATGGGGCTTTCGGCTAGACAATAATCCGCAGCTGAGGTCGATCTTGCTAGGCGGTGGTCTATGGCCCATGTTTAGCGTTTGCACCGTAGTCCTGTTGTCCACCACCCTGTCAGGGCTGTTGACCGGTACCCGGAGCCTGGAGCGAGTAGGACGTTGGCTGCATGGGGCGCAACAGCCACGCACATTATTTACCGGAACCACGCTAATTAGCCTGGTCTCAGCCGCCTTTGGCTGCACCCAAACCATCACTATTTTGCTCACCCATCAGCTGGTGTCCCCCTACTATCGCCAGCAGGACTATGGTCATCGGCAAGTTGCCATCGACCTTGAAAATACCGCCGTTGTTTTAGCACCGATGATTCCTTGGAATATAGCCGGACTCGTCCCAGCCACATTGCTCATGGTTGGTCCGGGATTTATTCCTTTTGCCGTGTATCTCTACCTCGTTCCCCTGTGTAACTGGCTTTGGCCCACTCGGCTAGAGTCTGCCCCGTGGCAGATCAAATATCTAACATCGGGTGACCTGTGGGTGTGGCCCAGCATTAGCTCTCAAGTTAAATTTAACAGGAACGCAACCATGTCTCTAAAAGGTCTTTTTCAAAACAGCTACTTTTATTTGTTCCTA
>ERZ1740059.1132-NODE-1132-length-13535-cov-4.212018_pt1 | contig 13535 bp, 10 predicted proteins | sample MGYA00581744_ERZ1740059 | MGnify/ENA primary metagenome ERZ1740059 (study PRJEB43018, sample SAMN04849738) | marine metagenome | isolation source: floating plastic debris | place: Pacific Ocean | collected 2008-08-28 | study: EMG produced TPA metagenomics... | reverse complement strand
GGTTGCGGGACAGCTGCGTTGGCTCCCCATCGGTACCCTGTTTCCCTTGATTGAGACGCCCCCAGATGGACCTACCGGCTTATATTTGCTCGACAGTCTGCTCCATGGCAATATCAATCAGTTCGGCACTTCTCTCTATCATTTAGCTCTACCTAGCCTCACCCTCGGTATTTTGATCAGCGGTGTTTTTGAGCGGATGGTCCGAGTAAACCTCAAACAGACCCTGCGAGCTGACTATGTCGAGGCTGCTCGTGCCCGTGGGATTTCGGAATTTCGGATTATCACTGTCCATGCCCTCAAGAACGCTCTAATTCCGGTGATCACAATTCTGGGTCTCACCTTCGCTTCTTTACTGGGTGGCACTGTTCTGACAGAGGTTACATTTTCCTGGCCAGGTCTGGCTAATCGCTTCTTCGAAGCCATTTCTCAGCGCGATTATGAAGTCGTGCAGGGGCTGATGACCTTTTTTGGCACTATTGTGGCCCTGGTCAGCATTGCCATCGATATCCTAAATGCCTATATCGATCCAAGAATTCGCTATTAACCACCAAGTTCCGTCACCATATACAAATAAATAATGCAAAATATTGATTTTTGTAATATTGTGGAACACACAATCTACTGACTGATGTTCTAGTTACTAAAGGCATTGCCAGGTAGTGTGTTTGTCCCAGATAGCATTGATCTATTCATGTTTCCATCCATAGGCTACGGTGCGTTGTTGATCGTGAATGCACGACGTTTGACGGGCAAGGCGATCCGAAAATTGATGCAACCTTCGGCGCTTGCGGTGGCTGTCTTTATATTTGCGACGGGTATAGTATACGGTGTACCCCAGAATTCGGCCATCACAGCTGAGCCCGCCGAGCATCATCACGCTTCTACGCTTTCTCATCAGCCTGTTGAGCATCGCCTATCCATGGCACAGCAGCCGTTTACGAATAAATCGTTGTCCCATCAGCGAATGACAAAGGCGCTAATGACAAACCATAATCTGACCGCAGCGCGTTTTTCTAGCGATAGCTCCACTAAAAGACTCCCGACGGATACTGATAAAACCTCTCAACACGGATAGTCGTTTATATCGATCATGTGTAAAGAGTAAGCATTTTTTCTGGCTTTTGAGAGCAATAACACACGGCTAAACGGTATTTTTAGTCAAATATCTTTTAATACTGGAGGGGTATATAGACGTGAAGGGTTTTAATCCGCTGATATATTGCTTTGCTGCATTGGGTATGGTGTTGTGGTTTCCTGGTAAGACAGCGTCAGCTCAATCTGTTCCATCTAGTGAGTGTGGCTATGCATCCTCGCCCCAAGCGTTGAGCACCGTGAGGATGGGCGACAGAATTCTCATTGGTGAGATGCTAGATAGTCCCTATATTGTTCTACTCACCTACGATCTACAGGAAAATTTACCTGTTATCCGTACCTGTATTTCTGATGCCTTTTTAACCTCTTCCAGTCTGGGACGTTACATTCATATCGCGTCTTTTGATAGCTATAGTGATGCGCGTGAGCTGGCTAAGGATATTCGGGACGCTTTACAGATTAATGTACGGATTATCCATCAGGCTCGTTTGGGACGATAATCGTTTTTGATGTCCGATTGTTTTCTTTACATCGGGGTTACTGCCTTTGAGACTGGCTGTTTCGGCCAAATGGCTTGAATCCCCAGGCCAATGCCACGACCTGCTGCACTACAGCCAGGCATGCATGCCATGATTTAGCTGGTAGTCTGTTTGCCAGATGTATAGAAAGACCTGAAAGAATGATTGGGTTCAATTGCAACATGCTATCTCGTCATTTCCGTCCACAGCATTTAGCCCTGCTGGCTGCCATCGGTCTAGCCGGAGCGAGCCTTGCTATAAAGACCGAGGCCCGTCCTCTCTCAGTACGTGTCGATCGTTGGCTCGAATTAAGTAATCTCAGCGGTACAGTCGAGTTTTTGCGCAGTGGTCAGTGGCGTCAAGCTCAAGTCGGGCAGCGACTAGGTTCTGTAGGGGACGGAGTGCGCACTGGGGCAGGTTCCTTGGCCCGACTTTCGGTTGATACTCAAATTGGTTTTGTGACTGTTTCTGAAAATACGGCGCTAAGAATAGCTCAGCTGTACACCACCCAACGCGGTGGAAAAGTGACTGAGTTAGATGTTAGCCGTGGTCAAGTCAGAATATTTGTACGTCCGTTTACAAATCCCGACTCTAGTCTAGAGATTCGAACTCCGGCTGGTGTGAATGGAGTTCGAGGTACAGATTTTGGCATGGCAATTCAGCCCAGTGGACGTTCATCTCTGGTGGTTGAAGAAGGCCGCGTTGTGTCTGAGGCTCAAGGTGTGTCGGTTCCAGTAAATGCTGGATTTCAAAATTTTACGATTCCAGGAGAACCTCCGTCGGAGCCAGTCCCCATTACCGAAAATCCAAGCTTAAATCTTCTACGGTTGGAGCGTCAGCGTCGTGACGGTGAATCGAGTGTTGTTATAGAAGGTAGTACAGTCCCCGTTAACCTGTTAGTGATTGATGAGCAGACTCAAGAAATTGATGAAGCAGGCAACTTTGAGCTAGAGCTAGCGCTGCCTGAAAATCGACGAATTGAGGTTACTGTTATTACTCCCCTTGGCACGGAACAAGTCTATGAGTTGGTGGTTCCCTAAATGGCGTAAGTGGCTACGGCAGTGTGAGCCACTCTTACCAGGCTTACTGGTCAGTGGTGTCGTTGGCTCACTGTTCTCTTTAGGTGCTTTAAGGCATCTTGAGAATTTGTCGGCTGATTCATTGACCCGTTTACGGGGTAATCAACCTTGGAATGAAGAACTGATTGTTATTGGTATCGATGATCCTACCCTGAGAAAGCTGGGAGAGTTTCCACTATCACGACAGAAATATACCAGGCTGATTCAAAAATTAACTGAGGCCGGTTCGACATTAATCTCGTTTGACATTTTAATGCCTGAATCAGGACCGGATGATAAAGAGCTGGCTAAAGCGATGAAAACCCATCGTGGAGTTGTGTTAGCCACTGCCAACGAGAACGATGACGAACCTTTAGAGCCTACTGTATTGTTAAGAGACAATGCGATCGCAACGGGGCATATCCATCAAGAGCCAGACATTGATGGTATTACTCGCCGTCATGCTCTCTATATTTCAAATAAGCGTTCCCTAGCGCTGGCGACAGCCTATGCCTACAGTCTAACTGCCGATAAAATTGATTTGCCATCGGAACAACAGCTTGATATTAATTGGCCTGCCCCTGTAAAAGATGGCTCTCTTGCCTATTTCAGTCTTGTCGATGTACTGGAAGATAAAATTCCGCCAAAAAACTTCAAAGATAAAATTGTTTTTGTCGGCTCTACCGGTACAGCAATAGATCAACAATTACGAACTCCATTTAATAGTAAAGATCCTGTGGGAGGAGTCTATGTCCATGTGGCTGTCATGCATAATATTTTGGCAAGTAGTCAGCTACAAGTAATCGCTTCACGATGGATACTGCTAGCGATTTTAGTGACAGGCCCCTTAATGAGTTGGGGGCTTAAGGGCCGCTCATTTCTCAAACAGGTAGGGCTTTGGTCGTTAGCTGTGACGCTGTGGCTAGCGATCTGTCTAGGCGCACGTTTTCAAAATATAGTGCTGCCGGTGGCAACACCCATTGTGCTATTAAGTCTGACCGAGGGACTGATCATTTTTACCGATCGTCTTCGCAGCAGTGCTATTTTGCGGGCACGAAATGAATTTTTAGGGACAATGAGCCATGAGTTGCGAACACCGCTAAATGCCATTATTGGTGTCTCAGAAATGATGCAAGAGACCCCTTTAGATCCCAGACAGCGAGAGTTTAGTGAAACAATCCAAAATAGCAGTCAAGCATTACTAGCTTTGATCAACGACGTGCTCGATTTTTCAAAAATCGAATCCGGACGGTTAGTGCTAGAAGAGCATCCAGTTAATCTTCGTAACTCTATTGAAGAGAGTTTAGATATTGTCGCTACCCGTGGGGCTAACAAGCCACTAGATTTAGTCTACATGGTTGCTCCTGAAACGCCACCAGTGATTATTAGCGACCCTATTCGGCTGCGACAGATTTTGTTAAATCTTTTGAGTAACGCCGTTAAGTTTACTGCTAAGGGTGAGGTGGCTGTCATGGTACAGATAGCTCCTAGCGACGAGATGGGGGTTCCCGTTATTCGTCGTGCTCATCCGTCTACCCAGTCTGTACTGTTGTTATTTACTGTGCGAGATACTGGTATTGGTATTCCAGCCGATCGCCTCGGCCAAATTTTTGAGCCCTTTCGTCAAGCCAGCACATCGACCACGCGCAAATACGGTGGGACAGGATTAGGCTTGACGATTAGTCAACGCTTGGCTGAAACAATGGGAGGACGTCTGTGGGTTGAAAGCGAAGTTAATAAGGGTAGTACCTTCTTCTTTACGATTCGGGCTCAGGTTGATCCAGTAACGATTCAACCAGAACGACCTAAAGCTCTTGCCAGTTGGGCGAATCAACGCATCTTAGTAATTGATAAAAATATAACTCGTCGTACTAGCCTGGGATGGCAATTAGAGGTCTTAGATATCAAAGTAACATTTTGTCGCAGTGTGGCTGATGCCTTGTCGCTTATTCAAAAAGGACAACAGTTTGACGGAGTAATTTTAGACGCCGCGATCACTAAAATTGGCAGTATGTGTGCGGTTGGCTCACTCAGGCAAGCTATGGATCAGCCTCGGTTGCCGATAATTTTGTTAGCCAACTTAAAAGAAAATCTAAGCCAAGACGGACAATCAGATTTAGCTGTTGTTTGGAAGCCGATTAAACAGGCGGCACTGTATCGAGCGCTGGTGCATGTCTGCCCCAGCAAACCTCTACCTCTGACATCTGTAGGGATTGCTATGGATGTGGTCGGTAAAGATGAGAAAGGTGTCAGCTTAAGGGTATTAATTGCTGATGATAACCCTGTCAATCAGCGGGTGACGCAGCATATGTTGAAATTGCTGGGGCATCAGGCTGATACGGTTAAAAATGGTGGGGACGCGATCGCAGCCGTTGAGCGAGGTATTTATGATGTGGTTTTGATGGATATGCGAATGCCTCAAATGGGAGGGGTAGAGGCGACTCGCCATATCCGTCAGATGGGGCAGAAAATTTTTCAGCCTTGGATTATTGCTATGACGGCTAATGCAAGTTCTGAAGATCGAGATTATTGTCTAAAGGTGGGTATGAATGACTATTTGAGCAAGCCGATTCGGCGTGAGAGTCTTTCACGCACATTTATGAATATTGGAATTAAGAGTTTACAAGCTGACTAGAACGCTGCTTGATTTTGCGCTGTTCTACCATTGCTTCAGCTTCTTTTGTTGGCCGTATCCGTAACATATTATTGAATACGTTAAATTGATAAACCATATTGTTATCTACGTCTAAGGCAGTGAGCCATCCACTTTTAGGATGATAAGCGCCAGTATCAATATCTAACCACCCAGGACCTCGGGCAATCTCTCCGGGAGCAATGCCGGGCAGTGTAAAGGTAATGGTGTGGCCTGTAATAATAAGTTTATCTGGGAAATAAGGTTGCTTATGGCTGTGGAAACTATCGCGAATCCAACAATATTCGTGACTGGTCTGCTCCTCTATGGTGCGCTGTGGATTTAGCCCAGCATGAACAAGCCAAATATCTCCGAGATCAAGATATAGAGGTAGGCTTTTTATCCAATTGACATGCTCAAATAGAGTCTCGACGCTGGTGTAGCTAGACAGTGTAGATTGGCCACCACTGTATAGCCATCCTTGAAATGCGGGCATATGGGCTTCCCCATTGGGGAATGCTTCGATCAGCAGCTGTTCATGATTACCCATTACACACTGGTACCGACTTTCACGGACATAGTCTACGACCTGACGGCTTTGAGGCCCCCGATCGATCAAATCGCCCACAAAGTAGACATTATCTTGGAGATTAACATCTACTGCTTCAAGCAGTCGCATGAGACCGTCATAATGGCCATGAATGTCACCAATAAAAATACGACGGGTCATAATAGATGTGCGTGTGAGTAATGGGTGCTGAGCCTACCGAACTGCTATTGCCAGAGTTGGACGTATCAATCAAAAATGGCAAAGAACTAATATGTTAATTGTTCGTTGTTTTAGTATGCCTTTTCAACATATACAGACAACACATTAGTCGGTAGGATTTTCCAACGCTTTAAGTAAGGTTTATGGCAGCAATAGACGTGAGCAAAAAGTCAATATAGCAACGATGTTTGAATATCTCAGGAATATACTTAGCTACAAAGACTAATCAACGAAATCAGGTATGTTTGCCAGTGTATCTATGAATACACCATTCTAGCCGTGTTTACTGACTTATATCAACTAACGTTGATGAAATATTTTCTGGCAGTGGACCGCCGTCAGGCTCTTCTAAGGTAAAGCCTGCATCGCGCACCATCGCATAGTCTTGAGCGGCACTTTGACCGGCTGTAGTCAAATAGTCACCGATAAAAATGGAGTTTGCTGGATAGAGTGCTAAGGGTTGCTGCGATCTCAAATGAACTTCACGCCCCCCTGCAATCCGAATTTCTTGGGATGGTAATAAAAACCGAAATAAACATAAAATCCTTAAACAGCGCTGGGGAGTCAGCTCACTACGACCGGCAAAAGGCGTTCCTTCAATCGGTATCAAAAAATTGATCGGCACGCTGGTGACGTTTAGAGATCGCAAAGACTGTGCCAGATTGACGATATCTGCGTCGGATTCGCCCATGCCCAAAATACCGCCGGAGCAGGTAGTTAACCCAGCCGCCTGGACTGCTTTTACCGTGGCTAATCGGTCCTGATATCCGTGAGTTGTACAGATATCCTCATGATGAGCTTCAGCAGTATTGAGATTGTGGTTGATGCGGTCTACCCCAGCTGCTTTAAGCTGGTGGGCTTGCTCCTCATTGAGAAGCCCTAATGTGGTGCATACTCGCATCGGATAATCGGCCTTAACTGCTCGCACAGCCTCTAAAATCTGTTCCAATATATGAGGAGCAGGTGTGCGTCCTGAAATAGCCATGCAAAAGGTGCCAGCTTTGAGCTGGTGAGCGCGGTCAGCCGCAGCTAAGATACGCTCTTTGGCCATCAGTGGATATTTTTCAATCTCTGCTGATGAGATTTTAGACTGTGAACAGTAATGACAGTCTTCAGGACAAAGACCGCTTTGGGCATTTAGCAAAAAATGCAGCCGAACTCGATTTCCCCAGTAGTGGTGGCGGACTCGATAGGCTGCTGCCAGCTGTGCCAACAGCTCTGCATCATCCGCCCGCAGTACCTTCAGTGCATCGCTATGGTCAATAACCTGACCGTTTAGGGCCTGTTCAGCGAGCAGGTTCCAATCAACTGAGGTACGTACAGCTTGCATCATTCTGTGGGGCTCCTGATCTCAACGGGGGTAGGTTTGCCATCCTCTACGGTAATACATACTCCCGACCCATAAACATTAGGAGGCAATTTTGTTCGCTGGTGAGTATCAAAAAACTATTCCAAATAGTCAGTTCAAAAAAAGCCGAACCACCCTTGAAGGCCATTAAGACTGGCTGAAAAAATCTCTAGCCATGGCAGGATGAACGCTACAAGATACGGATATAGTCTGCATAAGCTTTGCCTTCAGTCATATGGGCTGTAACCTCAACATTCATGCCTCGTTCTAAATGATGAAAAATCTCATCGCCAATATACTTTTGGTGAAAAATAATATCTTTAGACCCATCATGGGGAGTAATATAGCCGTGACAGTTACTCTTTTTAAGCTTAAATAGAAGCTTGATAACACCTTGTTTGGTAATGCTTTGGGAGTCCTGAGCTAAGTTAGTCTTGAGGATGGAATGAGAGGGAGCACTAACAGCTCTAGGAGTCTCGGTCACTGGATCAGGTGCTGTTTGTGTTTGGTCGAACTGTATTTGATCGAAAGGTTCTTCTGTCGAAGGTGTAAAGAGGCTGGGGAGGCTGGGTTCTAACTCTTTTTCGATAGGTGATTGAACAGGTGGCGACAACTTTATACTATCCGTTGAAGATATGTCTGGCTGTCTATTCAAGCCTGCAGATATCTCTTGTGTATTCTTTGATCTAAGACTCTCTTTTTGTAATCTTTCTTGTTTTAAGACCGAGCTATCAGACAGTGCAGATCTAAACGGGGTCTCGGTCTCTAAAAGAGGCTTTGGTAGATCTGCTTTTGGCTTAAGTGAAGCCTTGGGATGAGATAGCTGATGGCTTAAGTTTTGTATGTCTGAGCTAGGAGAATATTGGTGTTCGCTAAGCAATACCTGAAAGCCGGACGAATTAGCTGTTCTGCCGGTTGCTGAACTAGATGCTTTCGGAGCAGTCTCTTCTACTTCAGCTGCTTCTACTATTTGAGACAGATAGCTCAGACTGTCTGCCTGTGATGACTGTCGAGATGTCGGGGGCGAAGCTTGCTGTCGCGGTTGGTTGGCTAATGGTTGATGGGAAGATGGCAGCTGTTTAACAGGTGAGGCTGGTGGCTGACGGCGACTTTTTTCTCCCTTGATCTGAGCGAGTACTTGTCTGAGACAGCGTAAAAAATACGTTACAAGCCTCCGTATCATGGGCATTTAAGCGATAAAACAACACCTTATTTTACCGCTGTGTGGTGTTTCTTAAGGGATGTGTTTTGCTAGCGTTGTGGCTAAACTTCTCCCCAGCCGGGTTGCAAACGTTTCATAATGGGGTTGTAGACCTTAAAATAAGCTACTGATCCGATCTGTCGTAGTAGTGATTTTTGAGCTGTATCAGCGCCCATACAACGCTGACAGACAGGGTTAGTGACCTGTAGCCGGTTAAATCCCTGACGTAATCCACAGGCGGGCTGATGAGTATCTAAAATATCGGTAAGTGAGTGATGTTGTAAATTTCCTAGCGGAATCTGACCGTCGTAATCTTTGCAACACGGTACAACAGTGCCATCGTATAAGATGCCTGCTTGGTCTGAGGTGCCATTGCAGTAGCCAAATGTTGCTGGGACTACCTTAGCACTTTCAACATTTCCCCAGCTGTCTAGAGGAAATGTTTCTAAAGCCAGTTTTGGGGTGAGTTCAATGATCTGCCATCGTCCTGGTCGATGGCGAGCAATACGTTGACGCAGCTCATCGTCACTGGGTCGTTCTGGATAACCGTCTAGTAGACGGTCGGCCCAAGCTGTCAGCTCTGTCTGCATTTGAGCTTTGCCCTCGACCACATGCATCTGTTTGTGGGGAACTAAAAATGGATGAGGAGTGGTGTCTAAGAATTTCAGATGAACTCTTGTGTTGGACTGAGGTGTTGCGAGATTGGTTTTTACATACTGGGTGATGCCGTCAAAGTAGTCTTTGGGGGTAAGTTTTGGGGGGGCACCTCGAATAATAAAGGTCACTGGGTCGGGGGTTTGAAGAGAGATTGTTACTTTTGGGATGCCAGAGTCAATCAGCTGTTGGCGATGACTGGGATTAATATGAAAAGTGCTGCCATTGGTAGTGAGGTGTAAGTTTAGTCCTCGTTTTAATGCCATATCAATGGCTGTAAAAATATGAGGGTAGATTAAAGGTTCTCCCATCAGGTGAAAGGCAACGACTTTAGCTAGATGCCACTCAGCGATCTCATCCAGTGCTTTTTCTAACAGTCCCAACTCCATATGGCCACGTTTGCGCTCCATAATGGCGTCTGGGCAGAAGTCACACTTGAAGTTGCAAACATTGGTGACTTCGAGGTGGATACGCTCAAGACGGTAGCTGACCATTGCAAGATTTAATTATAAAACCGCTTTAGCTTAACAAGGGTGTGTGAAAGCTAGCTGAGAATTTTGTAGGGATGTAAACCGATTTAGACTGAAATGACGGGGATCGGCTGTTTTTGAGTGTAAGAGATTAAGCTTTTTGGGAGAGTCTTATGTTGATTTGACAGTTGGCTTTAGCCTGAGAAGTAATCTTTTTGAGCTGCAAAAAATTATGACCGTATCAACATCGACTGATGATTTAAAAATGTTGTCAGAGTCAGAGCGTATCGATTTACTCAAGGGATATGCAGAGCAAGATGCGATTTTTGGCAGCCCTAATCCACGCTATAAGCAATGTAAGGTGTATTGCGATCGCTACCTAGATAGTCGGATTCAGATGGTTGGTACCGAAGGGCTCACCGATGCCGACTGGGATCTAACCATTTTCTAAAAAACACTATGAATAACAGTGCAGCAGTCTTAGAACAAGCGGTTCAGCAAACTGGCGTGTCTCCTCAAGATCTAATAACTGCACTTCAGTGCGGAGAAAAAACCAGTAAAGACCGATGCGGTTTAAGCGTTCTTGCTGGTGCCTGGCGACTACAGTTCATTACGGGCACCAAAAAGACACGAAAACAGGCTGGTGTAGTTCTGGGTGCAGGGCGTTATTTACCAAAGCTGATCAAAATTCAGCTGCATTATCAAGTCACTACAGACGATCAAGGACAGGTGGAGAACTCTGTTGCTGTAGGTGCGCTTCAGTTGACCCTTACCGGACCGATAAAATTTTGGTCAAAAGCCCGATGTCTGGCCTTTGACTTTACCCAGCTGTATATTAACCTGGGTAAACTGACGCTTTATAAGAAGCGTATTAAACCGGAAGTGGCCGATCAGGACTTCTATGGGCAAACCCTCAAAGAGCAAGCCTTTTTCAAATACTTTTGGGTTACTGAGCAAGGCATTGCTGCTAGAGGTAGAGGCGGTGGCTTAGCTATTTGGGCTCGGACTAAATCCTAGGCTAGATGGTCTCAAATAATATTCAAGACCATTTCATTGCTGTCTGTAATAACCTAGACGTTTATAAAGCAGTTGACCTGTCTCGGAGGCAGGTAAAACTGCTCGGGTATATCCAATGAGCTATGCCGTCGTGCTGTCTCTATGCATATAAAAGTTATATGCAAAAGGGGCAATGGCCTAAACCATTACCCCCTTACTTAAAAAATCAAGTTTAGAGACCCGATCCACAAGACCGGGTCTCAAGTGAAAACTAACGTACAACGCCGCGAGTTTCAGCCATATCGATGGGCTTCATAAAGTACAGCTGCACCATTTTCACGCCAATGGTCGCAATCTGAGGTAACTGACGGAGCAGTTTCAGCGGCTTAGGCTGCTCAGACTTGCCAATTTCAGCCACCTTCAAGCTAGCGTCAGAGGCCGTATCCATATGATTAAAGAAATCAGGATGCTCTACATTGAGCATCACAGGAAAGACCTTAGCTGCAGATTCATTAGTCTTTTTGATGACGTGAATGTCATATTCACGAGCATCTAGCCCTAATGATGCGTAAAAACCACTGCGCTGAATATCATTCAGGAACATGGTGGCAAATACGGAGAGCAAAAAGAAGCGGCACCACAATTTAGCTTGCCAGTCGTTGAGAAACTGGGGTTGAGCCTTCATGATGGCTGAGAAAAAGTCCCCATGACGGTTCTCATCCTGACACCAGTTCTCAAAAAACTGGAAAATGGGATAAATTCGATTCTCGGGATGGGACTCAAGGTGACGGAAAATAGTGATGTAGCGCCAGTAGCCAATCTTCTCAGACAGATACGTTGCGTAGAAGATAAACTTGGGCTTAAAGAACGTGTAGCTCTTGCTCTTGGTTAAAAAGCCAAGATCTAGCTGCAAATTAAAGTCCGACATCGCCTTGTTGAGAAAACCAGCATGGCGGGCTTCATCGCGGGACATCAGAGTAAAGCCTTCAGCCAGCAAGGGGTTTGTTTTCTTAAGACGACGGCCTAGCTCCTTGTAAAGCAGGAATCCAGAAAACTCAGCGGTGCAGGAGCGTTCGAGAAATTCGATAAACAGAGCTCGAGTTTCGCCATCAATGTGCTCCCAAGACTGGTCAAACACATCGGTCCGCACGAAGTGGTGGCGGTTGTAATCGGCACGAAACTCTTCGATGATGGCTCGTACCTCTTCCTCATTGACAGACATGTCCATCTGGGCCATCTCGTCAAAGTCAGTGGTGTAGAAACGAGGGGTGAGGAGTGTGTCTTTTGAAGGTGCCTTAACCCCAGGCCGCAGTTCATCAAATTGGGTATTTTGCTGGGGTTTCCTTAGGGAATCTACCATGAGTCCTCTATCAAGATATTTATGGTTAAAGCGCTATGAAACCGCATTTAAGATGCCGGACCAGTCAATCGATCAAAAACTGGCAGCGTATGTGAATTTTAGTTTACCAAGGTCATTGGCTGAGGGAAGCCTGAAGGTAATGAATAGGTTACATTTCGAAACGTTTGGGAGAGTGAAGACTGTCTATGGGGCTGTTAGCCTTTTCCTAGGCAGAACTTATTGCCCGAGGTGCTCACGTTGCTCTTCAGGGGTATCTGTTTCAGTGTCTGTAGCCTCGATAGGCTCCTCGGTTTCGCCATTGAGCACCTCTTGCTGCTCCTCTTTGACTTCTTCTACTGCTTCATCAATGTCTTCGTTGTTAATGGTCTGATCTTCAACGGTTTTACCATGGTCGGCTTCATAGGCCAGTAACTCTGCGTCGGCCCGTGATTGGATGGCTTCGTGACCGAGTACGCCTTCATAGGCATAGCGGTTGTAGCCTCCGTTTTCCACAATAGCTTGTAGATAATCTACCCGTTCTTGGGGAGCTGGGTGCGAGGCCATCCATGGGATGCCTTGCCGGTCTCCATAACGTTCTTCTAAGGCAAGCATCAGCCCGTGCATGCCATCGGCTGCATAGCCACTGGAGGCTAAAATCTGGGTGCCGACGATATCGGCCTGGCGCTCCATTTGGCGTGAATAGCCAGATACGATGGCATTGGTGACTAGCCCCGGTAGGGGTAAATATTGGGTCAGGCTAGCGGTGAGATTCCCTCGGGTGACGAGTTGAAAGCCATGGGATAAAACGGCGTGGGATATTTCGTGACCCAACAGACCCGCTAGCTCAGCCTCAGAGTCAGTATCGAGAACGGCTCCAGCATTGACGAAAATTTTGCCACCGGGTAAGGCAAACGCATTGAGGTTACGGTCGAGGACAACATCAAATGTGTAGTCAAAGTCGTCGCGGCCAGCGACTGCCGCTAACTTATTGCCGATGCCTCGGACGTAGGCCAGTAATGCTTCGTCTTCAGCTAGAGGCAGCTGAGCTCGGGCTGAAGTGGCTACGGATTCGCCAAGCGACTTTTCACCTTGAAGTAAAATTAGACCGGAATTAAGGGCGGTAAAGGGACCATATAAACCACCGGTCAAGATATAGCCAGCGGCACCTGTAAAGAGGTTTGCGATCGCATTCTCACGAATTCTTGCATTAGTGGCTGACTTAAATCGATCTAGATTTTCATCCGCTAGTTGTGCATAGCGTTCTGCTTCAGGATGATCGGCATTGAGGAGGGCAAACTGACGTGCTGCAATGGATGCTTCGATCCATTCTTTGCGAGTCATCATCAGCTCAATCTGGGCACTCAGTAAGTTTGGTACATAAGGATACAGCGTGAGCGCCTTTTCTAACGCGATCTCTGCATCTTCGGGCCGTTCGTAGAACTGTAATCTTTCGGCATA
>ERZ1740059.1130-NODE-1130-length-13555-cov-5.766222_pt1 | contig 13555 bp, 12 predicted proteins | sample MGYA00581744_ERZ1740059 | MGnify/ENA primary metagenome ERZ1740059 (study PRJEB43018, sample SAMN04849738) | marine metagenome | isolation source: floating plastic debris | place: Pacific Ocean | collected 2008-08-28 | study: EMG produced TPA metagenomics... | reverse complement strand
GGCCCTACTCCCTCCCCGTCTCCTTCGCCTCCTTCCCCCGCGCGCCCGCCGCGGCCGTCCCTTTCCCCGCGCGCGGGGCTCTCCCTTCGCCCCCGCGAGGGGGTGGAGGCGCCGACCGGATTCGAACCGGTGAATGGAGGTTTTGCAAACCTCTGCCTTACCACTTGGCTACGGCGCCGAAGCGCTCCGGGGAGCGCGAGGAGCGTCGGAATGCCACCGGGGGGAGGGCCTGTCAACCGCCGTCGCGGCGCCCCGACGCGTCGAGCCCCGCGCGGCCAGTCGGCCGGCGGGGCTCGGGTGAGTAGAAGAGCCGATGCGGCTTACTTCTTGGACGTCTTACGCCGCGAGCCCTTGCGAGAAGCCGTCTTCTTGGCCGGCCCGCGACCGCGAACCTTCTTCACGTCCGAGCCGTCTTCGCTGACGGTGAGCCCGAGGAACTTCCACGCTTCGGGCGTGAACTTGTGCGCGGCCTGCATCTTGCCGACGGCGTCCTCCACCTCGGCCGTGAGGTCGATCTTTCGCGCCTTGGCGCCCTGCTTTCGCAGGCTGGAAAGCGACTCACCCAGCGCCATCAGCTCGTCGACGTGCTTCAGAGCTTCCGCGGGCTTGAGCTCCTGACCGCTCTTGCCCTCAGCGAGCTCCTTGATGAGGCGCTTGCGGCGCTTTTCGGTGCGGCCATCGAGCTTCGGGCTCGAGGACCCGCCCTCGCTGAGGAGGGTGTTGAGCTGCCGCGCGACGCGCCGCTTCTCGATGGCCTCGGCGCTGCCGCGGCCGCCGCTGGACTTCTTGGAGGACTTGCGTGCCTTCGCCATGGAAAGACTCCCTTGCTTGAGTGGTGCTGTATGCGATCGCTGTGCGAAATCGCCCAGGTCTTCGCGCCCGCACCCTGACGCGATGGCCGCGAGGAGAAAGCTGCTTCCTCGCACCGAGTCCCGTCCCACGGTCGGAACCCGATGTCAACGTTTCGGGACCAACTTTCGCGTATGAAGTGGTCCACAGGTGCCATGCATTTCGTTTGAGCATGGCGCCCGGCGATCGCCGGATGTCCACCTCGCGGAAGGCGGCGCGCGGCACCCGCTCGGGGCGTTGGTACGCGGCCACGAGTCGCCGTGTTAGGACGTCCGCATGAAGCGCTCCATGGACACCTTCGAGAGCCGCGCGACGCTCGCCATCGACGGTCGGCGCGTCGACCTCTTTCGCCTCGACGCCATGAGCCGAGCGGGCCTCGGCGATGCGTCTCGGCTTCCCTACTCCATCCGGGTTCTCCTGGAGAATCTGCTTCGGCATGAGGACGGGACGACCGTGACGAAGGCCGACATCGAGGCGGTGGCGAGCTGGGACCCCAAGGCGACCCCTTCGCAGGAGATCGCCTTCCGCCCGTCCCGGGTGCTCCTCCAGGACTTCACCGGCGTTCCCGCCGTCGTGGACCTCGCGGCCATGCGCGAGGCTTTCGCACGCCTCGGCGGAGATCCGGCGCGCATCAATCCCCTTCAGCCGGCCGACCTGGTCATCGACCATTCCGTTCAGGTGGACAGCTACGGCCTGCTGCGTTCCTTCGAGGACAACGTCCGGCGCGAGTTCGAGCGAAACCAGGAGCGCTATCAGTTCCTGAAGTGGGGGCAGAGCGCCTTCGAGAACATGCAGGTCGTCCCCCCCGGGACGGGCATCGTGCACCAGGTGAACCTCGAGTACCTCGCTCGCTGCGTGTTCACCCGCGAAGACGAGGCCGGGAACCTCGTGGCCTATCCGGACTCCCTCGTGGGCACGGACTCGCACACCACGATGATCAATGGCCTGGGCGTGCTCGGGTGGGGCGTCGGCGGCATCGAGGCGGAAGCCGCCATGCTCGGCCAGCCCATCGCGATGCTTCTTCCGCAGGTCGTCGGCTTCGAGCTCACGGGCAAGCTGCCGGAAGGTGCGACCGCGACGGACCTCGTGCTCACGGTGACCAACATGCTCCGGGCGCGGGGAGTGGTCGGGAAGTTCGTCGAGTTCTACGGCGCAGGCATGGAGGCGCTCTCGCTGCCGGACCGCGCGACCATCGCCAACATGGCGCCGGAGTACGGCGCGACCATGGGCTTCTTCCCCGTGGACGCCGAGACGCTCGCGTACCTTCGCTTCACGAACCGGAGCGCGGAGCACGTGGATCTTTGCGAGCGCGTGCTCAAGGAGCAGGGGCTCTTCCATACGCCGGACTCGCCCGCGCCAGAGTTCACCGACACCCTGAAGCTCGACCTTGCGGACGTGGTGCCGTCCATCGCTGGCCCGAAGCGTCCCCAGGACCGCATCGCGCTGAGCGACGCCAAGCACGCGTATCGGAAGGTCGAGGAGGCCGTACGGGCCAACCTCCCGAGCGACGCCGCGACCTCCGCCGAGGTTCATCTGGTGCGCGAAGACCAGGACGAGACCTTCGCCCTCGCGAACGGCGCGGTCGTCATCGCGGCCATCACGAGCTGCACCAACACCTCGAACCCGGCGGTGATGCTCGGGGCGGGGCTCCTCGCGCGGAACGCGAGGGCCCGGGGACTCGATGTGAAGCCTTGGGTGAAAACCTCGCTGGCGCCGGGCTCCCAGGTCGTCACGGAGTACCTGAAGCGCTCGCAGCTCATGGACGACTTCGAGGCGCTCCGCTTTCACCTCGTGGGCTACGGCTGCACGACCTGCATCGGTAACAGCGGCCCTCTGGACCCGGCCATCGCGAAGGCCATCGAGGACCACCACCTCGTCGTCACGAGCGCGCTCAGCGGAAACCGAAACTTCGAGGGCCGCGTCAGCCCCCATACGCGGGCCAACTATCTGGCGTCGCCCATGCTCGTCGTGGCCTACGCGCTCGCCGGGACGATGAACATCGACTTCGCCTCGGACCCCATCGGCCAGGATGCGGAGGGCGAGGACGTCTTCCTCCGGGACATCTGGCCGAGCACCCGGGAGATCACGGAGACGGTGCGCCACGCCGTCACCACGGCGCAGTTCGAAGAGCGCTACGCCGCGGTCTTCGAGGGCACGGCCCAGTGGCGGGAGGTCGAGGTCCCGAGCGGGAGCCGCTACGCCTGGGACGACGCCTCCACCTACATCCGCAACCCGCCCTTCTTCGACGCTGTCGAGAAGGGGGAGCCGCCGCCGCTGGCCGACGTGCAGGGCGCGCGGGTGCTCGCGCTCCTCGGGGACACGGTGACCACGGACCACATCTCGCCGGCCGGCGCCATCGCCTCCGACAGCCCGGCCGCCGCGTACCTCCGCGCGCACGGGGTCTCGCCGCGGGACTTCAACTCCTACGGAAGTCGCCGCGGCAACCACGAGGTCATGATGCGCGGCACCTTCGCCAACATTCGCCTCCGGAACCTCCTCGCGCCCGGCACGGAGGGCGGCCTCACGCGCCACCTCCCGGACGGCGAGCAGATGTCCATCTTCGACGCGTCCATGAAGTACCAGGCGGCCGGCACGCCCCTCGTCGTCATCGCCGGCAAGGAATACGGTACGGGCTCGAGCCGCGATTGGGCCGCCAAGGGCACCTTCCTGCTGGGCGTGAAGGCCGTGATCACGAAGAGCTACGAGCGCATTCATCGCTCGAACCTCATCGGGATGGGGGTCCTGCCCCTCGAGTTCTCGCCCGGTGAGGGGCGCGAAGAGCTCGGGCTGAGCGGGGAAGAGGTCTTCTCCATCACGGGCATCGCCGAGGGCCTCGAGCCCGGCAAGCGGCTGAGCGTGACCGCGGACGCGGGCCAGAGCTTCACCGTGGTCACCCGCCTCGATACCCCTCAGGAGGTCGAGTACTACCGCCACGGAGGCATCCTTCAGTACGTGCTGCGGCAGCTCGCGGGCTGAGTCACGGACGCCCGCGTCGGGCGTCCTTCCCCGTGCGGGGGCTCGGCCGGCTCTTCCTTCGCCGGGCCTCCCCGGCCGCTCTTCCCTTGCCTGGGACGACGCCGGGCGCCACGTCCCGGAAGCCAACCGCGCCGAAGCGCGCCCAAGGCGAAAGCGCAACCATGAGCGATCAGATCCACGAGCAGCTGAAGTCCCTCGTCGAGAGCCACCCCGTGGTGCTCTTCATGAAGGGCGACCGTCAGGCGCCGCAGTGCGGGTTCTCGGCCCGCGTCGTCGAGATCCTCGACGAGTACCTGCCCGAGTACGCGACGGTGAACGTCCTCGCGGACCCGGCGGTGCGCTCTGGCATCAAGGAGTTCTCCAGCTGGCCGACGATTCCGCAGCTCTACGTGAACGCGAAGTTCGTGGGCGGCTGCGACATCGTCACCGAGATGAGCCAGAACGGTGAGCTCGACGACGTGCTCGGCATGAAGCGCGCCGAGGTGCCCGTGCCCGAGGTGTTCGTGAGCGACGCGGCCCTCGAGAAGCTGACGCATTTCTACGACGGAGAAGGGGCGCCCACCGTGCGCCTCGAGATCGGCCCACAGTGGCAGTACGGCCTCGACTTCTCCGAGCCGCGTCCGAAGGACGTGGTCGTGGAGGGCACGGCGTGGCGCTTCGTCATGAGCCGCGCCGCGGCGCGGAAGGCCGACGGGCTGAAGATCGATTTCGTGGAGAGCGCCGAGGGCGGCGGCTTCAAGATCGACAACCCGAACGAGCCCGCGCGCGTCAACCAGCTCATGCCCGAGGAGCTCAAGGCCTGGATGGACGGGAACAAGCCCGTCGAGGTCTTCGACGTCCGTACCCCCGAGGAGCGTGCGACGGCGTCCATCGTCGGGACGACGCTGCTGGACGAGGCCGGGGCCAAGCGCCTCGAGGCCCTCGAGCGCGACGTGACCCTGGTCTTCCACTGCCACCACGGCGGCCGGAGCCAGCGGGCGGCGCAGCAGGCGTTGCAGCTGGGCTTCACCGACGTGCACAACCTGGCCGGCGGCATCGACGGGTGGTCCCAGCGCGTCGACGACACCGTGCCGCGGTACTGACCCTGCCGCGCCTCCTTCTGGTTCCGCTCGCGATGGGCGCCGCGCTGGCGCTCGCCTGCGGCCCCAACCGCGACGGTCAGCTCCAGCGCTTCGACGCGGAGAGCGCCCGCCTCGCCGCGGCCGAGTGCGCGTGCGGCGCGCCGCCGGCCAGCGAGGACTGTGCCGCTCGCCGCGAGCTGGCCACGGGCTTCGACGCGGCCTGCTTCGCGAACGCCTTCGACCTCGACCCCTCGGCGAGTGTCTCCATCGGCTGCGAGATCGGCGTGATCCGTCGCCTGGCCGACTGCCTCGAAGCGGACTGCGGCTGTGGCGACGAGGAGGCGCTGCGCGCTCAGCTCGACGACTGTGGCCTTCGCGGCGACGCCTTCGGGGGCGTGTTTTGGGGCAACTACGTGGACTGCTTCACGGCGCCCGGATCCGGGACCTGTCCGAACAGCGTTCGCCTCGAGGGGTCAGGGCCCTTCGGTTTTCCCGACGTGACCCGCTTCACGGACACGGTCACTCCGGCGTGTGCGACCCACCGCGGACTTCCCGACCTCAGCTACCTCGTCGAGAGTGAGCCCGGCACGCGCCAGGTGACCGTGGTTCTCGCGGCCGGGCCCCAGAGCGAGCAGGCCGTCACCGTCGCGGCGTACGACGGCGACTGCGACGGCCGAGCGCTTGGGTGTGTCGCGCTTCGCCCCGGCGAGCCTACGACCCTCACGGTGCAGGCCCTCGGTCCTTTCGTCCTGGTCATCGACGGCCACCTTCGCGACGGCGGCGAGCTCACCATTACGGCGCCCTGAGCGGGCTCAGCGAGCGTTCAGTGAGTCGCGGAGGAGCACGTCGCAGTAGTAGCGAAGCCGGCGCACCGCCTTCTTCGCGGCGGGGCGCGCGCTGACCTGCGCCCGCGCCGCGAGCATCACGCGGCGCTGGAAGGTGTAGTCGTTGCGCGGCGGCTTCGGTGGCGGCCGCTGCGCGCCGGCCTCGAGGGGAGCCCAGAGCGCGTCGCGCGCGTGGCCCCAGGCGGCGAGATCCGCGTCGCTCAGCCGGGCGATCATCCGTTCGGCCAGGGCGCGCTTCGCGGGATCATGGGCGAGCTCCGCGGCCCACTTCTCGACGCTCGCCGTCGTCGGCGCCGAGCGGCGGTCGACCTGGATGGGATCGCCCATGCCCGAAGGGGGCGGTGCCTTGTCGCCATAGCGCACGGCGTCCGGGTCGTTCGGGAGGTCGAGGAAGGAGAAGAGCTTCGCGAGCTCCGCCTCGGGGGTCGCGACGAGCGCCTCGTAGCGCACGTGCATCCACGGCACGCGCGCCCCCTCCCCGCGGAGCTGCCGGGCCAGCGCCGGTACGTAGCGCTCGAGCAGGGGGTTGAAGGCGTGGGCCGCCTCCCAGTCTCCGTCGTAGAAGCTCTGCGCGTAGGAGCTGAAGACGGCCAGCGGGTGCCGCGTGAGCAGGATGTAGCGCGCCCTCGGGAAGATCCGCATCAGGAAGGGCAGGACGAGCGCATAGGCCGGTGTCTTGTCGACGAAACGCGCCTTCCCCGTCGCGGCGAGGGCGCGGCCGTAGAGGGTGGTCGCGTAGGCGCGGAGCGCGTCGACGTAGTCGTCTTCGCCGGCCGGGAGCGCGTCGACGAAGGCCCGGATGGCCTCGGCACCGTTCACGTGGTCGTAGGGCGCCGCGTCGACGGTGTCGTGATAGCCGAGGAAGGCGAGCGGCGTGATGAGGTGCGGCTCCGGCAGCGTGGCCACGGCTTCGTGGGCGCCGAGCATGCGCTGGAGCAAGGTGGATCCCGCCCGGGGCGGGCTGATCACGAAGACGAGGCGCTGCTCGACCTCGGCGGGGGTCAGGTCGCTCACGCGCAACGTCTCGCAGCGGGGAGCGGGGACGTCAACGCGTCCGCGCGTCCCTCTGGCGATGCCGTGAGGAGGGCCAGAGGCCGCCGCTGCGGGCCGTGCTAGAGGCCGCCCTGCGACGTCGCATCCCTTTCCCCCTAGAGTGGTGTCATGGAACTCCCCGTCCTCGATGAAGCCCCGCGCCCCCCGGTCCGGCCCCCGGCCGACCCCTCCAGCTATGCTCATCGTGAGCTGCGCGACGGAGAGTGGTGGCGGCGCATTCCGGCCTTCGCGGACGTCGACCGGCAGACCTTCCTGGACCACCGCTGGCAGGCCAAGCACACGATCACCAAGGCGTCGAAGCTCCTCGACGCCCTCGAGGGTCTCGCGAGCCCGGGCTTTCTGAGCGACGCCGCGGAGGCCTTCGTGCGGGCCCCAATGGCCGTGCGCGTCTCGCCCTACCTCCTCTCGCTCGTCGATTGGGACCACCCCTACGAGGATCCGATCCGGACGCAGTTCATCCCGACCAAGTCGACGCGCCTTCCGGCCCCTCCGCAGCTCACCTTCGACTCCCTCGGCGAGCAGTCCGACGCGCCGGTGCCCGGCCTGACGCATCGCTACCCGGACAAGGCGCTCTTCCTCGCCCTCGACACCTGCCCCGTCTACTGTCGCTTCTGCACGCGCTCCTATGCCGTCGGCCCGGACCAGGAGATGGTCGAGAAGGTCAGCCTCAAGGCGTCGCCGAAGCGCTGGGAGACCATCTTCGAGTACATCGCCACGCGGCCGGAGCTCGAGGACATCGTCATCAGCGGGGGCGACACCTGGAACCTGCGCGCCAAGCAGATCGAGCTGCTCGGCGAGCGGCTACTCGCCATCCCGCACGTGCGGCGCATCCGCTTCGCCTCGAAGGGGCCTGCGGTCATGCCGCAGAAGGTGCTCACCGACGACGAGTGGTTCCGCGCGCTCGTGGGCGTGGCCGAGAAGGGCCGCAAGCTCCGCAAGGACGTGATGCTCCACACGCACTTCAACCATCCGAACGAGATCACCGCCATCACGGCGGAGGCCATGGGCCGGCTCTTCGAGGAGGGGTTGCACGTGCGCAATCAGACGGTTCTCCAGCGAGGCGTCAACGACGACTTCGCCACGATGCTCATGCTCGTGCGGCGCTGCGCCTTCGTGAACGTGCACCCCTACTACGTGTACCAGCACGACCTCGTGAAGGGCGTCGAGGAGCTCCGGACCACGGTGCATACGGCGGAGGTGCTCGAGAAGCAGATCCGCGGCGCGACGGCCGGCTTCAACACGCCGACCTTCGTGGTCGACGCGCCCGGCGGGGGCGGCAAGCGCGGCGTGCACAGCTACGAGGTCTACGACCGCACCACGGGCATCAGCGTGTACACGGCGCCCTCGGTCAAGCCGGGTCAGTTCTTCTTCTACTACGACCCCATCGACCAGCTTCCGGAGGCCGGTCAGGCCCGCTGGGCAGACCCGGAGGAGCACGAGGCGATGCACGACGAGGCGCTTCAGGCGGCGATGGCCCGCTCCGCGCCGCACTGAACGCGTCGGCTCGCCCGGGCCGCGTCGCCGCTCGCCGTCAGCGTCCTCGCTTGCGCGCGACGATGACCTGGCTCTCGTGAAAGGGAGCTAAGGCGTCGCCCTCCCAATCGCCCTCGTGCCGCTCGATGGCGAAGCCGTTGTAGTGGAGGAGCGCCTCGATCTCCTGCGGGAAGAAGTGGCGGTGCGTGAGCGTCTGGAGCTCGAACTCCGTGGGGTCCGCTGCGCCGAGGAAGGCGAGGTCGACGTGCTGGACCTGCGCCGCGGGATCCCAGCGAAAGCGCTCCCGGTAGCGGTAGCGCACACCGCCGCGGCTCACATGGCCCACGGAGTAGACGCGGCCGGGATCGCGACCGAGGGAGACCGGGTCGGGCAGCAGCACGTCGAAGGCGAAGCGCGCGCCGCGCTTCAGATGCGCTCCCACCGTCGCCAGGGCCTGCTCCACGTCGCGCCGCCGGTAGAGGTGCATGAAGACGTTGAAGGGGCTGATCACGAGGTCGAAGCGTTCGCCCAGCCGCACGCGGCGCAGGTCGCCGCGCACCAGGGTGAGCCGCTCCCGGACCCGGCGCGGTCGCTTGCCCCGGCGGGCCTCGGCGCGCGCGAGCATCGGCGCCATCGCGTCCACGCCGACCACGGAGAAGCCGGCGTCGGCGAGGGCCAGGCCCACGCGCCCGGTGCCGCAGCCGAGCTCGAGGATGCGGGCCCCAGGCGAGAGCCGCGCCTCGGCGAGGGCGACGTACCAGCGCCGGTCTTCCGCGCGACGCCGATAGGCCTGGTCGTAGTAGCCGGCGTCCCGGTAATGACTCTCGCTTCCTTCCCGGAGCGTCTCGTCGTCCTCCGCCATCGACCGCGCGCCCCCTACTCCTCGAGCTTCAGTAGCTCCGGAACCTCGCTGAGGATCGGTCCGAAGGTGAGGTCTTCGACGCGCCATGCCTCGCCCTCGGGGGCGGTCACGAACTCGAGGGCACGCTCGTAGGGTGCGTCGAGAAAGGTGCCCTCCGCCGTGCCGCGGAGCGCCAGACGGCCCCGCGGGAGCCGCTCGCTCTCCTCCACGAAGAACGCGAGGCGGTCGGCGGCCATCGCGTCCCACACCTTCTGCTTCAGCTCGCGTTCGGGTCCCGCCAGCGCCTCGTCCTCTGCCGCCCGCGCGCGCACCCGGGCGAGGGCCGAACCCGTCGCCAGCCGCGCCGCCACGTCGTGCTCGCGTTTCCGCCAGGCGTCCAGGAACGACTCGGCCACGTGCTCGGGCGTGTCGTCCAGCACGTCCACCCGGGTGACGGCGGGATCTGGTGCCGCCGGCTCGTTGCCACGCGTCGCGAGGAGCGCGAGCACGCCCACGCTCATCATCGCGCTCACGAGGGTCAGCACGACGGGCGTCGAGACGCGCGCCTCGCGGGGGGCATCCGCGCTCACGCGGCCCCTCCGGCACGGTCGCGCGCCGCGAGGATGGCGCGGGCGAGCTCTGCGAAGCCGCGACCGCGGTCGTTCCGCGTCACGTAAGCCGGACGAGACGCCAGCCGCGGAAGGTGATCCACCACGTTGGCCACGCCCACGCTCGGGGAGAAGGCCGCGAAGGCGGCGGCGTCGTTGCCGCTGTCGCCGACGAAGAGCCAGCGGCCATGCTCCGCCGGCAGCTCGCCGCCCAGCACGGCGGCGGCCGCGGTGCGGGCGCCCCGGGCCTCGTCCCAGGCTCCCGGGCCGGCGGGTCTGTGGACCGAGCTCGTGGTCGCCCGCGCACCCTCGGCCTCGATGAGCGCCACGAGCGCCGCGCGCTCCGTAGGGCCGAGGGTCGCCTCCTCGCCAACGTCGAAGGCGAGGTCGCAGCGCCGCGCTTCCTGGTCGGCGGCCGGCCGCACGTGCGGCATCTCGCGAGCGACCCGGGCCGCGATGCGCTCCAGCGTGGCGCGCTGACGTCGTCGCGTGAGGTCGTCGTCGGCGTAGCCGATGCGGAAGCTGCCCCCGTGGCGGGACGCCCAGCCGGCGCCGTTCTCCCCGACGCTGAAGGCGACGGGCCACTGCTGCGCGTAGACGTCCGCCCAGCCGAGCGGCCGGCCGGTCACCGCGGCCAGCACGAGGCCGGCCTCGGCGAGCTCGTGGAGCGCGGCGTAGGCCTCGGCCTCGAGCACCCCGTCGCGCGTCAGCGTGTCGTCCACGTCGAAGATCACGCCGCGCAGCGCGGCGAGGACCTCCGCCCGCAGCGACGTCAGCGGCGCCGGTACGCTCCGGGGTTCCGCGCCGCTCACCGGTCCTCGACCTGAAGAAAGGCGGCCTTGAGGTAGCGGCCCTCGGGGAAGGCCGGCGGCGTCGGGTGATCTTCGCCGGGGCCGTGGAGCGCGAGGAGCCGGACGCGCTTGCCCGCATCGCTCGCCGCTTCGGCCACGATCCGCGTCAACGCCTCCGGGCGAAGCGCCCCGCTGCACGAGCACGTGATCAGCAGGCCGCCCGAGCGCACGAGGCCGAGGCCCAGAGCGTTGAGCTTCCGATAGGCGCGCTGCGCCCGTGGGAGCGAGCGCTTCGTGGGCGCGAGCTTGGGCGGGTCGAGCACGACCACGTCGAAGCGCTCCCGAGCCTGCAGGAGCGCCGGCAGCGCGCGCTTCACGTCCTCCTTGCGGAAGGCGATGCGGTCTTCGAAGCCCGCATGCGCTGCCTGGGCGGCCCCGGCCGCGACGGCCGTCGCCGAGCTCTCGAGGGCGATGACCTCTTCGGCGCCGCCGACGCACGCATTCAGCCCCATGCTGCCGACATAGGCATAGGCGTCGAGCACCCGCCGGGCTCCGCTGCGCTCGACCCAGCGCCTCAGACGCGCCCGATTCGACCGCTGGTCGAGGTAGTAGCCGGTCTTCTGACCCAGGGAGGCCGGGAGCCGCAGCTCCAGCCCGAGCTCGCGGAAGGCGAGCTCCGAGGGCGCCGGGCCGCGAAGCACGCGAGCCTCGCTCGCGAAGCCTTCGGAACGGGAGACGTCCACGGGTGCCCCGAGCACCGTCGTGGCGCCGGTCACCCGCTCCACGTGGCCCGCGAGGAGCTCCTCCCGGCGCATCATGCCGGCCGTACCCAGCTGCATCACGGCGACGTCACCGAGCACGTCCACGACGAGGCCCGGCAGCGCATCGCCCTCGGCGTTGACGAGTCGGTAGGCCGTCGAGGCGGCGTCAGGCAGCCCGAGGGACGTCTCCCGCAAGGCCTTGGCGGCGTCCAGGCGTCGCGCCAGCGCGCCCGCGGCCTCCTCGCCGAAGACCTCGTCCGGGTCACGGCTCAGGATCCGCACCGGGATGGCGCTCTTCGGCGAGTAGAAGCCGAGCCCGAGCGTCTTCCCCTCGGGGTCGATGACGCTCACGAGGTCCCCCGGGGCCGGGGCGCCCTCGACGCCGGCGACCGCCTGGGCATAGACCCACGGATGGCCGGCCCAGAGCGGCCGCACGTGGCCCCGGCGGAGGCGGACCCGTCCCATCGCCCGCTCATAGCACGGGCGCCTCGCCTTGCTCCTCCGAGTCCCGGCCCGTAGGTTCGAGCTGTGGCGGCGCTGCCCGGCGCGCCGGCACTGGAGCCCTACGTGATGCCCCAGTTTCTCATCGGCACGCCCGGCATGGGCGAGCTTCTCGTCATCCTCTTCATCGTGGTGCTGGTCTTCGGCGCGAGCCGTCTCCCCCAGCTCGGCGAGGGCGTGGGCAAGGCCATCCGCAACCTCAAGCGCGGCCTGAACGAGAACGACGACATCGACGTGACGCCGACCTCGAAGCAGGTCGAAGAGGGCGCCACGGCGGCCCGCGACGAAGTCGCCGAGGCCGACCTCGTCGACCGCTGAGCGCCGTCGCGGGAGCGCTTCCGCGTCTCAGTGGAGCGTCGGGCGGCGCGCCGCCTGCAGGGACAGGGGGGAGAGGGGGGGGGGGTGGGGGGGGGGGGGCGCGCCGGCAGGGGGCGGGCGGGGGCGGGCAGGGCGGTATCGAGGGAGGCCGCGCGCCCGAGCCGTCTCGCGTCCGAGCGCCGAAGGAGCGCCACGCAGGCGAGGGCGATGTCTCGCGGGCAGTGGGGGTTTTGCAGCAGCGCTGCCCGGACGGCGTAGCGCACGACCCATCGCGGGCTCTGGAACACGCGCGCGAGGGCTTCGGGGTGGGCCGGCCGCCGGGCGACCAGTCGTACGATGTCGGCCTCGGTGAGCGTCGGGTTGCCGAGCAGGATCCGGACGACCGCGGGGTGCGGGTCCTGGAGGACGCGCTGGAGGAGCGTGCGGTCCCGACCGCGGGCGAGGGATTTACGCTCCCCGAGGGGCAGCGGACGCCCCTTTCGGAAGTCGGGCACGGGCAAGGTGCCAGCCTCCGGGATCTCGGGGTTTGGAGGGCGGAGCAACCCGGCCGTGAGGGTCCGGGCGCGGCGCTGGGCCAGGGCGGCGGCCTCCCGACGTAGCGCCAGGTGACGCGGATCCTGGAGCGCGACCACGACGGAGAGCAGCAGCGTCGCCTGGTCCGGCGTCCGCGCCACGCCCTCGCCCACGACGTCGATCTCCGATGCGAGCCGCTCCGCGTCATAAGCCTCGAGCGCGCGGGAGACGTAGCCAATGCGCAGCGCCATGTCCGGCACGGCCGCCACGCGACGGGCGAGCGCGGAGAAGGCCGGTCCGGGCGCCGGCCCGGTGGGGGCCTTCGGCGGGGCGCGCGAGCGACTCACGGGGAGAGCATAGCGGGCGACGCCGCGCGAACCATGGCGGGCTCCATGGCCGGGCCGGGGCGCGCTCTTGACGCAGCGCGTAAAGCCACGCTATCGCGTTCGAGCGTCGGAGCGATGGCTTCGCCGCGACCCAGGAGCCACGCACCCCGTGAGCGCAAGCCCCTCCGACAGCGCGAGTCCCTCCGAGCGCCCCGGCGCGGCTCCGCCTGCGGACGCTGGGGCGGCGCCCTCCGGCGACGCGCCCCGCGAAGCGCGCCTCATCAAGCGCTACGCGAACCGGAAGCTCTATGACACCCGCGACAGCCGCTACGTGACGCTCCAGCAGGTCGCCGTCTTCGTTCGGGAGGGCGAAGACGTGAAGATCATCGACAACAAGTCGAAGGAAGACCTCACGAACGTCACCCTCGCCCAGATCATCTACGAGGAAGAGAAGAAGGGCGAGAGCGAGACCCGGAAGAGCACGCTTCGCTCCTTCATCCAGGACGGCCGCGAGCGCAGCATCACGTCGCTGCCCGCCTCGATTTCGAAGCTGGTCCGCCGCGAGGACGACGAGAGCGCGCCCCATCCCGAAGGGGTCGCAGAGGCCGCTCAGGCCGTGGCGGAGGCCGTGGCGGCAGC